>Ga0255336_101399_pt1 | contig 17609 bp, 20 predicted proteins | sample MeOH1_35cm_T3_17_FD_189102 | JGI IMG/M metagenome (GOLD analysis project Ga0255336, IMG submission 189102) | Sandy soil microbial communities from University of British Columbia, Vancouver, Canada - MeOH1_35cm_T3_179 | ecosystem: Engineered > Artificial ecosystem > Sand microcosm > Unclassified ...
ATCGGCATCCCCACCTGCTGCGGAATCGGTCCGACGAAGACGCTCGCGAAGCTCTCGAATCACATCGCGAAGAAAAACGTGGGCGCGCGCAACTGGGGCGGGGTGTGCGACCTGACCGCGCTGCCCGAGCCGGAGGTGGACGCCTTGCTCGCGCAGATCGCCGTCGGCGAGGTGTGGGGCGTCGGCCGTCGCCTGCGCGACCGCCTCACCGCCGATGGGATCGACACCGCGCTCGCGTTGAAGCGTGCGGACCCGACGTTCATCCGGTCGACCGTGTCCGTGGTGCTCGAACGCACGGTGCGCGAGTTGAACGGGATCGTCTGCTACCCGCTCGAGTGCGAAAGCCAGCCCCAAAAACAGATCGTCTGCTCCCGGTCGTTCGGATCGCCGGTGATGGCGTTCGACGACCTGGCGATCGCCGTGCAGGATTTCGCCAGTACCGCCGCCGGCCGGATGCGCAAGCAAAACCTGAAAGCCGGTCAGATTCAGGTGTTCATTCAGACCAGTTCGTTCCGCGTGAAAGACAAGCAGTATTCAGCCGGGCTCACGGTGCCGCTGACCGTGCCCACGTCGGACACGCTTCGGCTGGTCGCCGCAGCCCTGTACGGGTTGAAGCGGATCTACAAGCCGGGCTTCAAGTATGCGAAAGCCGGCGTGATGCTCGTGGAGTTGCAGGCGCAAGGCGTCGAGCAAGGCGACCTGTTCGCCCCGGCGTCGGATCGGCGGGACCGGTTGATGGCGGCGCTCGATGCGGTGAACGACCGTTTTGGGCGGAACACGTTGCGGGTGGGGAACGTGGAAGGGCGGCAGGCGTGGCACATGAGCCAGAACGCGAAGACGCCCTGCTACACGACGGACTGGGGAGACCTGCCGGTGGTACGGTGATGTCGTACTGAAAGTCGCCGCATACTGGATTCGATCTGCTATATTTTTTTGGCAAACGGGGCGGACAGTATGCGTTTTGGGCAAGCGCTTGCCTCGGGACCACACGACAAAAACGATTTCCGAGGGAGCACGCATGTTAACGGGGCAATACCGAGACATGGCGCGGGCGTTTCACAGCCGCGCGCCCAACACTTTCAAAGCTTTTCAGCACCTTCAGATGGCGTTCGATGACGGCGCAAAGCACATCGGACGTGGCAACAAAACGCTTTTTGGGCGTGACAAGGGGCGCGTCGCGTTCGAGAAGATTCGCACCAACCTTGGACGCTCGATCATCGCCTTGCGAGCCGACGGGCTCCTCGTGCCACGCGCGACGACGGCGCAGGTGCGTGAGGTTCTACGCACCGAACTCCAGGCCTTCTGCCAAATGACGCCGGCTTGGGATCGTGCGTCAACCTTCATCGCTTTGTTCTTCGACGGGGAGGATTCGCCCATCGACGAAATGCTCGACCATCAACTTGCGATCAATCCAGGCTGAACAGGTCGCTCAGGTCATCGCCGCTTCGATGTGCTGCTTCATGCTTTCCAGCAGCGAATCCCCGGTGATCTTCGCACGACCGAGCCGAAGATTTTTAACGCACTCCGGTTCCGTCGCGATCGTGACCGCGAGGGCGTTTTTCACCAGCCGGTAAAACGTCGCGGTATCGTCCGGGTCGATCGCTTTCTCGGTATGGAAGTAGTCGAGGTCGATGTCCAGGATGTAGGGCTCCGCTTCCGGGCCCGGTACGCCGTCCGCCTGCGCCATGCCGGCCAGCCTCCCGAGTTCGTGGTCGAGGTACATCGATTCGAGCACCCGATCGTAGCGCTGCCGAAGGCACCGGTCGTTGTGGATAAGCTTCGTGCATCCGGTCGCGTCGCACCCTCCGTAGGTCGCGTAGACCTCCTTGTCCGCGATGTCGTCGGTCTGAAGATTCACCACGAACGCGCGCGACAGGATCTTCGCCTGGACCGCGGTGCGGATGTGCTCGTCGTGCTTGAGATCGTCGATGGCCGTCATCACGGTGGCCTCGATGTTCCAGTCGAGCGCTTTGATCATGCCGGGCAACAGCGCGTTGGTCGCAGCGATGTCTCGGTCGCCACCGCGCGGGTGGATCGTCCAGTAGCGCAGGTCGTCGAACGGCGCTTCCAGGTCGGTGTGGTGGTCGAGCGTGAGCAGCGCCGGCGCGCTCGCCTGGGAACGGCGAACCTCGGCCCAGCCCTGCAGGACGTGGTGGTGCGACCGGACGATGTAGACGGGCTTGCCGCCGATGGTGATCTTGGTGTGGGCCATTCGGTGGGTGTGCAAAATCGGTGAGGTCGCCAGCATACATCGCCCGGCGAGGTGGTGATGCGCGCGAGGACGTGAAAACCCCCGCCGGAGGCGAGGGCACTGGCTGACGCCTGGATCGCGGAGCGTTAAAGGCGCTGCCGTTGCCGGCGCGGAGCCGCCTCGCTGTGCGCACGGTCCGCTTCTGCACGAAGCACCCCTTGCTCGTACGCGACGTGCCGCTCGTTTTGCCGATCGGCGATCGCCGCCTGAACTTTCTGCGACGCCTCCGACGTGCCGTGGAGCAGCGACGTGTAGGACGCCGGGTACGTGAGCCAGTCGGTCGGGAGCCGGTTGTTTTGGTCCCGAATCGCGGGGTCCGCACCCTTGTCGATCATCAACTGCAGGGTGTGGTCCTCCTGCCCCTTGTGCGCCGCCCAGTGCAGCGCGGTCATGCCGTTCGCGTCCCGGTGGTTCAGCGTTTCCGGGGTCGCGCTCGTGACCATGTAGAGCAGGGTGTGGTGCCCGGCCTCGGTGCGTGCCGCCACGTCGATCGGGGACCGACCGTCCCGGTCCCGCAGGTTCGGGTCGGCGCCTTCCTGGACCAGCATGTCCGTCGCGGTGCAGTTGCCGTGCTCGACCGCGATGTGCAACGGCGTCCGGCCGCGGTAATCGCGTGAGTTGAGATCCGCGCCTGCGTTGATCCAATGCTCGGTCCAGAAGGACGTGTCTTCGCCAGGCTGTTGGCGCAGTGTCTCGAAAAGTTGAGCGGTTTCCGGCGAGCGCGTCGCCGATTTGCGGGTGGTGTCCATGGGATCCTCCGAATGAGAAGTTGAACGTGCCCGTGCCCCGGATGGACAACGGTGCTTTACCCCTGATGGGGTCACGAACGGCTTCCCTGATGGGATCTCGGAACAACTTCCCTGATGGGATCACGGAACGGTGCGGATGAAGAAACGCCACACCATCATCATCGCGTACGGTGTGCGGATGTCAAGTTTTAGAGGCGCATCCGCCGACGCGGTGCCGACGCCTGCGCGGGTGCACCGACCATCGCCTGCCGCAACGCCCGCTTCTCGTGCTCGACGACGAGGCCCATGCACTCCCGGACGTTGAACGCGCTCTCATCTCGCCGGCGATTCTCGCCGGCCCGTTGGGCGACGTGAGCCTGGGCAAACCGCCATGCCGTTCCCCGTTTCGCCAGCGCCGGGTCCGCGTCCCGGTCCAGCAGGAACCGCACGTTGTCGCGTTGCCCTTCCTGGACTGCCCGTGCCAACGGGGTGTCGCCGTTCGTGTTCACCGCGTCGATCGGCGCACGGTGGTCGAGCAGGTTTTGCATCGCGCTGGTGGACCCGCACGCTGCCGCGATGTGAAGGGCCGTCTGCCCGCGTCTGTTCGTCGCTGACACGTCGGCCCCGTGCGTCAGCAGTTGAACGAGGTCCGCCTCCTGGTTCGTCTGAGCGGCGAGGTGGAGGGGCGAATCGTCCAGCCATTGCTCGTTGGGGTTGAGCCCTGCGTCGAGCAACGCCGCGGTGCGGTCGGGATCGTCGTTGCGCACGGCCCGCTGCAGCAGTCCGTCCAGACGGTTGTCGCGGACCTCGTTGAGGACGTCCACGCCGTGCTGATCGACCAGCACGCGGAGGCTGGACCGGACGTCCGGATCACGGTCGTTGCCGAACAGGGCGCCGAAGATCTCGCGATCGATGGGGTCCACGGGTGGTCTCCGAAGGGCGATGCTGTGGGTGCTTCTCACCCCACGTTACGCGAACCGACGGTCGCGTCAACCAACCAGCGTTCCTCCTTGGGAGAGACCGCCTTCGGCCTTCGGCCTGCGGCGCCGTTGCGGGCGAAGTGCCCGGGGAGCGCAAGCGACCCCGGATGGGGTGGGTGGTGCTGGTGACAGTGATTTGCCCTTCTCCCCTGGAAAACCGTCGCTCGGAACCCACCCCAACCCCTCGCCGGAGGCGATGGCACCGCCGCTTGCGCCTCGTTCGCAAGCGCGTGGATCCACCGCCCGGTCGACCGCGTCCGGTATCCTTTCGGCACGATCATCCTTGCTTTTCGCTTGACCATGCAAAACATCGACGACGTCCGATGGACGTTCTGCCTCGCCGACATCGAATCCACCGGCAACGCCCATCGCGTGCGCGCCTTCCTGCGCAACGTCGTGGAGCCTGCGCTCTCCGCGCTGGACGCGGACATCGAACGCTGGGCCGCTGAGACCGAAGGGGGAGCCCCCTTCGCCCACCAGGACGCAAAGGAGTTGCTGCGCTCAACCACCGAAGCGTTTTGCCTGGCGATCCATTCCCTGTTCGAGCGCCAGATCCGCCGGTGGCTCGCCGGATGCGTGCACGCCCTCGCCCACTCCAAGGAACGGATCGAGCGCGCGCAGGGCGGCAACCTGAACGCCATGAACGTCCTGCTGAACGAAGTGCGCGGCGTTCCACTGAGCCGGTTCGACGGTTACGCCGACCTTCAAAGGCTGCAACTGCTGGCGAACGCCTGCCGGCATGGGGATGGGGATTCCGCCAACCGGCTCTACAAGCGCCACCCGGAGTTGTGGCCGGACTGGCCACCGGCGCCGATGTTCTTCCCAGGTCAGGCGGAGCCCTACGTGTACACCGGTCCCCCAACGTTCGACCGCATCGTCGTGCCGCGCCAGTGGCTGCGGGACTTCGTCGGCGCCATCGCCGGGTTTTGGGAAGACGTGGAGATCATCCACTGCAACAGCCTGCCCGACCCGAACCCGAGTGCTGGCCATCGCCTGGCGGTTCTGCACCGGGCGCGCGCAGAACGTGCATCAAACTGACTTGCATACGACGTGATCCGCCGATCTTCGTGCTAACGTTTCCCGGACGATACGAACGAGGAGCAAGGCATGGACGTGGGCTGGTTTTTGCATCAACGGGTTGGTTTCATCCGGCAACTCTACGCGACGTCGGCCGCGCCCTACATCGAGCGCCAGCGCCTGATCGACGCGGGCGAAGCCCCGTTCGAACCGCCGTACAGCGAGGACAGCGAGCCGCCCTTCCTCCTCGAATGGCAAGAGGCCGACGATTCGCTCCACGTGCTGGGGTACGCCTGCGTCTCAACGCTCTCCGACACGCTGAAGGTCTTCTTCGGGGAATGGGAACGGCTGACCGGCGTGACCATTGACAGCGCGACGGCGAAGGTCTTCAAGAAGAAGGGCTTCGTCGCCGGCTACCGTACGCTGTTCGAGCAACGGTTGGGCGTGCAACTCGCCGACAGCGGCGTGGACCTGGAACTGCTCGAACAGGTGGTGCTGGTGCGCAACCGCGTGCAGCACCAGGATTCGCTCACGATGAACCGCCCCAGCCATTCCAAGGCGGAACTGGCGCGCCTCAAAAGCCCGTTCTTCCTGGACGACCACGAGCGTCAAACCCTGACCCGCATCAACGGGAACGGGGAAAGCGTGTGGTTGATGCCGCCCCCGGGTGGCGGTCACCGGGCACCATCTGGTGGGCGTGCTGGATGCGGTGGACCGTCTTGCCGACTGGATGGATCAGGCGCTCGAACCCTTCCGGAACGGGCGTCGTCGGCCTGCTGCCACGACGGCCGAGCACCCGGCGGGCGGCGCCTGAACAGGTTTCGCTGCTCGTATAATCCTGCGACACGATAAAACGACAACGGGGGAACACAACGATGAGACGGGTGATGCTTGCTGCGCTGGCGTGCGCGCTGTCCGGCTGCGCAATCGAAGGGATCGGTTTCGACGGGCGCGTGGACGCGTACCAAAACGCCGCCCGGGACGGCAACGAGTTCGTCGCGTTGCACCCCGGTACGCGGGACACGTTGTGGTACGAGGGCTGGTGCGCCGCCGAACTGCCGCATTTCAAACGGATGGACGACCAGTACGCCCGCATGACCCGCTACTGCGAAGCGATGAAAGCCCAGCCCGAACACGCCGCGGACATCCGCGCTTCACTGATCAAGGACCTCGACAGCGGTGGCGTGCAGGCGGACCAACGTCGTAACGGTGCGCTCGCCGCGCTTTCCGCCATGGCTGCTGCTGCGCCGCCGCCCAAACCCGCTCCGGTGACGTGCACTTCGACCACGCTGGGCACGTCGGCCACCACGACCTGCTACTGACGCTCCGCGGGAGGCCTGCTCCCACGACGTAACAACCCCCGCCGGAGGCGAGGGCACTGGGCTGACGCCCGGTTCGCAGGGCGTGAGGATCACAAACGCATCCGCCAACGTGGTGCCGGTGCCTGCGCGGGAGCGTCCTGCTCCATGGCGTGCGTGAGCGTGGTCCGGTCGCAGTCCACGATCGCGCCCTGCACCGCGTTCTTGAACGGGGCGTTGCCGAGCATGTCAGCGACCTGCACCGCGGTGCGGCCGTCCTTGTTCGTCGCGTGCACGTCCACGCCCGCCCGCACCAGACGATCGCCGATCTCGGGGTAAGTCGTCGATCCTGCCGCTGCCGTGTGCAAAGCGGTGTTGCCCCGCAAGTCACGAACGTTCACGTCCGTACCACGGTTGATCAGCGTCTGCGCCTCGCTCACCCCGCCGCGCCCCGCCACCAGGTGAAGCGGCGTTTCGCCCGCCAGATTCTGAGCGTCGTGCCTGGCGCCGTAGTCGAGCAGGAGGTCCATCGAATGCGACCGCGCGACGTGCAACGGGGTGTTGCCCGTTTCGTCCGCGATCGTCGGGAGCGCCCCGGCTTCCAGCAGGGCTTGCGTGCAACCGGGATCGTTGGGCGCGGCGGCTGCAACGTGGAGCGGGGTTGCGCCCGGCCCGTTTTGCACGTTGGGGTCCGCCCCGTTGTCCAGGAGCATCCGGACCCCTTCCGCGCCGTTGTCCGCCGTGACCGCCTTGTGAAGCGCCGTCGATCCGTCGCGCCCCCGTGCGTTGATGCCCGCGCCGAGGTTCAGCAGCAACTGCACCGTTTCCGGTTCGACGGTTTTGCTGCACGCCGCTTGCAAAGGGGTCATGCCGTTGTTGCTGAAAGCGTCGATGTTCGTGCGCCGCGCCAGACCCGGGATGAGGTCGCGCTCGTTGTTCTGCGCCGCGGTGCACAACTGGTCCGTTGCCGCCCAGCGCCGGCTCTGCTCCAGTTTCTTGCGGATCTGTTCCTGCTCGTAAACGCTATTGGCGAGTTCGGCGCCGAAGCGAGCGCTGTTGAAGTCCCTGCGTGCCATGATGACCTCCATGGAGGTGAGGTGCTGATGCACCTGAGGTGAATGAACGGAGGGCCGGGTCCTCGCCGGCCCTTGTGCTTACATGCGCTGCCGGATCTTGCGCGGCGCCGGTGCCTGCTCCTGCTCGTGCGTGGCTTCCGCAGCGGCCTGGCGGAGCGTCCGCATTTCGTACTCGACGTGCACGATCTCCGCCGCTTCCCGGATGCCGGCTTCCCGGATACGTTGGCGGTTCGTGTTCGCGGTGGGAGCCCGGTGTTGGGGGTCCGAGTGCTGGGCCCAGTTTTCGCTCTGTACCACCTGCGTGACGTCGGCCTCACGTTCGATGAGGCGAGTGACGGTCTTGGTCTGACCGCGGAACACCGCCGCTTCGAGGGGTGTCATCGGGTCTTCGTCGCTTTTGGGGGCGTTCTTGTTGGCCCCGTAATCCAGCAGGAGATCGGCGACGCCGGGCTGAACGTCCTTCACGTGGTGCAGTGGGGTTCCCTCGTTCTCGAAGCCCTGCTGGGGATCCGCACCGGACTCAAGCAGGCGCTTGACGAGCGGAGCTTGATGGTAGTTCTTCACCGCGAGGTTGAGGGCCGGCATTTCGCCCGGTTCCGCTTGAACGCGCGCGCCACGGTCGAGCAGCGTATTCGCCATCTCGACGTAGGGCTCGGAGGAGACGTGTGGGCCCAGCGCCCTCATCAGCGGACGATCGTTGCCGCCCGCGTCGATGTCAGCGTTCAGATCCAGCAGGCGATCGAAGACCTCCTTCCGTCCGTACGCCGCCGCGGCTTGCAAGGGCGTGAACTCAGCCGCCTCGTCCTCCCCCAAGTCACGCCCGCGATAGTCGTAGGGCTCGTTGATGTTCGCACCGTTGCTCACCAGCAGGTCCACCATCGATCCGGTTCGGGCGTCGTGGAGAAGGTTCGTCGTCGGAAGTGAGAACCGGCTGAACGCGTCTCGCAACGGTTCCTCTTCCCCCTCCATGACCCACTCGGCCATCTGGCGCGGATCGGGTGCGTCGGGATGCCAGGACGGCTTGCGACCGTCCGGCGACGCGTCGGAAAGGACTTTGCCGCTGAGCGGACCTTTGATCGTGGCCATGCTGGGTCTCCTGCGCGTCGAACGCGCTCGTGGTGTGGGAACTGCTCCACCCACGTTACGAAACCTGCGCGGTTGCGCAAGAGGAAAACCGTGGAAAGTAACGGGAGGTTACAACGATGATCACAAACAGGGTGAAAAGCACCTGTCGGCGACGAAAGAAAGGCCGAGGGATCGCCCGGCCTTGCGTGGTTAGAGGCGCATCCGCCGACGCGGTGCGGGTGCTTCCGCGACGTCAGGAGCCTGCGAGGCTTCCGCGGCGACCTGGCGGAGCGCCACCTGTTCGCGCTCGATCGACACGCCTCTCACGAAATCGACCGCTGCCTTCCGGGGCGGATCGTTCTGCGTGTTAGCGACGTGCCGTTGCCAGTTTGGCCCCTGCACCAGTTCCTCAACGTTGGCCCCTCGCTCGATCAGGCGCCCGACGGTCTGGATCTGACCGTTGTACATCGCGACTTCGAGCGGCGTCTCTTCGGTGCCGGTGAACTCGTCGTACGACGTTTCGTTGATCTTCGCGCCGTAATCCAGCAGTAGATCGGCCACGCCGGGCTGGTTGTCCATCACGTGGTGCAGCGGGGTGCCACGGTCCTCAAAGCCTTGCTGCGCATTCCCGCCCGCCTCGAGCAGGCGCTTGACCATCGGTTCCCGGTGCCCCCGTTCGACCGCCGCAAGGACCGCCGGCATTTCGCCGCGCTCTGCGTGCACCCGTGCGCCCCGGTCGAGCAACGTGTTCGCCATCTCGACCATCGCCGTCGCATCCGTTCCCGGCGGGTAACCGCTCCAATCGTTTTCCGGAAGGTGGCCGAGCGCCAGCATCAGCGGACGTTGGTCGCCGCCGATCTCAACGTCTGCCTCGTGCACGAGCAAATGGTCGAACACTTCCTTGCGACCGTTCTGGACCGCCGCTTGCAACGGCGTGTCGACCCGGTCCTCCTGCTCCTCACCGGTGATCGGATTCGGCGCGCGCAGGGACTGCGGCACTTCGTCCCGGTAACGCTGGTTCACGTCCGCGCCGTTGCTCACGAGCAGGTCCACCATCGCGCCGGACCGTGCTTCGTGCAGCAGGTTGGTCGTGGGAAGGTCGAAGCGCTCGAAGGCGTCTTTCACGTGATCGTGCTGGTCCTCTTCCACCCATTCCCGAAGGGTGTCCATCGACGGCGGGTCGCGGTCGTTCACGGGCTTGCGACGGAGGTTGGCGTTGTCGATGTCCACGGTGGTCTCCTGGATGGTGAGCGAGGTGCGAATCCCTTCGGATAAAGTTACGACACCTGGGCAGAAGCGCAAGGGGATGGTGAACGAAAAGCGATGCGGGGTGCGGAGCCGGATTTTTGGGTGGGCTGGAATCCAGGACAAGGGACGGCGGACCGGAACAACGGGTGGCTCGCGCCACCCGAAAACCTCGTTGGAGCGGCTGACGCCGCCCGGGTCCACCCGCTTCGCGCTGTGCCGCAGGCGGTCAGAGACGGACCCGGCGACGCGGTGCGGGTTGTTCCGCGACGTCGGGAGCCTGTTCCTGCTCAACCTCGGCGAAGGTCTGGCGGAGAGCCTGCTTCTCTCCATTGACCTGCACGAGGTTCATGGCTTCCATTTTCTGCACCTCCGAATCGGCCACGTAGCTTTCCGAGCGGCGCCACGCATCGCTCTTCATGGCAAGGCCCGGATCGGCTCCGAGATCGAGGAGTTTTGCCGTGGTGGCGACGTGTCCGAAGACTGCCGCCTTCGAGAGCGGAGTATCGTGGCCGTCCGCGAGGGCGTTCACCAGCGCAGCAGGATCCGCGCTGCGGGTCACGAGCTTTTCAACGATCTCCGTTTGACCGTTCGTTGCCGCTTCGTGGAGCGCGGTTTCGGAGACGACGTTGCGCTTCATCGGGTCGGCGCCGTAATCGAGGAGCAGATCGACGACATCGCCGCGCCCCTGGGCCGCCGCAATGTTCAACGCGGGTTCGTGGCCGTAATCGTTTGAGCAATCGTTGGGACCCGCTCCGTGTTCGAGCAGCGCCGTGATCGTTCCGACGGTTACCCACTTTTTTTCGACGGCTGCTGCCAAAGCACCTCGCGTCCCTGCCCCCGCATTGAGGAGGGCGCGAACCACGGCTTCTTGCTGATCGTCGTCACGGGTTACCGCGCAGCCGAGGGGATAGCCGTCTGCCACGCCTCCCGCATCGGGATCTGCACCGTGATGCAAGAGACGTTGAACCGTTCCCGCATTGGCGCTGCCCGCCGCGGACAACAGCGGGGTGGGATCGCCGTAATCGCCCGGCCCATCCTTGTTCTCGTAAGGCCGGTTGACGTCCGCCCCCTTCCCCACCAGGAAATCCACCATTTCGGGGGACTGCACGTCGTGCAGCAGGTTGTCGGTCTTCAGGTCGTGCCGGTCGAACGCAGACGTCAACGTGTCAATGTCGTTTTCCCGGACAAGCTCAATCAGGTCCGCGTGGCTGGGGACCTTCGGTGCAAAGGTGTTACGCACGCCGGCGAAGAGTTCACGAAGGGAAGTCATGGGTGGTCTCCTTACAGACGCACGCGCCGACGCGCGACGGGTTGGGTGGGTTGTTCCGCGACCTCGGGGGATTGGTCGTGCTCGACCTCCGCGAAGGTCTGGCGGAGCGTCTGCTTCTCTTGCTCAACGGCGTGGGTCCGCACGAGATTCATGGCTTCATTTGCTCCGGGCTGCATCCGGTTCGGATGGTTCCTCTGACGATCTTCCGCCTCACGCCAGGTCGGACTGTCCATCGCGAGCCGGGGATTTGCCCCGTTGTCCAAGAGCTTTTGGGTGATGTCGTGATCGCCGTAGACGGTGGCGTTGAGTGCCAACACGGTGTCACGTCCCGATACGAGCGAGTCAACGCCCGCCGGATCTCCACCCCGGCTCACGAGTTTATTCACCATGCCCATGTCCACCTGGTTCGCGGCATTGTGCAACGGTGTGTGCCCTTCGATGTTGGTCATCCGCTGGTTCGCGCCATAGTCCAGCAGCATGTCCGCAACGTCGGTGCGACCCTTCGCCGCCGCGAGATGGAGCGCCGTCTCCATGTTATTGTCCGCCCCGTCGGGATCGGCGCCTCGTTCCAGCAAGGTATTGATGGTTTCAATCCTTGCACCGCTTTCGACGGCTTTGGGTAAGCTAGAAGGGAGATACTTCGGTCCATCCGGACTCGCACCGCCGTCGATCAACGCGCGGACGGCGGGTTCCTGCAGTTCGTCGTTCCGTGCAATGGCTTCGAAAAGCGGGCACTCATCCTGTCCCCACCCGCTGTCCGGGTTCGCACCGTGATGGAGGAGACGCTGAATCGTCTCGACGTTAGCGCTCGATGCCGCGTAACAAAGCGGTGTCGGCTCCCCATGATCAGAGTTCATGCCTTCCCCATGGTCGTACTCCTGGTTCACCTTCGCGCCCTTCCCGACCAGGAAATCGACCATGTCGGGAGACCGAGCGTTGTGGAGCATGTTGGTGGTGCTAAGGTCCGCGTTCTGGTCGAACGCAGCCTTTAGGTCGTCGAGCTTGTTCTCCCGAACCATGGCGTAGAGCGGTCGGCGCTGGTCCTCCACGCGGGGAGCATCGATCGACGGTTCGCTTAGGTCAACGTCATCGTGCGATTCCTGCTGCGCGCCGCGCGAGAACGTGTTCCGCACGCCGGCGAAGAGTTCACGAAGGGAAGGCATGGTGGATCTCCTCGGGCCGATCGCCCGCACGTTGGGTGTGGGACTGCTCAACCCACGTTACGAAACCCAGGAAAATGCGCAAGGGGATTGAGCTAAATGTAACGCGGGGTTACAACGTTCTTGCCATGAGGTGCCAAAGCACCTGCCGGGGACGTCAAAGAGGCCGGGTCGCCCCGGCCCCTCTGCTCAACCCCACGCGTCCGGTGGCTCCTCGGCCGGCACCAGGCAATCGGTGTAGGCGCCGCGCAGCATCATCACGTCGTCCCGCCGGAAGCACGGCTCAACGCCTTCCGCCACGACCATCGGGACGACTCCGGTGGCCACCGCGTTGACCAGACGGTCCCGCCCGCCCGCGATGACGATGGCCTCGTTCAGGTTCACGTGGTCCATCGCCTGCCGGGACATCCGAGGATCGCCTTGCGCGACGATGTAGCGGGTCTTGCGCGTGCGGAGCACCACCGTGGCCGGCCGCCGGGGGCTAGGATGGTTGTCGTTCGTCACGTTGCTGCGCGATGGGCACGCTTTGTTCAGGCGTCGAAGCGCCGAGTCGAGCGCCGCAGGGTCCGGCGGTGCGAACGGGTTGATCCTCGGGATCGCTTTCGCCTCGTCGAGCAGCGCGCCGTGGACGTCGTTGTTCAGGGTGTCGTCGGTCATACCGCCCCCGCCTTCGGAACGCTGCGCTTGCCGTTGCGCTGACCCGGCCGGTCGCGCCATGCGTGCACGCCGGACGCGTCGAGCCACAGGCGCCCGTTGTCCCGGACACCGCGCAACTTTCCCGCGCGTGCGAGGCGAAACGCCTGCGACGGACCGGAGTGGCCCATCACTTCTGCCGCCTGGTGGAGCGAGTAGCGATCGCGCAAGGGGTTGTCCCCCGCCTCGCGGAACGCTTCCACGTCCGAGCGCCGTACGTACAGGTGCTCGCTGCCGTCGTCGTTCTTCAGCACCAGGTGGGTCCAGCGCCGGGTGCGTGCCAGGTGAAGGACCTGGTCATCGCCCAACAGGTGCAACGCCACCCGGACCTCGGGGGCCGTCATCGACGTCGCCGGGTCCGTTTCGCGCTCGTAGAACTGAGCCAGGTGGTGCAAACGGAAGCAAAGCCCGGGGCGACCCAGAGCGCCCAACGCCGGCGTCTGCGTTTCGTACGACAGGCGCCCAGCCTGGACCATGCGCACGACCTGCTGGGTGCTCACGCCGAGCTTGCGCGCCGCTTCGTCGGTGTTGAGCAATGCGCCAACGTCGGCCGCGACGCTCGCGTCGATGAACGCCTGTACGTCGCTCTTGCGCAGCCAGAAGCCCGTCGCCCCGTTCTTGTAGCGTCGCGGAACGGACGGCAGGTGGCCACGCTTGACGTGGTACGCCACCGCTTCGCTGGATTTCAGGTTCATCAGACGCGCCGCTGCCGCTGCCGTCATCAGCGCGTCGCCGCTCCCGTCGCTGGTCTTGTCGATCGTCGTGCCGTTCATGGTCTCCCCCATTTGCTTATGTGTCGGTGCCCGCCCAACGCTAAAGCGCCAGCGGGTGCTAACCCCAAACTAGCCGACCCGTGGCGCCTGTCAAACCGGTGACGGGTGCAACGCACCCTGCCCAGGATTTTTTATGGTTTGGGGTGTGCGGGATGCTGCGCGGAACCCCGGAACCGGCGCTCAACCCCTTTTGGGACGCTGCGCGTCCTTGGGCGACCCGCTGCGCGCCGTCTCCTTCGGAAGGCCTTCGGAAGGGGGAAGCGTTCGGGGTGGAGGAGCCCGGCCCGGTCGCCGAAGGTGCTCGCCGGGTGCGTGCCGTTCGCCTCCGGCGGGATTTTCAGCCCCGGGTGCCGATCCTTGCTCTCCCACGCACCGCCCCTCCCGTCCGCTCCGTTCGTGGCCCTGGGTGCATCGCACCCTCTTGAGTTGACGGGCGCGCCATTACCTGTACGCTGGCTGGATCAGGACCGACACGGCACCACGCCGACCAGGAGGATCGCCATGCAAGACTTTTCGTCGCTCGGCGCGTCGCGGAACGCGACCGCCGTTGCCCCCGCCCGCGGGATTCGCGGGCTCGCCCAGCGGGTCCGTGCGTACTACCTCGCGCCCAGCGTATCGGGCCCGACCCGCGTGAAGCGCTTGGTGTGGACCGCCGTCGTGGCTCTCGCGTTGGTGGTGCTGGTGCAGCACGCGTTTCCGCACCGCCCGGACGTGGTGTACGGCCCGCCGACGGCGTTGCCGCCGCCGTCCTTCGTGCCCGTCGCCCCGGTGCAGCAACCGCTGCCCCCGGACACGGCGAAGATGTTCACGCAGGAACAACTGGACCAGAAGCGGGACGCGTGGCTCAAGGGCACGCAAGAGATGGCGGCGGACGCTGAAAAGCGCGCGCCCGGGACGGTCGGAGCGTATCAGGCCCGGAGCTTCGCGGACTTCCTCGCGGCGCACTGCGGCAAGCCGGGCGGTTGCCTGAAGAAGTAAGGGCGTACCGCCCGTGGGAACGCCCGGGGAACCGGGCGTTTTGCCGTTGGCTTACGCTGGATCGTTCTGCTCCGGCTGCTCGGCGTCGATCCACCGCTCTTGAGGTCCGTAAAGGTCTTCGACGATCGCCCGGTCGGCGGGGCTTGCGAGGTCAAAACAGATCCGCCCGGATTCGCATTCGACGAGGCGCACCCACGGATCGACGATCCACCGATCGTCCACGATCGCGAAGTCGTGCCCGCCGGCGATCTGCGCAAGGCGCGAGGCCGGGTTGTCCTCCACGAAAAAGCCCACGATCCGCGCACGGTCGGGGAGCGCCGCCGCGACGTGCCGGGCGTAGTTTGTGCACGTGATGGCGCTCGAGCCGTCCGGGAAGATGCTGGACAGTTCCGGACCGGATCTGGAGGCGAGCATCGCCCGCCCTTCCTCGAGGGTGTAGCGCTTGCCCTGCTGGTCCTCGAAGAGGATCCCGAAAGCGGCGTCCGAACCGAACGACGCCTCCGCTTGCTGTTCGTTGAACATGGGAGGCGCCGGGTTAGCAGTTGTTCGCCGACGTGCACGTGTAGGTCGTGCCGCCGAAATCGAACTCCACGAAATCGCCGTTGCACTGGCAGTCGGTGGCGAAGGATTGGTAGTCGATGTAGCCGCGCACCGCTTGGGGCACGTCGTTCAGGTAGATCTCATCGAACAGGTCCGTGGCCGCGTCCAGCAGACTGCCTTCGTAGAGCGTGACGTCGTCCTTCTTGTCCATCGCGTCGTCGAGGGAAAGGCCGTTGTTCGACACCAAAAAGAACACTGCAGCCATGTCCCGGTCGTCGAGGTCGGCAACCTCGTCGAACCAGCGTTCCAACGTCGATTGGTCGATCTTCAGGGCATCGAAAAGCGCCGATTGCTCGTCGGTCAAGTCGATCGCTTGCAACTCGAACTCCTCCACCGGGGCACCGAACGGATCCCGCAGCGCTTGCGCCTTCACCGTGTACTCCTCGAAGTCGTCGAAGTAAAAGCCCGTCGCCGACGTGTTGTAAGGCTGGGCGAAGTAGTCGCCGCTGGTGCGGTTCGAAACCTGCTCTTTGGAAGCCTCGGAGGGTGCGGGAGGAAAGCCCGCGTTGTTGCCGTTGGTGTTTGCCGTGTTGTCAATGCCGTTGTTCATGATCCTGTCCTCATCGTCTGGTGGATGTCTGCTCTTCGGAGCCGCCTCGGCGTGGAAAAAGATCGGACGTGGCACGGGGCCAGGACGTCGCCGGATGCCGCACGCGTCGCGCAGCGAGGAACGGGAGAGGACGACGAGCGCAGCGATTCCTTGCCCCAACAGGGACACGGTTGAACTACACGTCGAAGAAGAAGGCGGACCGCAAGAGCGGACCCACGTGCCTGACGAGATACGGGAACAACGGCATCACGGTTGAAACCACGGCGGAGCGATGTACGCAGCGCGGCGCGACGTTGAGCACCAACGGGGTGATGATGGTGCTCGTGGGGTGGTGCGGGGAGCGCGAATCGCGGGAGCCGTAACGAAAACCGAGCATCGGGGTGATGCTCGGTCACATAGGTGCAGGGTGAAACCGACGGGTTTCCTGTTGGTCAGCGACTGAGCGTGATCTCGGTGTTTCCGAACGATTTGTCGAGCGTGAGGCGTTGATCGCCCATGTCCCAGGTCGCGGACTGCATGTCCACGTTGGTCGATGATGGAGGTCCGTAAGCACTCGTCAGCCGTACCATCATCGGCAACCCCTCCTCGGGACGCACGATAGCGCTCACGCCGACGACGGTCGTGTCGTCCGGCCCGGTTGCGATCGTCATGCCCGTGACCAGTGGCTTGCCGTCATCATCAGTACCAGCAGCAAAGCCAACCACGTCGGCGGAGCGGTCCTCGTTCGCCTGCCCCGTCAGAGGGAGGTGGCAAAACGTCGTCGCCGCCGATGGCTGGCCGTCGCACGGGGGTAGAACCTCGCCGATGGGAGCGCCGAGCGCGACCCCGTTCAAGGTCAGGCGCTGATGGACGTCCAGCCCAATGGGTGTTCCCTGTACGGCATACGCACCCGCTCTGACCGACACCGCGGTCTGGTGATGGGTGAATGCGTTGGCGATCATCGCTCCTGCCGTGCTTGCGGCGGTGATGGTGGCGATGAGCGCGATGCGACGTGCTGTGTGGCGCATGGTTTCCTCCCTCTGAACGGATCGGATGGATCCCCCGATCTCCTGGGGTACGGATACCAGACGTGCCACGCAAGTCAAACGCCCACCGCGGAGGTGGGCGCTGGACGACCGGGTTATGCGATCCGAGACGGACGAAACGTCGCCCGCTTCCGGATCGGATCGAGGTCGAGCGGGTGGAACCGCCAGGCGGTCGTCTGGTGATACGGAACCTTCACGGCGTACAGACGCCCTCCCTTCACCTCGTTGACCAGGTGAGACGTGCTCCACCCGGTGTAATACGCCGCATCGTGGGTGCTCATGGTGTCCGGCGCCACCGCGACGAGCGAGCCCGCCGGCGGACGTTGCAGTGGCGCCTCGAAGCCCTCCGGTGCACTGCCCGGCCTGCTGTCCGTTTCGACGGGTCCTACCACGGGCTGCAACGCCCGCTGGATCATGCCGTCGAGGGTTGCGGGGTCGCCGAACGCGGCAATGCCGCGCGCCTCCGACCGCACCGCCTCGCCCCGCTCCGGGTCCTCCAGCGAGGTGTGCGCCTTGATCAGGATCCCCAGGATCACGTCCTCGGGTTCGTCGTACAGCCCGGCGCGCTTCACCAGGTCCACCAGCCGGCGCTGCTTCGCCGCGTCCGCGGCCTTCTCACGCTCGCGGCTCTGCGCTTCGAGTTTGCGGATCTGCTCTTTTAACCCGAGGACGATCTCCTGGGGCGTACGTCGTTTGGCCATGATGGTTCTCCCTGAATGGCGGCATGAAGGGGTCATGCGATCGACGTAACGTAGCGGGTAACGGAAAATAATCAAGCCGTGATGACCGGCACGGAAAACCGTGCCGGCCGCTGCCCCAGGATCACGCTGCGATGAGGTCCGCAGGAACGTCCACCGTTTCGCCGAGCTTGCTGCGCACGAGGCAACGCATCGACGC
>Ga0255336_101400_pt1 | contig 17591 bp, 14 predicted proteins | sample MeOH1_35cm_T3_17_FD_189102 | JGI IMG/M metagenome (GOLD analysis project Ga0255336, IMG submission 189102) | Sandy soil microbial communities from University of British Columbia, Vancouver, Canada - MeOH1_35cm_T3_179 | ecosystem: Engineered > Artificial ecosystem > Sand microcosm > Unclassified ...
GCCGCTGGCGATCGGGCCGGAATTGCCCGAGGGCCGCAGGCGCATATCGACCTCATACAGCTTGCCCTCGCCGGTCATGGCGGTGACGGCGCTGATGAAGCGTTGCGCCAGGCGGGCGTAATACTGGATCGGCGGCAGTGGCTTGGCGCCGGTCGAGAGCGTCGCTTCCCAATCGGCGATCTCGCTCGGAATATCATAGATGAAGACGAGATCGAGATCCGAGGTGACGGTCATCTCGCGGCTGCCGAGCTTGCCGAGGGCAATGATCGCCATGCCCTCGCCGGGCAGGCGGCCATGCTGGCGGGCGAATTCCTGCTCGACCAGCGGCAGCAGGGCGCCAATCGAGGTATCGGCAATGTCGCTGAGGCTGCCGGCCGCTTCATCGATATGGGCAGCACTGTGCAGCAGGCGCACGCCGACCTGGAAGCGGCGGTCCTGGGCCCAGCGCCGGATGATGTCGAGGCTGTCCTGGAAGTCATTGGCAAGCGCCAGTTGCCGGGCGAGGTCGTCCCGCAGCTCCTGCAGCTTCGGTACCGCATCGAAGAAGCCCGCGCCAAGAACGCTGTCGAGCAAAGCCGGCGAGCGGCTGACCTGATCGGCCAGCAGCGGCGCCGAGCCCATCACTTCGGCGACCAGGCTGAGCAGGCTGCGATTGAGGTGCAGCAGCGAGAAGAGCTGCACGCCCGCAGGCAATCCGCGCAGGAAGCCATCGAAGCGGCGGAAGGCCATGTCGGGATCGGCGGTCTTCGCCAGATGATCGAGCAATTGCGGCATCAATTCGGTCAGCAGTTCACGGGCCCGCGCGCTGCGCGTCGCCCGGTAGCGGCCGTGATGCCAGGCGCGGATCAGCGCGGAGACATCGGCACCATCCCGGAAGCCCATGCGTTCCAGGGTCCGCACCGTTTCCGGATCGTCTTCAGTACCGGTGAAGACGAGATTGCCGGCTTCGCCACCGATAGGGCTGCCAAGCGAGGGCGCTTCTTCGAAGAGTTCCGCATAATGATCCTCGACCTGGCCGAGATGGTGCAGCAGGGTCCGGGAGAATTCCACCGTGTCGGCATGGCCGCAGAACAGCGCGAGGCGGTCGAGGGCCGGGCCGGTCTCCGGCAGGGTCTGCGTCTGCTGGTCGTTGATCATCTGCAGGCGATGCTCGACATGGCGCAGATAGCGATAGGCGGCCAGCAGATCGGTCGCGACCCCGGGCTGGGTGCGGCCCAGCCTGACCAGGACATTGATCGCGTCGCAGGTCGCCGACACCCGCAGTTCCGGCAGTCTGCCGCCCCAGATCAATTGTTGCGTCTGGGCGAAGAATTCGATCTCGCGGATGCCGCCGCGCCCGACCTTGATGTTGTGGCCAGCAACCGCCACCTCGCGATGGCCCTTGACCGCATGGATCTGCCGCTTGATCGAGTGGATGTCCTGGATGGCGGCGAAATCGAGATGCTTGCGCCAGATGAAAGGGCGCAGGTTGCGCAGGAAGGCGGCACCGGCGATGACATCGCCGGCGACGATCCGCGCCTTGATCATGGCGGCGCGTTCCCAATTCTGCCCCATGCCCTCGTAATAGATTTCCGCCGCCAGGGTCGAGATGGCGAGCGGCGTCGAGCCGGGATCCGGGCGCAGGCGCAAATCGGTGCGGAAGACGTAGCCGTCGGCCGTCACATCCTGCAGCAGGCGCACCAGATTGCGGGCCAGGCGCACGAAGCATTCCTGGGTGGTCTTGCGGCCGCGGTAATCGACCTTGTCCGGATCGAACAGGATCATGAGGTCGATATCGGAACTGTAATTGAGCTCGCGCGCACCGAGCTTGCCGAGGGCGAGAATGATCAGGCCGCAATCCACCATCGGCAGCGTGGGATCGGGCAGGGCGATCTCGCCTTTTTCATGCAGCTGGCGCAGCAGCAGGCTGACCGCCGCTTGCAGCACCGTCTCGGCGAGGTCGCTCAGCGCGCCCGTCACCTGTTCCAGCGACCAGAAACCGGCAATGTCGGCGGTGGCGATCAGCAGTGCCGCCTGCCGCTTGGCGCAGCGCAGCAACTGCATCGCCGCCGCATCGTCGAGCGTGACCGCGATCTCTTCTTCCAGCTTTTTCAGCACTTTACTAAAGACAGCGTCGGGCCCGTTGGTTAAAACTTGCAAAAACAACGTCGATTCGGCCAACAGGCATTGGCTGAGATACGGGCTGTTGCCGAAGATCGCGTCGAGCAAGGCAGACGCGTTCTCCGGCAACTGCTCGATCTGGTCGGCGGGGACGCTTTCCAGGAATTGCTGGCGTCCGAGATCGGCTTGGCGCCGGTCGCTGGGCTGAGGCAGCGGATGTGAAAGCGGCAGCATGGGCGGGGAGGAACCTGAATCCGTGAACGAGGGCACCATCACGCAGAGATGGCAGCGAACAGCCGGATTGACACTGCTGAAGCCGGCGTCTCTGGTCAAGAGCGCTATGGAGCCTGCAAGGATGCTTGAACCAATGATCGTCATGCACCGCCTGTGCCGCGGTGCCAACCAGGTTGGCCTGGATTGATCCGCCGCACGGCAAAATTCCTGCTGGAGGCCTTCGGCGCCACCTTGGCCGGGTTGGCTCTGCTGCTCGGCTTTCTCGCCTATCGTCTGACGCATGAGGGGCCGATCCATCTCAAATTCCTGGTCCCCTATCTCGAACGCGCGGTCAATGGGCCGGACCAGGATCTGCAGGTCAGCATTGATGACGCGATCCTGACCTGGGCCGGCTGGCAACGCGCGGTCGATATGCGCAGTGTCAATCTCCATGTGCGTGACCGTAAGGGCCGGGAACTGGCGACCATTCCCGAAGCCTCCATCTCGATCAGCGCCCGCGCCCTGATGCGCGGTATCATCGCGCCCAGCCGCATCGAGGTGTTCGGCGCATCGTTGCGGCTGTGGCGCAGCCGGGACAACCGCCTGATGTTCGGCAACCGGCAGATCGGCGGCGATAACAGCGACAGCCAGGCCAGCGGGACGGCGGCCAGCGGTGGCCCGGCGGCCGCAAATCCTGTTAACGGAAATTCAGGCAGCGCGGCGCCCGGCAATGTGACGCCGGGCAATGCAAGTGCCAGTAATGCAACCCCCAGCCCGGCGAATCCCGGCCCCGCAACTCCTGGTGCGGTCCCTCCGGGCGCAACAGCCGCGGCACCGGCGGCAAATGATGCCGCCAATGATGAGAGCGACAACCAGTCGGCCATCCTGGCGAAGTTCCTCGGCGAAATGACAGCGCCGCCGGATCCGCGCAAACAGACCGGCTACCTGACCGAAGTGGCGTTGATCGGCGGCCGGGTCGTCGTGGTCGACCGCACCAGCGGTGCTTCCTGGAGCGCCGATCAGGTGCAGGTGGCCGTCACCCGTGATGCCGAAGGGCTAGACGGTACTGTCAGCCTGGTCTCGCCGGATCTCGGCCAGCCAGCCACCTTGACCGGTCATCTGACGTTGCGCGCGGCCACCCAGATGGTCGAAGTCGACACGGCCGTCACCAATCTTGATATCTCGCGCGTCAGCCTGGTGCAGTCCGGCCTCGCCTTTCTCGGCGGCGTCAACATGCATCTCAATGGCCGGCTGAAGACCGAGTTCGGTCTCGACGGCAAGATCGGTCCGGCGCATTTCGAGATGAGCGGCGGGCCCGGTGTGGTCGATCTGCAGGGACACACCAAGAAGCCGATCCCGGTGCAGGCGGTCAGCCTGATCGGCAGTCTCGATTCCGGCAACGACTTGATCGACATCTATGACCTCTCCGCGGACATCAATGGTCCCAGCCTGAAAATCTCCGGCAAGGTCGACGGCATCCTGCGCGGTACGGCGAGCGATGGCGGGCCGGCACAGATCAGCCTGAAATTCGCCGGCAGCAAGATCGATGCGGCGCTGATGGACGGCTACTGGCCCAATGGTGTCGCCGAGAATACCCGCGCCTGGCTGGTGCCGAATATCCCGGCCGGCATGATCGACGACCTGCAGGCCGATGTGCATATCCGCCTGCCGCCGGATTCAGCCAACAAACCTGATGTCCATGTCACCGGCACGATGCAGACCAGCGGCCTGACGGTGCATTATCTGCGGCCTTTGCCGCCCATCACCGACGGGGTCGCCACGGCGAGCTTCACGGAAAAGCAATTCGCCGCCGATATCAAATCGGGCCAGGCAGGCGCCATCAAATTGACCGGCGGCAAGGTCCTGATCACCGGTCTCGACCAGGAAGATCAGTTCATCAGCGTGGGCGGCGATCTGACCAGCCCTTTGCGGGATGCCCTGGTCCTGCTCGATAACCCGCGGCTTGGCTATCCCACCAAATTGGGATTGAAGCCGCAGAGCAGTAGCGGCGATGCCACCGCGCATCTGCAATTCGATTTTCCGGCGGCGAAGAATCTGACCTTCGCCCAGGTCAAACTGTCCGTCGCGGCGCAGCTTGCCAATATCGGCCTCAAGAAGGCGATCTTCGGCGCCGACGTAACGGAGGGGAACCTGCAGCTCAAATTGACGCAGGCCGGCATGACGGTCAGCGGTCCGACCAAGCTCGCGGGTATTCCGCTCGACGTGAATTGGATCGAGAATTTCACCGATAATGCGCTGTTCGACGAACAGATCCATGCGGTCGGCACGGCAACCGCCGAACAGCGGGCGACGCTCGGCTACGACTACCGGCCGCTGGCCGACGGGCCGGCCAAGGCCGATCTCACCTTCACCCGTTATGCCGACACGACAGCGACCCTGGATGCCGCCTTCGATGTGACGCAGTCGACTTTGGCCGTCGACTTCCTGAAATGGCGCAAGGAAGCCGGCAAGCCCGGCACCGCCAATCTGCTCTTGCAGCTCAAGGGGGACCATGCCGTCGCGGTCCCGCGTTTCGAGTTGAAGACCGGTGGCGATACCGTGACGGGGAGTCTCACTTTCAAGCCCGATGGCGGTATCGATCAGCTCAACATCAAGAACGCCGTCTATGGCAAGAGCAATATCAGCGACGTCGTCGCCAAGTTCGCCGGCGAGCGGATCGATGTCGTCGTCGGCGGCGGCCAGCTCGATGTCGAGCCCTATATGGCGAGCGATGACACACCCAAGGACGAAGCGACCCTGAACCGCGAGGAGAATACGCCGCAGCGGCCATTCACCTTGCGGGCACGCAATCTGTCATTGGCCCGTATTGCCGAAGGGCGCCAGCTGACCAACGTCACGGTGGAACTCAGCCACGATCCGATGTGGTGGGATATCATCGATGTCGGCGGCGATCTGCCGGGCGGCGAGCGCCTGTCGCTGGTTTACCGGCCGGCCGGCAATGGCACCCATAGCCTGGTGGCCGAGACCAAGGATGGCGGCGGCGCGTTGCGGGCGCTGAACATCTATGATTCCGTCAAGGGCGGCACCTTGAAGGTGACGGGCACGGTCAAGGACAACGAACCGCACCGGCCCTTGCGCGGCAAGCTGGACGTCACCTCATACCGCCTGGTGAAGACGCCGTTCTTCGCCCGATTGCTGACAGTGGCCTCGCTGACCGGCCTGGTCGATGTGCTGACCGGCGAAGGCTTCTTCTTCGACGGTGCCAGCGCCAAATTCACCAAGACGCGGGGTGTCATCGATATCAGCCGCTTCCGCAGCGCCGGCCCGTCGATCGGCCTCACCGCAGCCGGCCGCCTTGATCTCGACCGCAACCAGATCGATGTCAAAGGCACCCTGGTGCCGGCCTACGCCTTCAACAGCATCCTCGGCAATATCCCGCTGATCGGCAATCTGCTGCAGGGCGGCGAGGGGCAGGGGCTGTTCGCCGCCACCTATCATGTGAGTGGCGGATTGGCGGAGCCGAAGATCAATGTCAATCCCTGGGCGGCACTGGCTCCAGGCTTCCTGCGCGGCCTCTTCACCGGCACCGGCGATACCGGTGATAACGACCCGGGCACCTCGCAGGGGCCGGGCAAGAATGGTCCCGACAACAAGCAGAGCGATAAATAGATAAATAATCAGGTGCCGTCCCGCTGCACTGCCAGCAGACGGTCGTCACTCGATGAAATCGCCGGCCCGGATGATCCTCAGCTCAGATGATCTTGACCACTGCATGGCGTTTCTTGCCGAAGGAGAGCTTGATGACGCCCTCGGCATTGACGTCGGCGGTGCCGATCTTGCGGTTGTCGTCATCGATGGCGGCATCATTGAGGCGGGCGCCGCCGCCCTTGATCAGGCGGCGCGCTTCGCCGTTGCTGGCGACGAGGCCGCTGCGGCGCAGCAGTTCATAGGCGGCGATGCCGGCCGAGAGTTCTGCCGCCGGGATCTCGACGGTCGGCAGTTCGGCACCGAGGCCGCCTTCGACGAAGGTGCGCCGGGCGGTTTCCGCTGCCGCTGCGGCCGCTTCGGCGCTGTGGCAGAGCTTGGTCGCTTCATTGGCGAGGACGATCTTCGCCTCGTTGATTTCGGCGCCCTGCAGCTGCTCCAGCTTGGCGATCTCGCTGAGCGGCAGATCGGTGAAGAGCTTGAGGAAGCGCGCGACATCGGCATCCTCGGTATTGCGCCAGTATTGCCAGTAATCGTAGCTCGAGAGCTTTTCCTCATTGAGCCAGACGGCGCCGGCGGCGGTCTTGCCCATCTTGGCGCCCGAAGCCGTGGTGATCAGTGGCGAGGTGAGGCCGAAAAGATCGACCTCGTCCACCCGGCGACCGAGCTCGACGCCATTGACGATGTTGCCCCACTGGTCGGAGCCGCCCATCTGCAGGCTGCATTTGTGGCGCCGCGACAATTCGACGAAGTCATAGGCCTGCAGGATCATGTAGTTGAATTCGAGGAAGGTCAGCGGCTGCTCGCGTTCCAGGCGCAGCTTCACGGAATCGAAGCTCAGCATGCGGTTGACCGAGAAATGGCGGCCGAAATCGCGCAGGAACTCGATATAGTTCAGCTTGTCGAGCCAGTCGGCATTGTTGACCATGATGGCGTCGGTGGGACCAGTGCCGAATTTCAGGAACTTGTCGAAGACCTTGCGGATGCCCCGGAGATTGGCCTCGATCGCCGCCTCATCCAGCAGCGGGCGCGACTGGTCGCGGAAGCTGGGATCGCCGATCTTGGTGGTGCCGCCCCCCATCAGGGCAATGGCGCGGTGGCCGGTCTGCTGCAGGCGGCGCAGCAGCATGATCTGCACCATGGAGCCGACATGCAGGCTGTCCGCCGTGGCGTCGAAGCCGATATAGCCGGTTATCGGCCCCTTGGCGGCCTTGGCGTCCAGCTCCTCGAGACCGGTGCATTGATGCAGGTATCCGCGTTCGATAATGACCTGGAGGAAGTCGGATTTCGGCTTGAACATGATCGGCTCGTCGAATTGGCAAAAGCGCTGGCTTTAGTTTAATCGGCCGGTGATGTAACACATTGACCCCAGGGCAGCAACGAAGCGCGGGCAAGGGAAGGGCGGCAGCAAAGATGGTCAGGGCGACACCGGCAGCGACGCAGACCGCCGATAGCCAGCGGGAAACGGCCGAATCCGGGGAAATCTGGGCGATCGGCCTGATGAGCGGCACCTCCTGCGACGGGGTGGATGCTGCCCTGATCCGCAGCGACGGCCACCGTATCACCGCTTTCGGGCCGGCTTTGACACTCCCCTATGACGATGCCTTCCGGGCCGAAATCCGCCGCTGCCTGGGCGGCAAGGAATCGATTGCCGAGGTCGAACGGGAGCTGACCGAGCGCCATGCTGCCGCCGTGCAGATGCTGCTCCGCAGCGCCGGGCGGTCGGCCCAGGAGATCGGCCTCGTCGGCTTCCACGGCCAGACCATCCTGCACGAGCCGGATAAGCGCCGTACCTGGCAGATCGGCGACGGCGCCCTGCTGGCCCGGCGAACCGGCATCGACGTGATCAATGATTTCCGCTCCGCCGACGTGGCGGCCGGTGGCCAGGGCGCGCCGCTGGCGCCGATCCTACACCATGCCTTGGCGGGCGATCTGGAACGGCCGCTCGCCGTCCTCAATCTCGGGGGTGTCGGCAATGTCACCTGGATCGGCGACGGCGCCGATCAGGTCGATCTGATCGCTTTCGATACCGGTCCCGCCAACGCCCTGATTGACGATTGGGCCCTGCGCCATACCGGCAAGGCGGTCGATCATGGCGGCGCCCTGGCGCAAGCGGGACAAGTCGACCGGGAGCGCCTGGCCGCCTGGCTGGCACATCCCTATTTCAGCCTGCCGGTACCAAAATCACTCGATCGCGATGCCTTCCAGGCCTTCATGCCGGAAGGACTGTCGCCAGCCGACGGGGCCGCCACCTTGACCGCTTTCACCGCCGCCACCGTCGCCGAGGCATTGCGCTGGCTGCCGCAGCCGCCGAAGCGCTGGCTGGTGACCGGCGGCGGCCGCCACAATCCGGTGCTGATGGTGGGTTTGCGCGATTACCTCAAGGCCAGCGTCGAGCCGGTCGAGGCGGTCGGCTGGGACGGCGACGCGCTGGAAGCCCAGGCCTTCGCCTTCATGGCGATTCGCGCCAAGGCCGGCCTGCCGATCAGCTTTCCCGGCACCACCGGCGTGAAGCAGCCGCTGACCGGCGGCAAGTTGCACCGCAGCACGGTGAGCTGAGCCCGCCAAGAAAATGCGTCCATGAAAAATGCCGCGCTCCGAGGCGCGGCATTTTCAATTCAAGGCGATCAGATCAGCGCGCGGCGCGGATCTTGGCGGCCACTTCCGGTACCTGGATGTTCAGGTAGTCATCCACCACCTGGGTCATCTGGTCCAGATGTTCGGTGAAGAAATGGCTGGCGCCGGGGATCAACCGGTAGTCGATCTTGATGCCCCGCTGGTGGCTCAGCTTGTTGACCAGCTTGTTCACCGATTCCTGCGGCACGATGGTATCCTGGTCGCCCTGGATCATCAGGCCCGAGGACGGGCAGGGGGCGAGGAAGCTGAAATCGTAAATATTGGCGGGTGGCGCCACCGAGATGAAGCCGCTGATCTCCGGTCGGCGCATCAGCAGCTGCATGCTGATCCAGGCGCCGAAGGAAAAGCCGGCGATCCAGCACTGGCTGGCATTGGGATTGACCGTCTGCAGCCAATCCAGCGCCGCCGCGGCATCGCTCAATTCCCCTTCACCGCGGTCAAATTTGCCCTGGCTGCGGCCGACGCCGCGGAAATTGAAGCGGAGGACCGCGAAACCCTGCCGCTGGAACGACTGGAACAAGGCATAGACCACCTTGTTGTTCATCGTGCCGCCATGCTGCGGGTGCGGGTGGAGCATCAAGGCGATCGGGGCGTTCGGGGTGTTTCCCGGTTGATAACGCCCTTCCAGACGGCCTTCCGGCCCGTTCATGATTACTTCAGGCATGCCTAATCAGCTCGATTCTTTATCTTTTCTCTGAAGACGCGAAACCTGCCATCGCCTTTTGCAGGGCCCCTCCCCATTCGGTCATGCGACCCATGTGGCCCTGTTCCAATGCAAATATCACAGAAGGTTGACGTCATCGTATGGTTATGGGCGGTCGTATTGCTTGCCGATCCGGTCTTAAACTTGACTGTGGTAGTGGGACATACTATATGACCGACGAGTAAGAATGTTCCCGCATAAGCCCAGCCCAATATCCGACAAATCTTGTCGGTCTTGGGGCGCAATGGCGAGGTAGTAAACACGATGGCCGGTATGATTTTCAAGCGCCTTGCGGCAGAACTTGATTCCATCATCGCTCGCGACCCGGCGGCGCGGTCCCGGCTGGAGGTCGCCCTGACCTATCCAGGCTTCCATGCCGTCCTTGCCCACCGCGCGGCTCATTTCTTCTGGAAGAACGGTTTCAAGACCCTGGGACGGATCGTTTCCCAGACCGCGCGCTGGTTGACCGGTATTGAGATACACCCTGGCGCCCATATCGGGGACCGCCTGTTCATCGACCATGGCATGGGCACGGTGATCGGCGAAATGGCCGTGGTCGGCGACGACGTGACTCTCTATCAGGGTGTCACCCTTGGCGGCATCTTGCCCTCGGTCAATTCCGCGGCCCAGGTCGGCGTCAAGCGCCACCCCACCCTGGAATCGGGCGCCATCGTCGGCGCCGGCGCCCAGGTGCTGGGCAATATCACGGTCGGCAAGGGCGCCCGCGTCGGCGCCGCCTCGGTGGTGCTGAAGGATGTCCCGCCCGGCGCCGCTGTGGTCGGCAATCCTGGCCGCGTGGTGAAGCCGAAAGGCAGCTGCAACGAATTCAACGCTTATGGCATTCCGACCGGTGATCTACCGGATCCGACGGCCCGGGCGATCGAGGGCCTGCTCGACCAGGTGTCGAACCTGCAGGCGCGGATCACCGCCATGGAAGCGGAACTGGATGAAGCCAAAACCCATCTCGCCGTCAACGGCAATCTGCCGGAAGCGATCGAGACGGCCGACCCGGAGATCGGTTCGGAAAACGGGGCTGGCTGGTTGAAGGAGGCAAGTCGATGAGACTGAGCACCAAAGGACGTTATGCGGTGATGGCGCTGGTCGATCTGGCCAGTAACAGCAATGGCCGGCCGGTTGCCCTGGCAGATATTTCCGCCCGGCAGGAGATCTCGCTCTCTTATCTGGAGCAGCTCTTTGCCAAGCTGCGGCGCAGCGGCTTGGTCAAGAGCGTGCGCGGCCCGGGGGGCGGCTATCTGCTTGCCCGCAGCGCCGAGGATACCCGCATCTCCGACGCCATCCTCGCCGTCGATGAGCCGATCCGGGCGACGCGATGTAAGCCGAATTCGGGTGCAGGCTGTCATAGCGACAAGAGCCGTTGCCTGACGCATGACCTGTGGGAAGAGCTGTCGCATCAGATCCAGCTGTTCCTCAGCTCGGTCTCTCTCGCTGATGTCTGCAACCGCCGGGTCCTGGGCAAGGCCATGCCGGTTGAGCGCATCGATGGCGAACGCGCCGATGGCGCCGCTCCGGTTGCCGAGAATGGCGCGGTGACAAGCCTGAAATCGCCAGCGGTGCCCGTCAGCGATCCGACCACCGTCGCGGCAGAATAGCCGCGGCAGCAAGAGTACAGGTAAAGATGAAGCCGGTGAGTTATCTCGATTACAACGCGACCAGCCCGCTGCGCCCCGAAGCGCTGGCGGTGATGTCGGTTGTGTTGCAGGAGACCGGCAATCCCTCTTCGGTGCATGGCTATGGCCGCAACGCCCGGCGCCATGTCGACATCGCCCGTCAGCAAGTCGCATTGCGGGTCGGCGCGCGATCGGAGAATGTCATCTTCACGGCGAGCGGTACCGAGGCCAACAACCTCGCATTGCTGAATGCCGGCAATCATCGCCTGCTGGTCTCGGCGATCGAACATGATTCGATCCTGAAGCCGGCCCGGCAGATGGGCGCCGAGGTCATCCAGGCGCAGCGCAGCGGCGAGATCGATCTCGATCATCTTGCGAGTTTGCTGCAGCAGGATACGCGCCCGGTTTTCGTCTCGATCATGATGGCGAATAACGAAACCGGCGTGATCCAGCCGGTTGCTGCGATCAGCGAGCTGGTGCACCGCCATGGCGGCCTGCTGCATGTCGATGCCGCTCAGGCCATGTGCCGCATTGCCATCGATATTTCCCTGCTGGGCATCGACTTCCTGACCTTATCCGGTCACAAGATCGGCGGCCCGCAAGGGGCCGGCGCTTTGATCCTGGGCCGGGACCGCGAGATGACGGCCTTGCTGCTTGGCGGCGGGCAGGAGCGCGGCCGGCGGGCCGGCAGCGAGAATGTCGCCGCCATCGCCGGATTCGGCGCGGCTGCGATGGTCGATACCGGTGCCGAAGTGGCACGTATCGGCGCGTTGCGCGACCATCTGGAAGCGCGGCTGCAGACCTTGGGCCAGCCCATTACCTTCTTCGGCCGCAGCCAGGGCATGGCCCTGCCGCAGAGCCATGAGAGGCTGGCGAATACCTCCTGTTTCGCGGCGGGTAGCAAGAACAGCGAAACCCTGGTGATGGCGCTGGATCTTGCCGGTGTCGCCGTCAGCGCCGGTTCGGCTTGTTCTTCGGGCAAGGTGCGCCCAAGTCATGTGATCACCGCGATGGGTTTCGGTGCGGCCACCGCCGGTACCGCCATTCGCGTCAGTTTAGGTTGGCAATCGAGCCAGGAAGACGTGGAGCGCTTTGTCGCGGCCTGGTCTTCCATCCAGACGCGCCAGACCGGTGCAGCCGAGGCTGCCGGCGGCGTGTTCACGGCGGCTTGAGCAAGGAAGGAGCAGATTGAGCATGAGTGCAAATATCGCAGTCAAGAATGGGTCGCCCCAGAACGGTGTGGTTGCCGGCACCAATCAGCCGCAATTGCCGATCTATCTCGACTATCAGGCGACGACGCCCTGCGATCCGCGTGTGGTCGAAGCCATGCTGCCTTATTTCACCGAGAAGTTCGGCAATCCGCATTCGCGCAACCACAGCTTCGGCTGGGAAGCGGAAGAGGGCGTCGAGAAGGCGCGCCGCCAGATTGCCTCGATCATCGGCGCCGATGAAAAGGAAGTGATCTTCACCTCGGGTGCGACGGAATCGAACAATCTGGCGCTGAAGGGTGTCGCGCATTTCGAAAAGGATCGGAAGAACCACATCATCACCACGGTGACCGAGCATAAATGCATCCTGGATTCCTGCCGCCATTTGGAGATGGAAGGCTTCAAGGTCACTTATCTGCCCGTGCAGCAGAACGGTTTGATCGATCTTGAGCAGTTGAAGGCGGCGATCACCGATAAGACCGTCCTTGTCTCCATCATGGCAGTCAATAACGAGATCGGTGTCATTCAGCCGCTGGCGGAGATTGGCAAGATCTGTCGCGAACGCCGCGTCTATTTCCACACCGATGCGGCCCAGGCGGTCGGCAAGATCCCGCTCGACGTCAATGCGATGAACATCGATATGATGTCGATCTCCGGCCATAAGATCTATGGCCCGAAGGGTGTCGGTGCGCTCTATGTCCGCCGTAAACCGCGCGTGCGGCTGGAAGCCATGATCCATGGTGGTGGCCAGGAACGCGGCATGCGCTCCGGCACGCTGCCGACGCCGCTGATCGTCGGTCTCGGCGAAGCCTGCGCCATTGCCGAAAAGGAAATGGGCGCGGAAGCGGAACGGCTGAAATATCTGCGCGACCGCATGTACGGGAAGATCAAGGAGCAGTTGCCGGAGGTCTTTCTCAATGGCGATCTGGAGCAGCGCATCCCTGGCAATCTCAACATCTCCTTCGCCTATGTCGAAGGTGAAGGCTTGATGATGGGGATCAAGGATCTCGCTGTTTCCTCGGGCTCGGCTTGCACCTCGGCCTCGCTGGAACCGTCCTATGTGCTGCGCGCCCTGGGTGTCGAAGAGGAACTCGCGCACACGTCATTGCGGCTTGGCATCGGCCGTTTCACGACAGAGCAGGACATCGACTATGCCGTCGAACATATCGTCCAGTCCGTCAATCGCCTGCGAGCCATGAGCCCATTGTGGGAAATGGCGCAGGAAGGCATCGATATTAAATCGATCCAATGGGCCGAGCACTGAGCGGCACCTGATCGGGATTATGGAATAAGGGAGAACTATCATGGCCTATAGCAATCAATTGCTGGATCATTACGATAATCCACGCAATGTCGGCACCCTCGACAAGGGTGACGACAATGTCGGCACCGGCCTGGTCGGCGCGCCGGCCTGCGGCGACGTGATGAAGCTGCAGATCAAGGTCGGCACCGACGGCCGCATCGAAGATGCGAAGTTCAAGACCTTCGGCTGCGGCTCGGCAATCGCGTCCAGTTCGCTGGCGACCGAATGGGTCAAGGGCAAGACCCTGGCCGAGGCCGAACAGATCAAGAATACCCAGATCGCCCAGGAATTGTCCCTGCCGCCGGTGAAGATCCATTGCTCCGTGCTGGCCGAAGATGCCATCAAGGCGGCGATCAGGGATTATCGCGAGAAGCATCAGTCGAGCGACAGCAAGGCAGCCGAGTAAAGCGAGTAGAGATCGTGACTGAACAGGCGACCACGACAGAGAATAGCGCGGTATCTGACGGCGCAGCGGCAGCAGGCGTTGTGCCGGTCCCGGCCCCGAAGCGGGCCGCCCGGCCGCGCCCGGCGGCGATGACGCTGACCTCGAACGCCGTTGAACGCGTGCGCGCGTTGCTGGATAAGCGCGGCAAGCCTTCGGCCGGCATTCGTATCGGCGTGCGCACCAAGGGCTGTTCGGGCCTCAGCTATACGCTGGAATTCGCCGATGCAGCCGGACCGATGGATGAAAAGGTTGAGCAGGACGGCGTGACCGTTCTGATCGATCCGAAGGCAGCCATGTTCATCTTCGGCACCGAGATGGATTACGTCGAAGAGAAGCTGCAATCCGGTTTCCAGTTCCGCAATCCCAATGAAAAGGGTCGTTGCGGCTGCGGCGAATCCTTCCACGTTTGAACTAGAGTGACATGATGATCGGCGGCGACAACAAGGCCATCCCGCGCGCCGCTTTGGCGGAATGCTGGTCCTGCAAGGGACCGGTTTCGATCAAGGCTATGTTCTGCCATACCTGCGGCGCGGTGCAGCCGCCGCGCCAATCGGATCATTTCAGCCGGCTTGGCTTCGGACCCGATTTCGATCTCGACCTCGATTTGCTGGAAAAGCGCTATCTCGGATTCCAGCGCAGCGTGCATCCGGACCGTTTCGCCACCAAGCCGGCCAAGGAACGGGCCATGGCGGAACAGCAGTCGGTGTCGCTCAATCAGGCCTTCGAGACCTTGAGCGACCCCTTGCGCCGGGCCGCGTATCTGCTGGAGCTGAAGGGCCAGGCAGCGGCGGTTGACCGCGACCAGACCATCGCCGATCCTGAGTTGCTGATGGAAGTCCTGGAAGCGCGCGAGGCCTTGTCCGAAGCCGAAAGCGTCGCGGCGGTGGAAAATCTCGCCATCAAGTCGGGCGCCGATGCCATCAAACTGCTGTCGGAGATCTCCAAGGCTTTTGCCGCGGATGACCTCGTGGCGGCGAACAAATTGACGACGCGTCTCAAATACCTGCGCAAGTTTCTTGAGGAAACCCGTGCCCGGCGCGTCGCCTTGGAAGATTTAGATCACGAGAGTAACTAAGCGTGTTGTTGCAGATTTACGAACCCGGCGAAACGCCTGAACCGCATGCCGTCCAGCGCGGCATTGCCGTCGGCATTGACCTCGGCACCACCAATTCGGTGGTGGCGGTGGTGCATGCCGCCACCACCGAAGATGGGCCGGATAATGTCGAGGTCCTGCGCGACCAGTGTGGAGACGGCCTCATTCCTTCGGTCGTCGCCTATCTCGAGGAAGAGCCGCTGGTCGGCCGCGCGGCGCAAGCGCTGCTGCTGCAACATCCGGATCGCGTCGTCAGTTCGGTGAAGCGCCTGATGGGGCGTGGCCACAATGACGTGAAAGCACTGGGCGGTACTTTGCCCTATGCGCTGGCGGCGGAGAGTGCTGGCGGCATGGTGCGGCTGCAGATCGGCGCGCGGGCGATTTCGCCGGTCGAGGTTTCCGCCGACATCCTGCGCACGCTGAAGAAACGCGCCGAGGACAAGCTCGGCGAAGCGGTGGAACGCGCCGTTATCACGGTGCCGGCCTATTTCGACGATGCCGCGCGCAATGCCACCAAGGATGCGGCGGCGCTGGCCGGGCTCGAGGTGCTGCGTTTGGTCAACGAGCCGACGGCGGCCGCGCTCGCCTATGGTCTCGATAGTGCTGCCGAAGGGCTCTATGCCATCTACGATCTGGGCGGCGGCACCTTCGATATCTCGCTGCTGCGCCTCGAAAAGGGTGTCTTCCGCGTGCTGGCGACCGGCGGCGATGCCGCGTTGGGCGGCGATGATCTCGATCACGCCCTCGCCGAATGGGTGACGGCGGATCAGCGGCTCGCCAATCTGTCGACCGGCGCTGCGCGCGCACTTCTGGTCGCGGCACGTCATGCCAAGGAAGCGCTGACCGGCGGCGAGGATGCCTGGTTCGATGCCGAAGTCGATGGCCGCAAGCTGCATCTGCAGATCAGCCGCGGCGTGTTCGAGAAGCTGGTCGAGCCCCTGGTCAGTCGCACGCTGAAGGCCTGCCGCCAGGTGGTGCTCGACGCCAAGGTGACCACCGACCAGGTCCAAGGTGTCGTGTTGGTGGGTGGATCGACCCGCGTGCCGCTGGTGCGTCGCCGGGTCACCGAATTTTTCGGCCGCGAGCCGCTGGCCGATATCAATCCCGACGAGGTGGTGGCGGTTGGCGCCGCGCAGCAGGCCAAGGCCTTGACCCGCGGCAGCGATACCTTGCTGCTCGATGTGACGCCGCTCTCGCTCGGCATCGAAACTGTGGGCGGCATCGTCGAGAAGGTGATCGAGCGCAATACGCCGATCCCGGTCACCAAGGCGCAGGAATTCACCACCTATCAGGATGGCCAGACCGGCATGCTGATCCATGTGGTGCAAGGCGAGCGCGAGACGGTGGATGCCTGCCGTTCGCTGGCCCGCTTCGAATTGAAGGGCATACCGCCGATGGTGGCGGGGGCGGCGCGCATTCTCGTCAAATATGCGGTCGATGCCGACGGCCTGGTCACGGTCAGCGCCGAGGAACGCCTGACCGGCGCCAAGGCGGAGATCGCCGTCAAACCGAGCTATGGCCTCACTGAAGAGGAAATGGCCGGCATGTTGCGCGACAGCCTGACGCATGCCCGCGACGACATGGAGCGCCGATTATTGATCGAGGCGCGGGTCGAGGCCGAGCGGGTCCTGCTGGCCCTGGCGGCGGCGCTGAGGGCCGATGGCAGCCTGCTGGACGAGACGGAAAGAGGCGCGATTGACGCCGCCATTGGGCAAGTGCGCCAGGCCGTGACGTCGGAAGATCGGGATCGGATCGCCGCCACGGTGGATATCCTGGAGCAGGCGACCCACGGATTTGCGCAAAAGCGCATGGATCGGGCGGTTTCGCTGGCCCTGACCGGGCACAGCCTTGACGAGGTCGAAGCGAGTATGGCAACTGACCCGTCAAATTGACGGCCGATATTAACGATTGGGCTGGACGCGCAGGCGATGCCCCGCGCGGCGGCCCGAATGGAGAGACAAGATGCCCAAGATGACGTTCATCAATACCGATGGCAGCCGGCAGGAAGTGGAAGCGCCGATCGGCCTGTCGGTCATGGAAATCGCCCATCGCAACCATGTCGATCTGGAAGGGGCCTGCGAAGGTTCGCTCGCCTGCTCGACCTGCCATGTGGTGGTCGAGCAGGAATGGTATGACGTGCTGGAGCCGGCCAGCGAGGACGAGGAAGACATGCTCGATCTCGCCTTCGGCCTGACCCATACCTCGCGTCTCGGCTGCCAGATCAAGATGACGGAAGAGCTCGACGGTCTGACCGTCAGCCTGCCGGGCGCCACCCGTAACATGGCCGTGGACAAGTAACGGCGTTAAGCGACGGCGAAGGGGACAGAACCAAGCGATGGCGAAGCAGCTGCATTGGACCGATATCACCGATATCGCCATCGAATTGGAAGACGCCCATCCCGATGCGGATGTGGTGAATCTGCGCTTCACGGATCTATGGAAATGGGTCCAGGAGCTGCCGAATTTCGCCGACGATCCCAAGAAGTCGAACGAGAAGATTCTGGAAGCCATTCAGATGGCTTGGCTGGATGAGCGCGACTGACGACGCGGCTCCCCCGTCACCGGCTGTGCGCCCCTCTTCGCCCGTGCGAATGG
>Ga0255336_101402_pt1 | contig 17548 bp, 10 predicted proteins | sample MeOH1_35cm_T3_17_FD_189102 | JGI IMG/M metagenome (GOLD analysis project Ga0255336, IMG submission 189102) | Sandy soil microbial communities from University of British Columbia, Vancouver, Canada - MeOH1_35cm_T3_179 | ecosystem: Engineered > Artificial ecosystem > Sand microcosm > Unclassified ...
GCACCGATCTCACCGTGTCGGGCAACGTGTCCGGCAACGGAACCGGCTCACTGAACGCTGGCGGCAATCTGTCCGGTAGCGGCAGCGCGAGTTTCGGGCAGGACACGACAGTGGGAGCCGGACAGGCGATCAACCTGTCGGGTGCGGTCCAGACGGGCGGCAACCTGAACGCAACGGCGGGCAGCAACCTGGCGGTTGGTGCGGTTACGACGGTTGGTAACGCGACGCTCCGCGCTAACGGTGGAGATCTGGCCGTCAATGGCGCGGTGCTGAGCGGCGGCAACCTGGCTGGACAGGCAACCGGCAACCTCACTGTCGCAGGCAGCACGACCAGCCTCGGCACGACCACGCTGACGGCGCAGTCGGGCAACCTTAGCGCATTGGGCAATCTGCAGTCGGTGGGGGACGCTGCCCTGTCGGCTGGCCAGACGCTGGCCGTGACCGGCACTACCCAGGTGGGGGGCAACGCAACCCTGGCCGGTACGAATGTCATCACGGGTGGCACGACCACCGTATCCGGCACGCTGAACGCCGCCGCGCAGAACACGCTCGACCTGTCCGCCGGACAACTCAATGTCGTGCAGGATGCCACCCTGTCGGGCGCCAACGTTTCGACCGGCGGGGCGCTGATCGGCGGCAACCTGACGGCGAGCGCGAGCAACCAGCTCACGACTGGAGGCAGCAAGACGCTCGTCCAGGGCGCGGCGAACCTGACCGGCGCCAATGGCGTGACGAATACCAGCAGTGTGCTGGCGGGCGGGCCGCTGACGGTTACCGGTGCAACCGTCACGAACGGATCCGGCGCGAACCTGGTCTCGACGGCCGCGACGACCGTCAACGCGACGGACCTGAACAACGCCGGCGTCATCGCCGGGTTGACGACGGCGGTCACCGCCAACGGTAGCCTCGCCAACAACAACGGCGCGATCATCGGTACCAACGCGCTGAACGTCACGACAGGCAATCTGGCTGGGAACCAGAACGGTGTGCTGTTCGCGGGCAGCACCGATCCGGCCAGTCCGGGCACGCCGGGCGATGCGACGATCACGGTCACTGGCGGCAACGGCACGTTCAATAACGCCGGCGGCCAGGTCCTCGCGCAGCACGATCTCACGCTGAACCTGCAGAACCAGGCGTTCGACCCGTCGGCTGCCGCGAGCGGCACGATCAATCTCGGCAATGCGCTGACGATCAACACCCAGCAGCTGAACAATTCCGGCACGTGGGCGATGCCGGGCAACAGCGTGTCGATCAACGCGACGCAGGGTTTCAGCAACAGCGGGACGATCAGCAAGGCGGGGGACATCACGCTGTCGACCAACGGCACGCTGACCAACAGCGGCACGATCTCTGCCGGCAACGACGTCAATCTGTCCGGCACGATCGTCAATCAGGCGGGTGCATCGATCCTCGCGAACGAGGACGTGAATCTCACGGGCGCGACGACAAACGCGGGTACGGTCAGTGCGGTACGCGACGTCAACCTCAATGGCAGCAGTTACGACAACAGCGGGGCGTCGACAGCGGCGGGGCGCAATCTGACTGCGAACCTGTCAGGCGATCTGACGAATGTTGGCGGCACCGTCACCGCGCGGAACGACATCACGATCACCGCGGCGGACGTGAACAACAGCCGGGCCGGGGCAAACACGACGACCACGACGTCGTCGGCCACCACCATTGCTGCGGCGGGCCTGGAGTCGGCGCTCCTGTCTGCGCCGATGGGATCGCTTACCCTGAGTATGACCGAGTTGTCCTACGCAGACGGTAGTGTCACAGGCTCCCAGACATTCACGACGAATATCACCGGCCGCGTTGGTGACATGCAGCCGGCTTCCGCGACGGACGTGACGGCCGCCGACCTGAGCGGCGGTACGTTCAACGGCATCGCCTTACCAACGGTCACGCAGACCACCACGACGACGCAGCCCAGCGGGCAGGGCGGTGTGATTGCCGCCGGGCACGACCTGTCGATCACCACCGGCACGTTGAACAATCACGGCAGCACGATCTCGGCCGGCAACAACGTCACGCTCAACGTTGCGTCGCTCGACAATGGCGGCGACGCGGCCGTCACGACGATCATCGACAGCATCGATGCCACTTCATATGCGAGCTTCCTCACGCAACTCAAAGCCGCATATGCGGCTGGCGCGCTCGCTGCGATGCTTGAATCCGTCGATGCACTGGACAATCCAACTGGCGCAGTGACCGTGCCAGCGAACGTGATCCCGACAACCGGACCGCCGGCCGCGCAGACATCCACGGTCACCGTCTATACGAGCCAGAACGCCGGCAAGATTGTGGCGGGCAACAATCTCGCCCTCACCGGCACCGGTGCGGGCCTCACGAACGCCGGGAGTCTGTACGCGGGGCAGGACCTGCGCGTCACGGCCAGCAGCTTTACGAATCAGGGCTACCACACGGACACCGTCACGTCGAAGACGGGATGTGCGGCCGGCGTTTCCGCGGCGGACTGCGGCTATTTCTCGACGATGATCTCGTATCCGAACCAGCAGATCATGTTTGAGCGTCCGGGGCAGGATTTCACGAACGCGATGACCCAGGCCGCCCTTGCCCAGGAACTGCTGCACAATTACGCGACATTTGGGCCCAACAACGATTCGGCCAACATCTACGGCGACCGGATCGATTCGCAGACCTACAGCTACACGCAGACCAATAACACCGTGTTCGCCGGACGCGATCTGGTCATCGCAGCGCCCACAGTCAACAACACCTACGGCAACCTGCTGGCGGGGCGGGACGTCGTGATTGGCGGAGCCGGTACGACGCGCGACAACACGGACCTGAACAATCCGCAAACGAACCTTACGCAGGCGTCGGCAGTCACCAACACATCGGGCAACATCCAGGCCGCCCGTGACATCGCGATCAGCACGGCAGCGCTCGCCAATACCTTGTCGGCTCCAGCGCAGGTGTATCAGAACTACGGCTTGACCGCGCGGTTCGGCTGTAGCGGCGCTCTCGGTAACTACTGCGATGCCTTCGTTGACCAGCAGTCGGGCGACGCATCGACGATCACCGCCAATCGCAACCTCTCGATCAGTGCCGGGTCGGTGGCCAATACGGGCAGTCTTGTTACCGCGGGGAGCCAGGCGACCATTACAGCCGCGGCGGGCGTCACGAACCAGGACCAGACGCTCAACGCGTACTGGCACGACCGCCGCTGGGCTCCCGTGCTCGGCACCGGTTCCGTGCCGGACAACTTCGGTTGCGGCACGGCGGTGAACTGCGCGTCGCTGTTTGGCAGCGACTATCACGCGGGCGCAGGCATCCAGCCGCCCACACCCTACGCCAGCCTGCCCGGTACGATCCAGGCACCGTCGCTGTCGGTCACCGCAGGTGGCCAACTGCAGAACTCCGGCAATGTGATGGGTCAGCAGGTCGCGCTCACCGGCGCGACGATCGTCAATGGCCTTACCTCGCCCGCCGTCTATACGCCGCAGGCGACCGCCTCGCAGCAGGTCATTTCGCTGGGTCCGGTGGGCACGCCTGTGGCGGCCACGAAGGCGGCGAATCTGGCGAGTGGCACCGGGCAGATCGGCGCTGGCCTGGCGACTGTGTCCTCGACGGCCGGAACCATCGCGAGCGCCTCCAGCGGTGCACTGGGCTCGGCCCTGGGTAGCGGCGCTGGCGCCGTGGCTGCGGTGACGGGTAATAGCGTCAGCGTTCCGGCTTCGCCCACCAGCGCCAGCGTGGCGTCGGTGCCCGCCACTCCACCGGTGCAGACCGTCGCAGGCGCCGCCGCAGGCACCACTGACACCGCGACCTATCTGGTCAGCAGCCCCGCCTCGCAGGTCATGGGCAGCATTGGTCCGGCCCAGCTGGTGGCGAGCCTGCCGGCCAGCCTGCGGCCGGATACGACGCAGTTCTATTACGACCCGTTCACCGAAGACCAGGTCCTGCAGCAGGCAGCGCTTACGCAGACCGGTCAGGCGAGCTTTATCAGCGGCCTGTCGTTCGACAACCGGAACCAGACATCGGTTGCGAACCAGGAGAAGCAGGTCCTGTATGGCAACGCGATCCAGTACGCGAAGGCGAACAACCTTGCGCTGGGCACCGCATTGACCCAGGCACAGATTGCCGCGCTTGACGCTCCGATGTTGTGGTACGTAGAGGAGACGGTGCCGCAGCCGGGGTGCACGGCAACGGGCAACGCCAGTTGCCCAACGGTCACCGCGCTGATGCCGCAGGTCTACCTGCCGCAGAACTATGCGGTGGTCCAGCACGACGGCACGATTACCGGTCAGGATGTGTCGCTGACGGTGACGGGCGGTGGCTCGATCCTGAACACCGGGTCGATCACCGCGACCGACACGTTGACCGTCAATGGCGGGACGCTGACGAACCAGCAGCGCTCGACCGACATCGGCACGCAGTACACGTTCCTCGGCAGCGTCGCTGGCCTCCTGACGACCACTGGCACGGAGGTGCAGCAAGGCGGCTTCATGTCGGCGGGCAATTACCAGATGAACGTCGACGCGGTGAACCAGATCGGCGGGGCGCTCCAGAAGCTCAATGCCGACGGCACGGTGGACACGGCGGGCACGCAGCAGGAACTGGCTGCCCTGAAGGCTCAGCTGGGCAACAGTTTCACGCAGGGCACGGTATCGAATGACCTGCATACGAGCTTCACGTCGCTGGCCGATAGTGGGGGCGTGTTCCAGCAGGTCGGGATGCTGTTCGTCATGGTGGTTGCGTCGGTCATCACGGCGGGTGCGGCATCGGCTGCGATCGGCAGTGGCGCGGCCGCCGGTAGCACCTTTGCGGCAGGGACCGCCGCTACGACGACGGCAGAAGGCGTATTCATGCCGGCGGTATCCGCCGGTCTTGGGAACATGGCGTTGTCCGCCGGTATCGCGGGGATGACCAGCAGTGCGCTGGGACAGGCTGCGAGCGGTTCGTTCAGTACGGCCTCGATGCTTCAGGCAGGCGGTATTGCGATGGTGACTGCCGGGCTCACGAACGGCATCACGGTGGGCGGTGAGAGCCTGGCGTCCCTGGCAGGTGTACAGAATGTCGGTGGCGCGCTGGTACCGATGGCCGGTTCCACCACGGCGGGTACCCTGCTTGAGCAAGGCGCGGCGATCGCAGCCGAAGCGACCGTACAGGCTGGCGTGCAGACCGCGATTGGCGGCGGCAGCTTCCTGACGAATCTGAAAAACGATGCGATCAGCGATATTGCGGCGGCTGGCGCGTACGCGATCGGCAATGCCGGGATGGACAGTACGTCGATTCTGGCACAAGGCACGCCGGGTTACTGGCTGGCGCACGCGGCGTTGGGTTGTGCCGCGGGCGCGGCGAGTGGCACGGGATGCGCGGGTGGTGCCATTGGTGGGGCGGCCAGTGCAATTGCGTCGCCGTTGCTGCTCGGTGGCATCGACCCGACGCATGCGCCGCTCGATGTCGGGCAGCAGGCGGCGCTGGCGGCGTTCGCGACGCTGGCAGGAGGTGGCTTCGCCGCGCTGGCGGGTGTGAACGTTCAGGGTGGGGCGACGGCCGCGCAGAATGAGGCGCTGAACAACACGGCCGAGCACTGGGAAAAGACGGGGCAGCAGAACGAGGCGGAAAAGTTCACGGTCTCGCCGACGCCGCAGCAGCCCCCCACCGAGCAGCAGGCGCAGCAGGGAGGTGGCGGCAACAACAATCCCGAAGCCTTCACAGTTGGCAAGGGCACTCCGCTGCTTGCCGCTGGTGCCCCAAACAGCAGCACTTCAGTTACCACGAGCGGAGCTGACTTCTACGTTACGTCGAACGGAACCGCCGTCCCGGCGACCGGATACAGAGCGGTCGGAGGTCCTGCTGTCGCCGAGGCACAGGCGGGAACAATCGCTCCTCGCAATCCGACGTACATCACGTTCGACAACATCACGAACATGAGTCCGTCAGCGGCACAGAGCTTACTGCAGTTGCCTCGAACACCAACTAATTGGGTGAGCTTCGATACGTTGCCACTCATCAATGACTTGACAATCCCCACCGGAAAGTGGAATACAACCACAACCTTGGAGCCGCTCACGAATACATTCCCCGAATGGGGTGGCGGTGGAGGCACGCAAGCGATTACCAATCGGCCCATCCAGGTCAAGGGCTTCGGGACTCTTCCTACAGGGACAGGAAAATGAGAGGTGTGCATTACTACTACTCCGAGTTTCAGCGCGAACTGGATGCGTTCGATGCTTCTGCTGGCCAAGAGTTTAGGGCTTTCTCCGAAACACACAGTCCCCGCGAGGTGTTTCTATGGTTGGAGAAGCGACGTACCGATGGCCGCTTGCCAGCCACCATGGAGGGCATGCTGACGGACTTCTATTGGGAGATAGCGTGAGGTGTCCCGCGATGACCTGCCACAAACAGCATTGCGACGCCATATGGGCCTGCTCTTCAATCGAACGCTCCGACTGCTATTAATGCGATCGGCCAAGTGCAACTAGGGGCGACTTTGTTCCGCATCGAGACGCTTGGTCAAAGTCAGGCAGCAGAAGCACAATTCTGTTCATTGCAAAATCCTTTGACCACGCCAAACTATCCAAGCCGATATGGTATTCCACCGGAAAACGTTACTAACGCCAACTTCGTAGAAACGGCCATCCTAAAACCGGGTAGCCCATTCGTTACGTGTCCTGCGCCGCCGGTTGGCACAAATCCCGGAGGTGGATCGAAGTTTTGGTGCCAAACGGTGGCGTTCAAATGAAGTCTTTTGGTACTCAGTGAGCATTCGATGACGATCGACGCATATCAAGAAACGAGAGCTATAGCCGACTCTCTCGCGAAAGTCGGCTTGGGTGAGTATGCTGGTCAAGTTCGCGGTTCGCTTGCGGAGGGGGCAACCGGTACGGAGATTTACATGATCTTGCGTTGGCGCTTGGCAAACATTGCCAACGATACTGCCCTCCCAGCCGAATTGAAGACCCGTTTACTGTCGTTGCACGACCACCTTGATCGGGCCTTGGGGCCTTAGCGGGAGCCAAAAATCCACACTATGCACGTTCGATTCAGTAGTACTTAGTGAAATGTCAAACTGAAGTTTATGGAAATAAAATGAGAATTGTCCGACCCACGCGGATCGCGGTCACGATTGGCGCGATGTTCTTCGCGATGGCGGGGCCGACATTGGCCGCCGGTATCATCGCCGACGGCGGCACCGCGACATCGGTGTCAACCAGTGCGAACGGCCACCAGACGGTGAACATCGCGCCGGCGACCGGCGGTGTCTCGAACAATACCTATTCGTCGTTCAACGTGTCGAAGGCGGGCGCGGACCTGAACAACGTTGGCATCAACGCGCGCACGATCGTCAATCAGGTCACCAGCACTAATCCGTCGCTGATCCAGGGCGCGATCAGCGTGCTGGGTCCGCGTGCAAACGTCATTCTGGCGAATCCGAACGGCATTACCGTGGATGGCGGCAGCTTCGTGAATGCCGGGCACGTCGTGCTCTCGACCGGGCAGGTGGGTTTCAGTGACCTGACTCTCGCGCCCGGCGTCACCCAGCGCAACGTCGTGCTGACGACGAACGGCGGCACCATCACAATCGGCGCGGGCGGCCTCTCGGGCACGCTGGTGAACCTCGACCTGATCGCCAAGCAGCTGGCCGTGAACGGCCCGGTGACGAACAGCTTTACGAGTTCGATCGGCGGCATCCGGGCAATCGTCGGTGACAGCACCAACACATACGACACCAGCTTTTCGCCGGGCGACAACGGGCATGACTGGCTCGTCAGTTCCACCTCGCCTGGGACGAGCGCTTCCGGCGTCGCAATCGATATCACGGCACTCGGCGGCCTGACCGCGGGCCGTGTCCAACTGGTCGTGACCGGCAAGGGCGCCGGCGTGCGCAACCTCGGGCAACTCTACGCCAGCGCCGGCGACGTGCTCGTGTCGGCCACCGGCGATATCAGCGCTGGCGGAGGCACCACCCAGGGCTCGATCAGGGCCGAACACGACATCAGTCTCACGACGACGGGTACACTGTCGCTGCAAGGTGCGCAGATCAGTGCCGCCAACAACGTCACGGTCAGCGCGAACGGGATTACCCTTGCAGACAACGCGACCGGTCCGTCGACGCTGACGGCTGGCAACGCGGTCAGCCTGACCAGCACCGGCGACATTACGAACACCGGCAGCCTGATCCAGGCGGGAAACGTCGCCTCGGACGGCACTGCCAGCGGCGGTGACGTGACGCTCACCGCAGCCGGCAGCATCACGAACCGCTCGACGCCGGCGAATCTCGGGATCCTCTTCGCAGCAAACGGTTCGACGGCGCTGACCGCGCGAGGCGACATTACCAACGACAACGCGCGGATGCTCGCCAACCAGGCCGTGAGCCTGACCGCGCAGGGTGATGTGCTGAACACGATCGACCATACAGGTGCCGCCTCCGGTAGCGAACCGGTCGCATATTCCCGCCGCGGTGGCAGCTTCCTTTTCTTCACGCACACGACCAGCGGCTTCGATGTCGATTACGGCACCGTCAGCCAGCCGGACCAGCTCGCGTATATCGCGGCCACCCGTGGTCCGGTGACGGTCTCGGGGCGCAATGTCACGAACAGCGGCGGCATCATCCAGTCGAACGACGCCGCCGTGAACATCACGGCGCAGCAGGCGTTCACCAATGCTGCGGTGTTCTCAGGACAGGCCAGCTATTCACGCGGCTGCTGGATCGTCTGCCACGCGAGCGCATCGAGCAGCGTGACGCCGTACGGCGGCACGATCCAGTCGGGCACCGATATCGCGATTACCGCCGGCACCGTTGCACGCAACACCGGCGGGAATGTCTTCGCGCTGGGCAACATCGACGTCACCGCGCCAGTGACCTACGCACAGGGTGTGACAGGCTATTCGGCGCTCAACCAGGACCGGGGCTTCAAGGCGTTCTTCGGCAGCAGCTGGGCGCAGATCATCGCGGCGGACGTGGGCGGTGGCTTCACGGCGAACGGCCTCGTGACGCTCACGGGTGACGGCGTCATCGACGGCGGTTACATCACCGGTGGCAAGGGTGTTGCCGCGACCGGCAGCCTCACGACCGTGCGCGCGCCTTCCCGCACGCCGGTGCAGATCGGCCAGCATCTGGGACTGACCACCTGGTGGTGGCGCTGATGCGGACGTCTTCCAGGACCGCGCACCGGGCTGTACGTGCGGCGCTATGGCGCGGCATCGCGCTGTACGGTCTACAGGTCGCCGGCGCACACGCCCAGACACCTGCGCCAGGTGTGCCGGGTGCGCCTGGTGGCGTACCGACAGTGCCGGCCGCCCGGCCCGTCCAGGACCCCGCCCAGCAGCTGATCGACCAGCAGAAGGAGCGCGCGAGGCAGCAGGAGCTGAACCAGCCGCCCGCATCGATCACCGTGGCGCCGCAGGGTTCAACCGGGCAGACGCTCGACGTCCCGCCCGGCACCCCGATCGACCAGATTGCCGAAAGCGGCCCGACCTTCCGGGTTGACCGCATCGAGGTGAATGGCAACACGGTGCTGCCGTCTGCGAGGCTCGACGCGATCACTGCGCCGTTCACCGGCCAGGAACTGGGCTCGCACCGCCTGAACGTGCTCCTGAAACGGCTCACCGACGCGTTCGTGTCGGCGGGGTACGTGACGACGCGCGCCTTTCTCGGCCCGCAGAATCTCGGGTCCGGCGCGCTGAAGGTCACCGTGCAGGTCGGTCACGTGGAGCAATACACGGTGAATGGGCGGCCCGTGCAGCGGCTGAAGAAGGACGAGCGCGCCGCGGGTGGCGGCTGGTTCACCGATGCCGGTTACGAAAACGCCTTCCCGGCCGCACCCGGCGATCCGCTGCGCCTCGAGGATCTCGACCAGGGCGTCTCGCAGATCAACCGGCTGCGGCGCAACCAGGCGGCCGTGCAGATCCTGCCAGGGCAAAGCCCGGGCGATTCCGTCGTCGCGATCCGTAACCAGCCGGGCGACCGCACGTACTACACGCTGGGTGTCGACAACTACGGCAGCCGGGCGACGGGCGTGACGCGCTACCGTGCCGGCGTCGAGGCCGACAACTTGATCGGCCTGCAGGAATCGCTCAGCCTGAACTTCATCGACAGCCTGGACAGCAACGCGCTCGTCGGTTCGTTCGCGATCCCGTTTGGTCGCCACACGTTCAGCTACACGCTGTCGGACTCGGAATACCAGCAGGTGGTGGACAGCACGGCGCTCGTGTATGGCCGCACGCTCAGTCACATCCTCGGCTGGAATTACACGCTTGAGCGCACGCAGGCCAATATCGTCAATCTGGACGCGACGCTGTCGTGGCGGCGTACCGACCGCGAGGTCAACAACATCGACCTCGATCCGCAACATCTTGCGGTGCTGAGAGTCGGGGGCAACTGGCTACGAAAATTCGTGATGAACGACGCGCCGGGCAACGTGACGCTCGACGCGGGCCTCTCGCAGGGGCTGCCGTGGCTCGAAGCGGATCACGACGCACACGGCATCGCGCGGACCGCGGCGCACAGCCAGTTCACGAAGCTCGATGCGACGGTGAACTTCACCGTGCCGCTGCCGAAGATCCGCAATGCGGCCTTCGCCTATCGCGGTGCGCTAGGCGGCCAGTATGTGAATGTGGCGCTGTATGGCTCCGAGCAACTGTATCTGGGTGGCATGGACACGATCCGCGGGTTCCGCTCGGGCGAGATCGCGGGCGACCGCGGGTTCTGGTCGCGCAACGAGATCGCGTGGGTCAACGCGCCCGCGTGGAAGGACGGCCGCATCGAGCCGTACGTGTTTCTCGATGCTGGCAAGGCCAGCCTCGTCGCGGTGCCGGGCTTCCCGACCCTCGCGGGTGCCGGCGCGGGTCTGCGCGCGCAGTGGCAATGGCACCAGCAGATCCTGTCGGGCGAGGTCACGCTCGGCCGCGCACTCACTCAACCCGCCAGCGTGGGTCCGAAAGCGACCCTGTTGCTGGCCACTGCGAACTGGAACTACTAGGAAACCATCATGAAAAAATCCACCTCCCGCCTGGGCACGAGCGTCAACATGCTGTGCGTGACGGCTTTTGCTTCGGTGTCGCTGAGCATCGCGCTGCCGGGTGTCGCCCACGCGGACGACGTGAATGCCGCCGCGAGCCAGACCGGCATGGCAGTCGCGCATCCGTTCGGCTTGCAGGCCGCCGGCGCCAGTGGCTTGCCACAGGGTCTCGTCGCCCGCGTCAACGGGGTCGACATCCCTGCCGCGCAGTTCGAGAACGCGCTGCGCGCTGCCATGGGTACGTCAGGGCAACCGGACACGCCGCAACTGCGGCAGGCGCTCAAGGGCCAGCTGATCGCGCGCGAACTGTTCCGGCAGAACGCCGAAAAAGCGCACTACGACACGAAGCCCGAAGTGCAGCAGGCGATGAATGCGGCGAAGGTCAACGCCGAAACGCAGCTGTACCTGAAGGACAGCATCCGTCCGGAGCCGGTGACGGACGCGCAGGTGAAGGCCCGCTACGACGACATCGTCGCGTCGCTCGGCAGGGAAGAGTACAAGCCGCGTGTCATCGCGGTAGCCGATGAGGCAACCGCGACGACCGTGCTCGCGAAACTGAAATCCGGCACGTCGTTCGACGCACTCGCCCGTCAGTACAGCGTGGCGCCGGGCAGGGCATCGGGCGGCGAACTGCCGTGGGTGAGTTTCAAGGCGCCGCTGGCCGAGGGCAGGACACAGGGCCTGCCGCTCGCGGTGGCGCAGGCGATCATGCAGTTGCCAGCCGGTAGCGTCACGCCCGCGCCGATCGCGACCGGCGAGGGAAGCAACGCGATGCGCGTCATCGTGAAGGTCGATGCGAAACGCCCGACGCAGGTCCCGTCGTTCGACCAGGCGAAGGACACGATCCGCCAGCAGTTGCAGGCACTCGCGCTGGAGAAGGCCGCTGCGCAGTTCACGGGCGACCTGATGAAGCATGCGGCGATCCAGCAGTAACAGCGGCGCAGCGATGGTCGGCCGGACGGCGGACGGCACCGTGAAGTCGCCGGTGCGGGTCTTCGAGGAGAGCGTGCCGCTGTCGCGGTCGCGTGCGGTCGTGGACCGGCATCATGCAGCTGTTCGGCTACGCGCGCGAAACGCGCCACCTGCCGCAGGAGCAGCGCATCGGGGAGTACTGGTGTCCGGCGTGCGAGCGGGAATTCAGGGCGAACGCGCTGGCGCGGCCGGACATCTGAGCCATCCGATGCGTGCACCGAAGGCTTCCAGTGTGTCCCGGTTGCCGCCATCCGCAGGACGAGGTCTGCAGATCAGAAACAGGATTCTGCAGGAAGCGGGAACAGTTTTTTTCAGGTCAAGGTAAATTAGTAATCCTGAATTTGTCATAAAAGGAATTAGCAACGACAAAATCCGCTCAAGAACCAAGCGCAACATCGTCGCGTCGGGCAATCCCGCAACCGGCGAGTTCATCGCTCACTATCCGTTTCAGACCGCGGATGAAGTCGAGCGCGTGCTGGAGTTCAATGCCGCGGCCTACCGGGTTGTGGCGCGCCACGCCCTTGGCTGTGCGCGTGGCGACCTACCGCCGTTTGTCGGCGACGTTGCGCGAGCGCTCGGAAGGGTTGGCAGCGCTGGTTACCGAAGAGATGGGCAAGACGCTCGCCGCCGCACGAGCGGAGGTCGAAAAGTGTGCCGCTCCCATCGACTGGATCGCCGAGCATGGTCCCGCTTTCCTCGCCGATGAACCCGCGCCCGTCGACGGCGACGATCAGGTCTATGTCTCCTATCTGCCGATTGGCTCCATCCTTGCCGTCATGCCGTGGAATTTCCCGCTGTGGCAGGTGATTCGTGCATCGGGCCCAATCATGCTCTCGGGCAACGGCTTCATCCTCAAGCATGCGGCCAACGTGATGGGCTCGGCCTACGCATTGCAAGACGTCTATGAAGCGGCCGGTTTTCCGGTCGGACTGTTTGCCAACCTGAATGTGGAAAACGAGACCGTGGCTCAGGTGATCGAAGATCCGCGCGTTGCCGCGGTCACGCTAACCGGCAGCATGCGTGCCGGGTCCGCCGTCGCGTCTACGGCCGGCCGTGCTTTGAAGAAGACGCTGCTCGAACTTGGCGGTGCCGACGCCTTCATCGTATTGGCCGATGCGAACATCGACCTCGCCGTAAATGCGGCCACCGACACATTCCTGTGGCCGATGGCAGGCATCGAATAACCCCAAACGGACTGAGACCACCCTGCCCTAACGGGCCAGCAATGCCCTGCTTCGCCGGTGACACATTTATTTCGCATCCTTGGGGCTCTTGTCGCGCAAGGCTGAGCCGGCGTCCAAGTTCGTCCAGGCCGCGAGTTGACAGTCTTATTGTCGCAACGGTGACAGATTTGATACGTTCTACGATTCGGCATCGCCCATGCGGTCGACTACGACGGCAGGCAAGGCCCCGCCGGTCATCCTGATCTCAAGGGCTTCGGCGCGAACGCCCGTGTGTTCTTCTGGCTGCGCGAAAGTACGGTCAAATGTCTCGCAGTTCATGTCGGCTTCAGGTGACACTTTCCGATCTCATCACGATCTGGCGGACGACAAACGTGCCGGACATTGAGACCTCCGTTCACGTGACGGGCGACGGATTTCCGCACTTTCGGAAAGGATGAGAATGACGCGTTCTGTCGCCAATGCGGCACGATTTAGCGCTGGACGAATACGAGGAGTTTCTCAGAGAATGCATATCGTCTGATCAATTCTGGAGCATTGCGGTTTCGCAGCCCGGACTGTCAGATATCGGTAAGGTGTTGCGCAGTTTCCCGCCAGCCACGGGCCGGTGCCAGAATCGACTTTATAAGCGAGCGATCATGTTTACTTTGCAAGCCAGAGAAAACCAAACCTTCTTTGCGCGCGTCCATCCGGACGGCAGCGTGTGTGTCGACGTCATGACTCAGGATCAGGCTAACGCAGATCCCAACTGCCACTTCAACTGGGAAGGTGCAACACCGTTCGCGGTGAAGACGGCCGATGGGCGATTTATAGGGTACGGTGGGCCGCCGGGCGGTGGCATCATCGGCTTTCTAGAGCACCCTGGAATTTATGCCTATAGTGACGACCCCGGCACCCGCTTCGGTATTACCGAGTTTGACCACTCCGACGCGTGGCTAGAGCAAACTTTCACATTCGAGTCTGCCAATCTGGCTTTTCCAGTTGAAGCGGGGCAGCAGCTCTATCTACGCCCACAAAGCGACGGTGACGATGACACCGTTTTTTACGCGAACTTTGTGCCATCGTGACCCGTTAGTACGGTCCGGCTACGCGATTCAGCAAACGGCGTCGTCTTCGAAACCGCCGATTCGGCGCTCTCTGCTCTCTTCGATATCGGCTTTGATGTCTCTACGAACGACCTCGGTCTCTGCCGCCCGGATCCAGCGATCGCCGAGAGAGAGAACGCTAAAATGCGGTCGATTTGCGTGAGGGCCTGAGGGTGAAATTCCCTCGGGCTACCGATCAGCAGCAGCATTGCCGAGTCCGCGGTGAACCTGGTGGTCAGCCATCGCATGGCGAAAAAGCAACAAATGCGATGGACGGACGAGGGAGCGCACTGTCTGGCACAGGTCAGAGTTGCTGTTCTCAACGAAGAATTCTGGGTTAAGAAACTTGCCGTGTTGACCAAGACCTCTGAAGCTGCAAACTCGCCGAGTGCGCGCCGAGCAGCGTGAATTGACCTCCCACGGTTTGGTTCACTCTCCCTCTGCGAAAAGTAAAGTTGGGTACATGGGCCGGTCGCCTCAAGGAATCACGGCGTTTTCTTTGGGGCCAGATGTCACGACTTTACTTCGTGGGACGATTCTCTCGGGCTACTCTACCTTAAGCGACCACCGGGCCGCGATTGCCTGGTCACCCAAAATCGCGCAGAACCCTTGGCGTCAAAGCCGGGGCGTTTTGTTTTTCCTCTGCCCGTTTGAGGCCCAGCCCGCATTGCAAGCCTTCAATCCTGCGCTACTGTTTGGTCCAACGAAAAAGGAGTCTAAGACGCTCCGCAGGCTATAAGAAAACGGGGAGAGGATTGATGAAGAAGCGGGTTGTGGTGGCAGTGCTGGCAGTATTTGCGTTAGGTGGATGTTCAAAACCCGCAGCGCTGGCCGCTTCGGGGCCTCCCGCGGCTTCCGCCGCGCCGGCAGCGTCCGTTGTCGCCGTCGCCCAGGCCGCACCACCGCCCACGATGGCCGACTGGACGGAAGCGCTTGAGAGCCTCTACAAGCAGACAAAGCGCAAGGACGGCGAGAAGGACGGGGTCACAAGCTCTTTCGCGCACTTCAACAATTTTCCCGACGCAGCGAAACGGCAACCCAATGCGTTTGCTGCTGAAAAGCGCGATGCATTTCGCAAGGTGCGTTTCTACACGCCCGGTGTCCAGCTGGAAATCGACACCTCCCTTGAAACCTACATTTCCCTGCGGGACGGCAAGTTGCCCGTCCTGGTCATGAAGCCATACTATTTCGGCCCGAACGGCTGGCTCTTCATGAACCAGGTCGCCGTGATGGCCGATGGCGAAGTGGTTCTCGAGCGTGAGTTCAAGAACCTCGAGGTTGACACTGACCAGTTGCCTGGCGGCGTCACCGAGCGGTACGACTTCAAGGCCACGCCCGAGGATATTGAAGGCCTGCGCAAAATCCGCCCGGATTCGAAGATTGTCATCCGGATTAGCGGCAAAAAGGGCTACGTGACCGTCGACAAGTTCATGACCGGGCAATTCCGGGACAACATCCAGGACGCCCTCAGGATGTATGACGCGATGACGGCCGCGTTGTCCCCGCACCAGCCTCCCGGCTGACCACGCACGCGGCACTCGACCGCGTTCCCTGCCGCACCCGGGGGATGAACAAGGTACGCGCTTATGCGCTGCAGAACATAAGGCAGAGGTTTTTTAGCGAAACGGAAGCGGCGCACCGGGATCGTCCCCCTACAACGGCGACGGTGGCGGAAAACGCCGCTGCAACGTCGCCGTTGGGTCGGCTGCAGCAGCGACGCATGCAGCGTTTTGATTGGTACAGGAAGGCTTTCATGCAGCCGGCGAATATCAACCAGACCCAGTTGCGGCGCGACACCTTCGTAGATGGTCGAGTAGCCCATGGGAAGCGGTTCAGCGCATCGAGGCATTCGAAGCTGAGCGCCGGCAGGCCGTCAGTCGCATGCGCTGCATCGGCGCGCGTGCTGACGATCGACGAGATGTGTTCACGGATCGCCCTGCCCTTGCCCGAAGCCTGCCGCAGCACCTCGCCGAACGTGCATGGCAGCGAGGGCGTTTCCAGCAGATACAGCACGATCCCGATGAACAGGTTGCGCGCGTTGTCGTTCCAGTACTTCAGGCGCGCATCGACATTGGACGGATACAGGTGTTCGCCGATCGTCATCACGTCGCCCACGCGCGTGTAGGGGGCACGGCGCTGGATATATTCCAGAGGGTTGTACGCGTGCGAGCGGCCGTCTTCCGAGAACGGCGCCCACAGATAGGTTTCGTGACCGCACGCGCGCCGGTAGCCGGACGTATACAGGTAGTTCTCTTCCTTGATGTCCTCGACCACGACCGAATCGGGATCGGTGAGAAGATTCGGGATCACGAGCGACGTGCCCTTGCCGGAGCGGGTGCCGGCCGCCGCCATCAGGAAATCCTGGCCGTAATACTTCAGGTACCATCGCGCCGATCGTTGCCACCACCGCCGCGATCAGCCACCAACGTGCGATTGTCTTGAATAACCTGATCATTTTTTACGCCTCGCTCAAGCTACCGCCGGTCTTCGGCGATCCGCCGCCGCCCATTTTTCCAAGCGAGCCAGCAAATCTCGCGACGCTATCCTTGATCGTGTTCGCAAGCCCGACACCGGTATAGGTCGTGTACTGATACTCCCGCCTTCACCTCGAAGGTGCTGGACTTGCCGCTCGATACCAGTGTCGTGAACGCTCCCGCGATCTGCTCGTGGTAGTCGTACTGGCTGGCCGTCGTGGTGAGCGTCCAGTTGCCCCAGGGAATCGAGTAATACGCGCTGCTGCCGTGCGTGCCGTATTGGCTCGTATGGCCATTGATGTCGTGGTTGTAGCTGAGGTTAAGAAGATCGGACAGGCCGAGCGGATTGTCGAGCGTGAGGCTCACGCTGCCCTGCAGCCGGCCGGTCGACATGAGCCCGCTGTCGTCGGCGCCCACGGACAGCGACCACGGCTTCGTGCGCTTGACCGAGATCACGACGTCGCTTTCACCGGTCGACGCTCCCGGCGCGAACAGCAGTTCGCGAAGGGTCGCGTCGACCGTGCGCACCGGATCCTTCAGGACCGGCTCGTGAAGGAAATGCGGCTGCGTGGCATCAGCACCATGGCGGCCAGCCAATGCTGGGGTTATCCCTTGCTTGAAACCAATAGGTTCGTGGTATTTACTGATTGGGCTAGTAACAAATGAGAGCCTCATGTCGGCCTGTAGCCAGGCGCCCAGCGTTTCACGAAAACGACTAAGAAGCTGTTGCGAAATTAGTTAAACCAAGGCTTGAGGCGCGTCCAGCAAATCAAGGCGCAAGCTAACGAGAGGAAAGCCTCGTGGATATGGGCGTAGCGTTCATAGCGAATCTTCAGGCGTCG
>Ga0255336_101403_pt1 | contig 17538 bp, 15 predicted proteins | sample MeOH1_35cm_T3_17_FD_189102 | JGI IMG/M metagenome (GOLD analysis project Ga0255336, IMG submission 189102) | Sandy soil microbial communities from University of British Columbia, Vancouver, Canada - MeOH1_35cm_T3_179 | ecosystem: Engineered > Artificial ecosystem > Sand microcosm > Unclassified ...
ATCTCCGGTACCCCAGGGACATGAAACTCTTTGCGCTGCGAGATCTTTGGGGTGCCAAAGCGCCGCAAAAACGCGGTCTGCGCCTCGGCGCTCAATTGCTGTCCGCGGATAAGCACCATCGAGTAACGGTAGTAGGCATTAAGCACCGCCCGAAAGTCTTCGTCGCTTAGACGTTTGCTCAGGTCGCAACCGCGAATTTCAACGCCGATGGTCGGGCTAAGAGGAGTAAGCGCGATTGACATGCAGGAATTCCATCCACGAAGGAAGCGATGGACTTACTATAATTGCTGGCTTGTAGAGGGTGAATAGCCTATTTTCAGGCAACAGTTTTCTGTTTAACCGAACGATAGACGCCCTAGGGAATGCCCTAAGCAGTGGTATTGGCGAGGTGCACATCGACATCGTGACCAATTTCAGGACGTTTCTCGAAGTCGTGCAGTGCGGGAACTTTTCAGCAGCGGCGCGAAAGATGCACATTTCGCCGTCGGTAGTGACCAGCCGAATCGAACAGCTTGAATGGAACATTCGGTCTTCGTTGTTCGAACGAAGCACGCGCAAGCTCTCACTCACCGACCAGGGACGACGTCTGCTACCCGTCGCGCAACGTATCGTCCATGACGTAGACGACGCGATCAGCAGCATCTCGGGCAATACGAACGACCTCGAAGGCCCCCTACGTGTGCAGAAGTGATCCGCTAGTCCGCCTGAACGGCTCCCTGCGTCAAGAGAATTTGGACGGGGCTGCACCCACCCCGCCCAAATTCGCAATCCTCCTGAAGGAGGAGGTTTGAACCAGTAATGCCTTTGATCAAAGTGCCCACCACTCTGACGGCAGTATTTCTCGCGAGGGTGCTGGCGCGTTTTCAGCACGCTCACCCGAATGTCTCGCTTGATGTGGTCGTCATCGACCGGAACGTCAATCCGGTTCAAGAGGGCTTCGACCTTGTGTTCGGCATGCTGCCTGCGAGCTACGACGATGTGCTCGACGTGGGACTGTGTCCGCTCGAGGAAAAAAATGTGAACCGTTGATGCTCGTGAACTGCCTGCCCAGCGTAGCGCGGAAGAAACGAATGTTGCGGCCACCAACAACAAGCAAGTCGCGGTCACCGCAGGCTTGCGTACCCGCTGTTGAGCGTTTGAGACGCCGACCTGGATGGGCCCGTTTAGGCAACAAGCTGGTTAGCATTCGGACGTCAGCGGGCGTAGGCCATGGCTGCGTTGGTTTTCACGAGCCGAGCTAGTGGCGATGGAAGAGGCAAAGCTACGCACCGAGCAGACGCCAACCGCCTAACAAGAGCGCGGCAGCACGTCGATCACGCTGCGGTGCGAGGTCCGCAACAAGATCACGCGCAAGAGCATTCTGACTGTCGAGAAGATGGTGTTCGTCAATCTCAACGAGAACGGCGAGCCGGCGCCGCATGGGCGGACGAAGATCTGTTATGCGGATGAGGCGTTTGAGCGGTACCGCGAGAACATATCGCAGCCGCCGGTGGGCGACACTGATGCAGTAGCGCGCGTCGAAGTAGATACGATGCACTGAGCGGCTGCTTGCGCTGCCTGTCATTGCGAGGGGTGTACCGCGGTCGGCCCGCAGTGGACATAACCCCTGTGAGTGCCGAGTCCGACTGCCCGGCGTAGTGACTAGGACCTCATAAACGTAGAGCGAATCTGTCAGTCCTATGCTTGGCACAGATATGAGGAGTCGGCGATGAGCGGAGGGCTTAAAGCGGGGCTTGTGCTGAGCGAATCGGAACGAGCACAACTGGAGCGAGTTCCGACATGTTGGCTGAGAAGTTCTACCCGCGCGCTTTCGTCGGCTTCGCTTTTTAGTACGCGATGAACATCATTCAAGCAATTTCTAACTCTTTACACGAGGGTACTTCGTCAAACCCACTGTGTCAGCAGATGTCGACGATGGCATGAAGATCGCGAACGAGAAAATCTTCGGGCCGGTGATGTCGGCCATGCCTTTCCACCATAACGATGAAGCCATCGCGCGGCAATGTAACAACCCAAAGTCTAGACATTGGCGTGTGGACCGGCACCTGAAGATGCTCCACAGGCCGTCAAAGGACTGCGGGTGGGTTCTGTGTAAGCCAGTTGCTCGAAATGATGGATAGCGCAGTTCGGTCAGCGTGTAATGCATCTCGACAACGTGCCGATTATTGATAGAACATGCTCTGATGCGCCGTTGGAAGTGAAGGGTGTTGAATTGGCCGTGTGCGCAATCCCGTGTAGGCTCGCTCAACAGAAAGTAAAAGTTTTACCGGCAAACCGGTGACGCTTTCAATGCGGTCCGCGGCTATGCAGGAAGCGCGAAGCTCGCGAATGCTTCGCGCAACGCGCACACCTGACCCTTGAGTGAATGCGCGGCGGCCGCTGCCTGATCAACCAGTGCGGCGTTCTGCTGGGTCACTTTGTCCATCTCGCCGACGGCGCGATTGATGTTCTTGACGAGGCTCGCGGGATTAATACTGTCCTGTTATGGTTGCGTATTCCAGCCATTTGCAGAGCCGGGAAACATCAAAACCTTAAACGATTTCGTTTTTGCTCCTTTGTTAGGTTTTCTCCGGAGCCACAATTTGATGATACTTGCGTTGGAAAGTTACATACACGATTAGCGAAACAAAACAGTGTTGTTGTCAGGAGCAAAGATCGTTGGCAGTCCTACGCCAGCGAATTGTCATTGCGCAGACTACGGTTCGCGTCAATTGCCCCCGAGTGCAATGCGGTGGGTGCCGTCGCGAGTGGCATGTCAAATCGAGCAGGGCTATCACCGTTGAGCCCGCAATTTTCCCCTTCCGTACACGGCCCATTAGATGGAGGGCGTCACGGTTACCGTGCAGGTCGTGCCTGCGGACAGGATTGCGTTCGCGGGAACACTATCGATTCGGATTCGAATTGGCACGCGTTGCGCTAGACGCACCCAGTTGAACGTCGGATTGACATCCGCGAGCAGCTCGCGACTTTCCGGATTGTCGCTATCGTAGATGCCTCGAGAGATGCTTTCTACGTGTCCCTGCAGCACTGCGCCGCTCATGAGTTGCATCTTTGCCTTATCACCGACTCGGACATAAGGTAGCTTGGTCTCCTCGAAATAGCCATAGACCCAGAACGAATTGCTATCAACGATTGCCAACTTCGCGGCACCAGAGGTCGCGTAGTCACCGCGATGCGTGTTCAGATTGGTGATATATCCGTCAACAGGCGCGACGACGCGAGTGCGCTGCAGGTTGAGCTCTGCAGCATCGAGTGCAGCTTCCGCTTGCTGCAATTGCGCTGCCGCGCCTGCCGCCGCGTGGGCCGCGTTGTCGCGGTTTTCCTTCGACACCACCTGACTATCCATGTCGGCACGCCGTGCGGCATCATCGCGACGCATCTGAAGCTCCGTCTTGCGTTGAGCTACGGTCGCATTGGCTTGTTCGACTGCGATCTGATAATGGGACGGATCGATTTGCATCACCAGGTCGCCCTGGTGGACAAACTGATTGTCAACAACCGGCATCGCTACGACAGCGCCCGACACATCGGGGGCCACAGTGATTATGTCAGCGCGAACGCGGCCGTCGCGTGTCCACGGTGCATCCATGTAGTGCACCCACAGTACCCGTCCAGTGGCTATCGCAGCGGCGAAGATTGCGACCGTTGCTACGAAACCCATGGTCTTTTGTAAAAACATGATCCACCTCTTCCAGATTAAGTTTGCTTACCGGTACACGGCCAGACCCAGCCCGCTGCAAACGCAGATCAGCATGGCGGCACGAAATAAAGACGGATGCCAGACCACCCGATATAGGCCTGTTGTCGCTAACAGCCGGTCGATCAGCCAGGTAGCAACCGCGCCGGCAATGAAAAGCAACAGGATGGTCGGAACATAGGCGTCCGGCAATGCAAATTCACGAGGCATGAACGGCTCCTTCCGTCTGGCTGTGCCCCTTAGCGAGGTGTTCTCCAAATGGAGACTACGAATCGAGCAGGGCGGTGCGAATGAAATGTAGATGACTGAGGATGCGCTGTACGCGATGCCATTCTTCGGGTGGCGCGGGGTTTGACGACAGAACGTCTCGCACACTTTCAATGGCCTCCTCGGTCGAGGCGAGTGCTCCATCGAAACGCCTCTGCGTTGGTCCGTCGAAGAGATGTGCGACCGCCTTCAGGGTCTTCTCGATGTTCTTACGCCACTCCGTTTCAGGCGCGCGCGGCCGATCGATTCCGAGACCATGCAGTTCCTGCCGCATGTCGATTACGGTGTGTCCTACTTCAAGGACCGAGAATAGCCACTGCATCGCTTCTCGACGAACCATCTCGTGGGAGCCAGCGAGCGCATCGATCTTGCACAGAAGATCACGTGCACCGCTCTCAAACCGTGTAGCAAGCCTAGAAGGCCTTGCCGAGGATGCGGCCACCACCTGGCGACGCAGTTCATTCACGAGAAGCCTGTTCATCCACGAGGCATCGGTAGGCACCACCGCGGCGAACGCGATAGAGACGGCCAGCATGGCGACGATCAACGCGATCGCATCATTGATGTACGCGGTCGGATCGAAATGAATGACGTTGTCCGGACCCGCCAGGAAGCAGAAGTATGTGCAATACGTTACACCCACGCCCGCGAGCGACTTCCGTGTGTTCAGGAACGCTCCGAACATGAGGAAGGGCGTCAGCGCTGCGGCGAGCAGGATAAATCGATCCAATCGGGCATAGAGGTAAAAAGTGACCACCAGACCGGCGATTGCTCCCAGGGTGACCCCACCCGCCATCTGAAATGCTGTCTGCGTTGGCCGTGGCGACGACGATATTAAGGCGCAGCTGGCGGCCGTGTTCGGCACCATTGTCCCGCCCCTTGGCCAAGCGGTAGCCAGCCAGAAGACGCTGAGAAGGAGGGTGACGAAAGCAGCACGGAATCCCGCGGTGACCGCCGCGATCAAGTTGGTCTTCGGCACGTACCCTTCGACCCAGCGTTCACGCTCATGCGAGGGCGCGGCAAGCGACGCATAAGTTTGTGTGTAAGCGAGCAAGTCATAGACAAAGCGATACAGGTGTTCCGCAGCCGTGTCGAATTCGAGCATCGGAACCTCGGGACCGGAATGAAGCGCAATTCGAGCCGCACTGAGCCGCTCAGCCAGGGCCGGCTTATAGGTGTCGAGACGCTCCCACGCTTTGAGCGCATCGCTTGCATTCAGCACGTGCCGCCCAGATTTGGCGACCACCGCCGCGGCCTCATGAGAATACGGCTCGAGGAGGCGCACGGCTCGTGTTTCGTGTTCTCGGTGCATGCGGTTCATCAACTGGTGCAAGGCGTGCAAGCGTGTGGATGCACTCATGAATTCGCTGTTAAGCCGCGCGAGACGGCCACTTCTGATGCGGGATTCAGCGTGCTCAAAGACCGCAACGCTGCGCGCGGCTTCAAAGCCGACAATGTCCGCGGCAAATGCGGCATGGGTCATTTCATTCTGGTCGCGGTCGAATTTTCCCAACAGCGCCTTCGATACGTAGCCAACGAAGAAGGTGAATCGGCGTCGTACTGCGATTTTGATCTGTTCGCCTGCGTAGAGAGGTAGGATCTGAGCACTAACGGCGCCTGAACAAATGATACCCAACCTCACCTCGGCAGTGCGCGTGAGGGCCGAATTGAAGGCGCCATAGGGGTGCCGCCCGGCTGGAATACCGATCAACCCAGCCGTGTATCCCGCAAGAACGAAGCCGTACGACCAGAAGTTGCGGTTTCGGGCAGCCCCAGTGGTGCAAATTCCTATCCAGACCGCCGTAGCGGTAAGAAAGAGCACGGGCTGCTGCGAAAACAAAGCCGTGATGGTGAGCATGACCACCAAGCCCACGATAGTTGCGCAGAACCGATAGAAACTTTTTGCCAGCACCATTCCGCTCTGCGGTTGCATGGACACGAACAAGGTCGTCATTGCAGTACGCGGTTGTGGCAGGTCGAGCCGCATCGCAACGAGCAACGCAAGCATGGCGGCGATAACGGTTTTGAAGATATGAATCCAAGCCACGCCGTCAGTCCGTACCCAGTCGGACAGTGCGCCGGCGAGTGTCTCGCGAGGACGAACGGAAATCGATGAAGTTCCAAACACGCTTGCTCTCCTTCACTCGCTTGGCAATTTACTGAGCTTGCTTAACGCTCCGATCGGCCCGATATGCTTCGCCGGCGCCATGGAAGACTCCTTTGGGCCATTGGAGGGCACACCTAGACCGCCGCCAAGCGCTTCCTGCAGGGAAGCATGTGCTTCAAGCTGCTCTGCCTGAATCCGCGCCAGCCCCTGCTGAGCCTGGAGCAGTTGCGATTGAGCGATAAGCACATTGACGTAGTCCGTCAAGCCTCGACGAAAGCCTTCTTTTGCGAGATCGAAGCTCTTCGTCGCGGAGGCTACAGAGCGCTGGGCGTCATCCTGTTGTCGCTGCAAGGACCGAAGTCGTATCACGTCATCGGAGATGTCCTTCAGCGCGCCAACAATTGTCTGGTTGTATTGATCAACAGCTTCGTCGTAGGCCGCTGATTGAGCGCCCAGTTGTGATCGAATGCGACCACCATCGAAGATTGGCAGCGACATCGCGAGGCCACCAGTCCAGCTTCCGCTTGGAGATTTTAGAAACTTGAAGAACGGTCCCATTGCGGCGTAGCCGCCAATTGACGCCAATAAGTCGATGTTCGGGTAGAAGTCGGCCTTGGCCGCGTCGATTCCACGAGCTTGCGCGGTGACCATCCAGCGTGCCGCTACGATATCCGGTCGGTGGCCGATGAGCTCAACAGGCACCGACGAAGGCAGACCGTCGGGCGCATCGAGTGCAAGCGTCGGACGCGAGATGGACTCGCCCGCACCGGGTCCCTTTCCCGCGAGCGCCGCGAGCTGATTCTTCGCCAGCGCGATGGATTCCTCGATGGTGTCAATTTGTCGTTCATATTCGGGCAGAGGCGTTTGCGCCTGACTCACGTCAAGTTGAGTTCCGATGCCACCGGCGAACCTGCGTTTGGCCAGCGCGAGGAGTTGCTGTTGCCGATCTAAGGTCGTCGTGGCAATGTCGAGCAGCGCGTAGTCGCGAGACATGCCGATGTAAGTGCGAATGATATTACTGTCCAATTCGAGCTGTGCTGTTTGGGCGTCCGCCGCGCTCGCGTGCGCGACATCAAGCGCTAGTTCAGCTGAGTTCTTGTCCTTGCCCCATAGGTCGAGGCGGTACGACAGGCCGATAGTCCCGACGTTATTCCATGTATCCTGGTTAGCCAAAGGCCCCGGACCATAAAAGACGTTGTCCGCCCAGTGTTCCCGCTGTATGGAGAGTTCCCCATTGACCTGAGGCGACTGCGCCGAGCGGGCGACGCCGGCAATCGAGAGAGCTTCACGGACCCGGGCCTGAGCCATCGCCAGTGTTGGGCTTCCCTGATTTGCAACCTCTACCCAGGAGTTCAGCTGGGGGTCGTTATAAGTGCGCCACCAGTCAAGGTCAGGCCAGTGAGCATCGTTGTTTGCCGTACGAATGGCAGCACCGACATCAAGGGTCGTGGCGTCGCTTATCTTGTCTTGCGGCGCGATCTTACCCGTGCTCGCACAACCGGTGATTATCAAAGCAACCGTAATAGCCGCGGCCGTTGCGATTGCCTTGAGCTTCAGTGCTTGCACGGTTTCCTCCAGCCTGTCGGGCTAATTCGATGGCCTAATTATATTTTCGTGATAATTGTGGACTAACGCGTAAGAAAGGAAAGCACTTTTACGGATCTATAGATAATCGGCGATGCATCGCATGTGACAATCGCTCCACAGCACAGAAGCGGAATGTCGACGAGCACGCAATGGATACTTTACAAAACATGCGCATGTACATGCGAGTCGTAGAGGCTGGCAGCTTTACTTCAGCGGCCCAACTGAGCGGCGCCACTATCGCACAGGCCTCACGAGCCATCTCAGATCTGGAGTCCCATCTACGTACCCGGCTCCTCAACCGAACGACACGGCGACTCGCGATGACCGAAGCAGGGGAGCGATACTACCATCGGTGTGAGCAGATTCTTGCCTACGTAGATGAAGCGGAGGCTGAAGCGGAGGACGCGCACGCTCGTCCGGCTGGACGCCTCAGGGTGCACGCGATGACCAGCATTGGACAGCATTACGTCGTTCCGATGGTTGCGCGCTACCGTCAACGGTTCCCGACCGTTAATATCGAGCTCACACTAGCGCAACGGGTCCCTGATCTCCTGGACGAAGGATACGACGTGGCATTGGTTCAGGCCACGGAGCTGCCTGATTCAGGATTAATCTCCCAGCGACTTGGGACCGCTTGCAGCATCGCCTGCGCTTCCCCGGGATACCTTGAGCGCTATGGCCAGCCGAAGGTTCTATCTGACCTTGCGCGACACACCTGCCTTCAGTTAATTTCCCCGGCGGCCGGGGCGGGCGTTTGGCGGTTTGATGGGCCTGAAGGGGAGGAGACCGTAGAGCTCGGGCAGACGAAATTTACGGTGAACGTTGCTGAAGCGATGGCGGTTGCTGTTCGTGAGGGAATGGGGATTGGTGTACTGCCGACTTCATCAGCGTTGCCGCACTTGCGCGCTGGTACCTTGGTCCGTGTATTTCCTGAGCACACAATGCAGGATCTGCAGATCTTCGCACTCTATCCTTCCCGGAAATACCTCGATGCCAAGATTCGCACGTGGGTCGAGTTTATCCGGGAAGAATTGCCGAGCGCCTTGCTCCTCGACGGAGCGTCGTTGCGGCAGTTTGTGGTGCCCTTTCAACGAGTAGCGGAAGAGTCGCCTGGTTCCAGAACGTCAGTGCGTATCTGAGCTTCGCGTACGGTTCTGCTAGAGCCGCGGAATGAGAAATTGATCTGCCATCCATCCGTATTCGAGCGGCGATCATTGGCGATTGGACCCGGACGGGCTCTGTCACGTTACCTTAACGACGACGAAAAAGCGCAGAGGAGGCGCGCTATTAATTGCACAACGTGGCCGCTCCTCAAAATTCAGAACAGGAACTTTAATCATGTCCAAGACATTTAACCCCTCTATCGTTATCGCTTCTGCACTAGCAGCTCCGACCTGCGGATTTGCAATGATATGGCTCAGCTTCCATGCCCATCAGATTATCCAGCTTCTCTGACGATGAAAGACGGGCGACTACTCGAGCAGCCATTCACGGCCTATGTCGGTATCGACTGGGCCGACACGAAGCATGATATCTGCGTTCAGGCGGCAGGCGCCCCCCGTCGCGAGTCGAGCTGCATTGCGCACCGGGTTGCGGCCATCGACGAATGGGCAAACGCGCTGCACCGGCGCTTCGGCGGACCAATTGCAGTGGCCCTTGAACTGGCCAAGGGGCCAATCGTCGCTGCGCTGCAGAAGTATGATTTCTTCGTGCTGTTTCCGATAAATCCGGCAACCCTGGCGAAGTATCGTGAGGCATTTCAGCCCAGTGGCGCCAAGAATGATCCGAAAGATGCGGAACTCGCGCTTGACCTTCTGCTGCACCATCCAGAGCGGTTCGGCCCCTTGAGGCCGCAGAGCGCCGCGATGCGGACACTGGTGAGCCTGGTGGAACGGCGCCGGCAGCTGGTTGGCGACCAGACCCGGCTGACCAATCGGCTGTGCGACACGCTCAAGCAGTATTACCCGCAGGCGCTGGAGTGGTTCGATGACCGGGGCACGATGCTGTTCTGCGACTTTCTCGACCGCTGGCCGACGCTGCGCTCGGTCAAGCAGGCCCGCACGGCGACCCTTGAGGCATTCTTCCATGCGCACCACTGTCGCAGTGCGAGCCGGATCAGCGCCCGTATCGGATCGATCCGCGAGGCGGCACCGCTGACTGAAGACCCGGCGATCATCGGTCCGTGCCGGCTGCACGTGCTGGCACTGGCTGCACAGCTACGCGCGGTGCTGGCTGCAATCGTGCAGTTCGAGCACGAGATCGCCTCGGTAGCGCCCACGCTGCCAGACTATACGCTGTTCAAGAACCTGCCGGGTGCCGGCGCGCAGCTCGCCCCACGCCTGCTGGCCGCCTTCGGTGAGCAACGCGAACGGTTCAGGAGTGCTGATGAACTGCAGAAGTACGTGGGTATTGCACCGGTGACCGAGCGCAGCGGGAAGCAATGCTGGGTCCACTGGCGCTTGCAGTGTCCGAAATTCCTGCGCCAGACCTTCGTGGAATGGGCTGCCCAGACCATCCCCCGGTCATCGTGGGCTGGCGCCTACTACCGGCAGCAGCGCGCGAAGGGCAGCTCGCACCACATTGCCGTGAGGGCCCTCGCATTCAAGTGGATTCGCGTCCTGTATCGCTGCTGGCAGACGCGCACGCCGTACAACGAGACCGTTTACCTCAACGTGCTCAGGAAACGCGGTTCGCTCCTTGCCGGAAAGCTGGGCACTTAGGTTAAGGCCGGGTCCTGCTCTTTTATCTGATTGGGGCAAGCCGCGCAGCGGCGCGTCAGGCCGAAGGCGAAGCTCGCGGGAGACGGTGGGCAACGAGGGAACCGCCGTCAGGCGGCTGTCCACAGCCTCGTGCTGTGGGCAGCGTCGTTGTCCACGGGCGGGCGCGGGATAATCGTCTTAGCGAGACATAGATGTCGAACAAAAAACTTGACAGACCTACTCAGGGCATGACCCTACCACCCGTATATCCGAGTCAAAGGCCAGTGGAGGTATCCCTACCGGGCGGTCGACAAGGCGGGTAAAACCATTGATTTCCTGTTCAGAGCCAAGCGGGACAAGGTGGCAGCACCGCGCTTCTTTGAAAAATCGATCGCTCAGAATGGTGTGCCTGAGACGGTAACCATGGACAAAAGCGGCTCTAATCTGGCCGCGCTGCACGCGGTGAACGCCGAGCGGGAGACGGCCATCACGATTCGTCAAGTCAAGTACCTGAATAACGTGGTCGAGCAGGACCATCGGGCCATCAAACGCATCACCCGACCGATGCTAGGCTTCAAGGATTTTTGTTGCGCCCGCATCATCCTGTCCGGCATCGAAGTAATGCATATGATCAGGAAGGGGCAGATGAAAACCGAGAATGGGACCCATCCGTCCGCCGCCGAGCAGGTTTATTCGATGGTTATGTGAGCACTCCTTGTCATTTCGGATCTGCTCATCAAGATGGCCTTATCGCGACAGAACCTTTTCGAGGAGCGCTTCAGGACCATCGAGCGGGTCTTCGCCTGGGAGGAAGCTCCGGCGCCTGCTGCTTCGCTTCGAGCGTCTAAGCCCGGTCCACTATGCATTCAAGACCCTCGCTTACACGATGATCAACCTGCGGCACTACCGCTGACGATCAGCGCTGGTCCGAACACCATGACGATGGCGCTTCGCTCCATGAGGCGTCACGTCCATTTAGTCTGCTATCCTGACAAGCCATCGACAAAAATTGCATAACTGTCGCCCTTTTCACAACCCTCGAACCGCTCCTGCGCGCCCACGCTGCACCGCTTCTTCACATCCCGTTTGCGCTCGAGTAAAACCCGCAACCAGTTGCAGATTAGTTTGTACGAACGCGCCTGGCCGACGCCGGCATGATTGCGGTCGACGAATGACGAATACCGCCTTCCTGCAGCCAATAACCAAGGCCCATGAAGACTGCGCCACCGACAAGATTGCCCAACGTGACGAAAATCTCATTATGGATGGCGCCGGCGAGCGTAACGTCGGCCGGGTGCTCGCCGATGAGTGCGAGTGCGAATACAAACATGTTCGCCACGCTGTGCTCGAACCCGCTCGCAACGAAAGCAAACACCGGCCAGAAAATGAGGCCAAGCTTCGCGCCGTCATTATTCGTCCGACCTCCCATCCAGATTGCCAGGCATACGAGCCAATTGCACAGCAGGCCCTTCGCAAACAGCGGAACGGCCGGCGTGGTCATCTTCACCACTACTGCCTTGAAGAAAATCTTCGACCCATCGGTCAGCAACACGCCACCGCCGGCGGCGTGAAGAATAGCAGCGAGCACCACAGCGCCGATCAGGTTTCCGATCCAGCACACTATCCACACCAGCACCATACCCCCAATGCCGGTCTCGCCCCGAAATACCGCAAACGGCATATACATCGCTGTACCCGTGAATAGGTCCGAACCAGCGAACACGACGATTGTCAGCGCACAGGCAAATACCGCGCCCATGATCAGATGGACATAAGCCGGATCGACATGCGCGCCGACCGAAAACATCAGAATGTCGCCGAAGCCGATATAGGCACCGGCCATTGCTGCGCCAATCAAAAAGGCAAGCGGCGAGCGGACGATAGCCGACGCTTTATGGGCGCCGACTTTCGCGAATTTATCGATGCTATCTGCGTACATAACTTCTCCTAGTTATACTAAACGTTTGAACCGGGAAAATTGTTTGCCAGAGGACGTTTGGCGCCGCCGGCTTCGATCTGCGGGAGGAGCCGTCCCGGCGGCGCCTTTAGCAAGCTTGATGTCCGATAGTGTGCAACCCGCTTCGACTCGCTATGCCAGCGCCTGATGGATCAGGATGGCATTCAGCAAGACGATGACGACAGTTGTGAGGGCTGCCGCGCATACGGTCACCTTGCCGGTCGCGTAGTTGCCCATCACGGCGCGGCGGGACGACAGCACGACGAGCGCGATCAGCGGCAACGGCAGAATGAAGCTCAGCACCACCTGGCTCATGACCATCGCGCCCACGACATCGAAATGCAGGCCGATGACGAACGCAGGGATTATCGTGACCACGCGGCGTGCCCATACCGGAATCCTCAAGTTCACGAAGCCTTGCATGACCACCTGGCCCGCCATGGTGCCTACGACGGAGCTGGATATCCCCGACGCCATCAGCGAGATCAGGAACACGGTGGCGGCCCCGACGCCGAGCAGCGGAACCAGTGCATGGTAGGCGACGCTGATATCCGCGATCCCGGGCTCCGATTTGCTGAATACGGATGCGAACATCATGACCATGGCGAGGTTCACGAAGCCGGCGATGCCGAGCGCGACGAGCACCTCCCGGTTCGAAAACGCCAGCAGCTGCCGCCGTTCCCCGTCATTGCGCGCCGGCGTGCGGTTTTGCGTGAGACCCGAGTGCAGATAGAGCGTGTGCGGCATGATGGTCGCGCCAATAATCCCGACGGCCAGCGTGACGGCAGTTGTGCCATGCAGGCGTGGCAGCACGCTGCCTGCCAGCGCCGCATGCCAGTCGGGCGGTGCGATCGCGAGCTCGCAGACGTAGCTGAGCCCGATCGCGGCGACAAGCAGCGCAATCACAATCTCGATCGGCCGGAATCCGCCCTTGTCGAGCAACAGGATCGCGGACGTGACTACGCCGGTGACGACGAGGCCGAACAATATCGATACGTGAAAGAGGAGCGAGAAGCCCAGTGCGCCGCCCAGGAATTCGGCGATGTCGGTTGCCATTGCGGCGACTTCGGACGCGCACCACATGCCGAGCACGACGGGCTTCGGAAACTGCTCGCGGCAAAGTTCAGCGAGGTTGCTGCCAGTGACGATGCCAAGCTTTGCAGACATCGCCTGAAACAGCATCGCGGCCACGCTGGCGAGCACGACGACCCATAGCAGTTCATAGCCGCATGTTGAACCCGCCTGGATGTTGGTGGCGAAGTTGCCCGGATCCATGTACGCGACCGATGCAATCACTGCTGGACCCACGAACGGGAGGAGGGCACTCAAGCCCTTGCGCTGTCCGCTCAGCGCCTCGCGCGCGGCGAGCTCCGTCCGATGTGTCGCGCCGGCCATCGGTGCGGCGTTCGCTTGCAGCAGCTTGAACAGCGTAAGCATCGTAAATACCTTGTTCATCTCTATGCATCCGGCTGAGCTCGCACCATGCGAAGCACCCGCTTACGTGGCCGGCCGGCTCATGTGTAACGGCGGATCCGCTCGCCGGTCCACACGCTCTTCGCCAAGGACTTCTGCGCCGGGACGCTCAGACCGGCACCACATCGGGCCGGGTCTTAGGGAACATCGCGAGAACTTCCGGGCTGATGTTGAGATGCTCCATCACCATTCGCGGTGGCGTATGCGTCAGCCAGTCGGACAGCGAAACTTCGGCATAGTGATCGGCCTTGAAGATCTCGAGGAACACGAGATCGGTATTGCCGATGTTCTGGACGTAGTGGCCGAGGCTCTTCTTTACATAGCCGATGTCGCCCGCGCGGAAATCGTTGGTGAGTGCTCGCGGACCTGTATCGAATACGGTCATTCGGGCCTCACCCTTGATGTAGTACTGCCACTCGTCCGCGTTGGGGTGCCAGTGGAGCTCGCGCATGCCGCCAGGCTTGATGGTGACGAGCGCAGCCGCAACAGTCGTAGAGGCCTTGAAGTTCCGGCTGTCGGCGATCTGCACCATGCCGCCCGCTGTCTTGCGCACCGGCGGCATGCTGCTCATGGAGAAGACGAACGGATGCGTGGGTGCGCCGAGCGGAGAAGTCACCGCCTGCTGGGCGTCAGCGAGTGGACCGGGATCGCCGCCCTGGAAAATCCAGAGGTTGTCGACCGGAGTGTTCTTGAAGGATTCGGCCGGTACGCCGAAGTTCGCTGCGAGAACTTCCGGCGGCGTGTGCGCGATCCAGTCGGTGACGAGAAGCGTGTTGAATTCGGACGCTTTGCCGTTGTCGAAGGCGAGCAGAAATTCGCCGCCATCCGGACCGAGGCCCTGCAGCGAATGCGGCAGCCCCGGCGGGAAATACCAGAGGTCGCCAGTCTTCACATCGGCCACCTGCGGACGGCCGAGTTCGTCCAGTACTGTCACGCGGCATCCACCGTCGAGCATGACTGCCCATTCGGCTTGCTGGTGCCAGTGCATTTCGCGAATGCCGTATTTCGAGAGACGCATATTCACGCCGGAAATATCGGCGGAAATTGCAAAATCATCCTGTGTAACCTCGCGTGCCCAACCGCCATTTTGAATTCGCTTGGGCGCGTTATTGAAAGAGGCCCAGAATTCAGCCATTCCGTTCACGTCCGTGGGAGGTGGGCTTTGCGTCGACGGAAACTGGCCGGCAAGCGCCGGATTCTTTGGCCCTGGATCCGTCAGGCTCGACGGGCTCTTGGCATTGATTGCGCCTTCGGCCGGGTGATCCGGGTTTCCGAACGAGGCTGCCCTTGCCGTGGCAGTGACCCCGATTGCTGCTGCGGAAGCAGCGGCGCCGATCAGCATTTTGCGTCGCGACAGGTCAGTCATGTTTCATTCCTTTCGTTATCAGCAGATTGTTTAATACTGCTTACAATTGTCTCGATTATCGAAAAAAGCCTACGGTTTCAAGACGGAATCTGAACGATGGAGCGCTCGATGTAAATCAACGGCTCTTGGCGACGATAGTAATTCGATGGCACCGCTTAAAATAGTGAAATAACCGTTAAATATTTTTCATGAAACGATAAAGATCGACCTCACTGGCCTCAAGGCGCTGATCAGCGTCTAAAGAAATATGTCATCCTAAACAATTATCGAATACCGATAAGGGATCGTCTGGTTTGCGGAAGCAGCAAAGCCGGTTTGCGGCGGAACACCGGCTTTCGCGGCATCTGTTTTCGCGTACGGATTATCGAATGTACAGAAGCTTCAATTACCTGTGGCCTCCGCCGCCGCCATGGGACCCTTCGCCGTAAGCATTTCTGCCTTCATGAGCAAACCCGCCAAAGTCGGCTCGTCCCTCGCCAGAAGGTTCCCGAGCGAAACCTTCATTGCCAAAACGGCTGAATCGTCCGGGGTTGCTGCCAAACCGCGCGTTTGATTCTGCGAATCCGCGCTGCGGTACTGTGGATACATGCGGACCTGAATTCGCAAAAAATCCGCGTTCATCATGAAATGCCTGGGTACGCTCGAAATTTTCGTGTCCATGCAAGTAGTCGTTTCGATTGGTCATCGTTCCACTGCGCGAGATGTAGGGGCGGTGGTTGTAAACTACCGTTCGGCGATTCCAGTCGGGCCTCCAGTGATGCCATCCCCAACTGTAGCCACCGAAGTACCCGAGTCCAAAGCCTACGCCAAAGGCGATTCCCGGGCCGTCCAGGTAGAGTCCCGAGTAGGGATACCAGCCCGGCCAGACTGCTATCGGTGTTCCATAGGCGAGCCATGGATCGTATTCCGGCAGGTACACGACATCAGGGGCTGTCGGCTCAACAGTGATCGTTTGATCCTGGGTGGATACCGTCTGCTGACCTGTGCTTTGTAAGCTTCCGGCTTCCTCGGCACGTTGGCGCATCACCTGCACGGCGGCCATCAACTCCTGAGGCTGGTTCAGATAGGCGTCGCCGAGCGCTGAGGCCCAGGTCAGATTCTGGTCCGCATTGGCGAGTACCGAAGGGAACTGCGTGAGGGCCTGGACGCTTGGATCCCAACTCTGTTTATTCACTTCAACGGCTAGCGCGTCCCCGGTCAGTGCAGAGTGTTCCTGCATCCATCGATTCGCTTCGACAAGTTCCACCGGATGAGTCGAGGCTGCGAGGATTTGCGCTACCAAGGCGTCCGGGTACAGCGCTATGGGTGCGACAAGCTGCTGTAGCTGGTCGGTAGTCCACTGCGTCGGCTGAGCCGGGGCGAGCACCGATTGATTGGCCTGATCTGCGAACGCGTCGTGCGCAGCACCTAGCACCAGGCACGAGGATACAAAGACCGCGAAGCCCTGCTTGAGAAATTTCATAGATCATGCTCTCTGCGTGATTTCCTTTTTGGGCGGCCTTTGTAGTAAACCAACCGCCACACTCCGATGATGCGCGCGAGCGGTGGCCGGACCCTGACCGGTTGATTACCGTTTTGAAATGAGGCTTTAGGCGAACCTGAAAACACCGCATCCCGGTTGATAGCGGCAACACAATAAATTCTTGAAGGTAGCGCCTGTCGACGCATGAGTCGCGTGCCACGACTTGATCATGTCGCTGTCGCGAGGAACGGAGCCGCCGGCATCAGCAGGGTGAGGCGATCAACGCACTCACCACCGGCAGGATCGATGCATACGCCAGCACGGCAGTCGGAAATCAGATTCTTGCCGACCGGATCGGGCATGACCTCGTTGACGCGGCGTCCCACGCCCCTGGCAATCTCGTGGGCTATTCGCCCCGAAAGGTGCGTGCTCGTGTGCCGGGGGCAGCCAAGAGTTACCCGCCTTAATTCGCTTGGCGAAGGTCACCCGTCCCGCGGTGAAGTGGATTGAACGGGATTGTCTGTTGTGGGGTCGGCAGATCCGCCGTGCTCCAGCCGCCGCCCACGGCACCTATCAGCCCGACAGCTGCTTGTAGTTGGCGGCTCTGCACTTGAACGGTCGCAAGCTCGGCGCTCAACGCGGCGATCTGCGCGACGGTCACGTTGAGATAATTGTCCAGACCGTTGGTATAGAGGCGCAGTGCGAGGTCCTGCACCTTGAGCGCGGCCTTGAGCGCATCTTGCTGCTGGGTGTACTCCGAGGCAAGGTGGTTCGTCTGCACGAGCTGGTCCTCGACCTCGCGAAACGCCTGCAGCACAGTCGAGTGATAATTATCGGCGGCCTGCGCGAACGCGGACCGGCTTTGCTGTTCCTCGGCCCTGCGCAGCCCACCCTCGAACAGCGGCAGCATGGCCGATGCGCCG
>Ga0255336_101406_pt1 | contig 17451 bp, 15 predicted proteins | sample MeOH1_35cm_T3_17_FD_189102 | JGI IMG/M metagenome (GOLD analysis project Ga0255336, IMG submission 189102) | Sandy soil microbial communities from University of British Columbia, Vancouver, Canada - MeOH1_35cm_T3_179 | ecosystem: Engineered > Artificial ecosystem > Sand microcosm > Unclassified ...
AGGAAACGCCTATTTTAACGCGAACGCGCTGGGTCAATTAAGTCCAATCGACGGGCAAGTTGTTAAATCTTCTATGAAACTTGCGAACGTCATAGAGTAAAAGCACGACTTTGGGTAGATGAATGCCGTATCGGGTAAGGCATCTGATCATTCACCGCAAGCACCATAACGCACACGCGTTACCCGCGCACGTAACGCGCCCGTGCAACTTACGCGCCTGAGCTGGTGCGCCTGACTGGCGAAGAATCAGCGTCGCTGCCCGAACATCATCTGCCGTGCCAACACGGTCTTAACCCGCGGGACACACTCGAGCGCGCTCAATGCCAGTCCGCGCAGCGCTGCGAGCGGTGGGAAGTCAATGGTGAAAAGACGCGCGAGCGTGTCGGTGGCGCCAATCGTCATGCGCCGGTCCAGCGCGCGTCGTTGAGCAAAAAGACTTAGGGCAACCGTTGTCGGGCCGTTCGTCGATAACGCGTCGCAAAGCGCCTGGGCATCGCGCAGACCGAGATTGAGCCCTTGTCCGGCGACCGGATGCAGCGTTTGCGCCGCGTTGCCGATGGCGACCGTGCGCCTGTCGACGAGCGCATTCAGCGCGTTTAGTCCGAGCGGGAACATTGCTCGTCCCGCGATTCGTGTGAAGCGGCCCAAGCGCTCGCCGAATGCCGCGCCGAGTTCGGCGAGGAACGCGTCGTCGGGGAGTTGCGATCGGCGAGCCGCCTCTTCAGGTTCGCAGCACCAGACCAGCGCGTAGTCCGCCTGACGCGCGCCGCCGCACGGCAGCAGTGCGATCGGACCCTCGGGCGTGAAGCGTTCCCACGCGACGCCAGGTTGTGGCGAGGACACGCTCACCGTTCCGACGATAGCCGTCTGGCCATAATCGCGCGTGTTTTTGGTGTCGGCTGAAAGAGCGGAAGAAGTGTCCGCTTCCTTATATAACCCGCCTTCAGCGTTCACCAGAATGCGCGCGCGAATTGTGCGGTCACCGGTTGCCGAATGGATCGGCAGCGTGACGCCGTCGTGATCGTGCAGGGGCGTCGATGCGGTGGTTTCCGCGAACCAATGCACGCCAGTTTTGCTCACGGTCTGCGCCAGCGTTGTAACAAGCGAGCCATAACGCACGACATATCCGAGTGCGGGCAGACCATGTTCATCGTGATCGATCAGCGTGCGGCCGAATTGACCGCGTTGCGAAACGTGAATGCGTTTGATCGGCGTGGCATCGGCGGGAAAACCGAGCGACGATTCGAGCATCGCGCGGCTGCCATGCGAAACCGCGATGGCGCGTGGATCAGCCGATGCCGCGCCAGGTTCGCGTGCATCGATCAACGCCACCGACAAACGCGATGTCGCACTCCGCTTCGCCAGCCAGCCGGCGAGCGCAAGCCCGACCGGACCCGCGCCGACGATCGCTATATCGAAGTGATAATCGGCAGGCGGTGCATGGCCGATGGTTTCCGCGGTTTCAATTTGCATCTTGCGTTTGCGCGTCGCGCATCAAGGCTTCGATTTCGTCGGTATCGACGGGCACTTCGCGCGTCGTCAACTCGCAGCCGTCCTCGGTGACGATGGCGTCGTCCTCGATCCGGATGCCGATGTTCGCATAACGTTCGGGCACGTCTTCGGCTGCGCGAATGTACAGACCCGGCTCGATGGTCAGCGTCATGCCCGCCTTCAACATGCGCCACGCGCGTGCGCCCTGGTCGTCGAGTTGCGCGTGGGCGTCGCGGTAATCGCCCGCATCGTGCACGTCCATGCCGAGCCAGTGGCTCGTCCGATGCATGTAGAAACGCTGATAAGCGCGCTCGGCGATGACATCGTCGACGGTGGCGAACTTGTTCTTATCGACAATGCCCGTGTCCAGCAAACCCTGCGCCAACACACGCACCGCCGCTTCGTGCGGCGCATCGAAACTGACGCCCGCGCGGGTCGCGTCGACGGCGGCGTATTGCGCGGCCAGCACGATGTCGTAGACCTCGCGTTGCGCCGATGTGAACCGCCCGCTCGCCGGAAACGTGCGCGTGATGTCGGATGCGTAGCCGTCGAGCTCGCACGCGGCGTCGATCAGGATCAGGTCGCCTTCGCGCACGATCGCGTTGCCTGCGGGGTAATGCAGCGTGCAGGCATTTGCGCCGGCTGCGACGATCGAGCCGTATGCGGGCGCTTGCGCGCCGCGTCGGCGAAACGTGTAGAGCAACTCGGCTTCGATTTCGTATTCGTGCATGCCGGGGCGGCAGGTTTGCATCGCGCGCCGGTGTGCTTCGGCGGAGATCGTCCCCGCACGCCGCATGATCGAGAGTTCGTGCGCGTCTTTGATCAGGCGCATTTCGTCGAGCATAGGCAGCAGGTCGTTTGCTCTCAATGGCGCTTTCACACCGATCCGGCTTTGCGCCCGAACCGCCGCGAGCCAGCCGCGCACTTGCGCGTCGAGCTCGGCGGAGCTGCCGAGCGCGTAGTGCAGCGCGGGATTGTCGGCGAGCAGGCGCGGCATCTCTGCGTCGAGCTGATCGATCGGGAATGCCGCGTCGAAACCCAGCGCGAGACGCGCGCCTTCGGGACCGTGCCGGAAACCGTCCCAGGTCTCGCGCTCGGCGTTTTTCTCGCGGCAGAACAGGATGGCGGCGGGCTCATCGGCTTTAGCGCTCGCGTCGAGTACCAACGTCGCTTCGGGTTCGGTGAAGCCCGTCAGGTAATAGAAGTAGCTGTCGTGGCGAAACGGATAGTCGGCGTCGCGATTGCGCATGACTTCGCGCGCAGTCGGCACGATGGCGATGCCGCCGCCCGATTCACGCAGCGCCGCGAGGACGCGATCACGGCGGCTGCGATAGACGTCGATGGCTAAGGATTGGGCTTCAGTCGATGAGTTCATGCAGCGATTGTAGCGCCGGGTTTGCGATGCTTCACTCGGTCGCTTCGGGCGCCTGATCGGCGGCTGGGGCCGGTCGATTCCGCACGCTGCCGGCGATCAGGTCGAAGCGAAACAGGCGGCATTCGAGCGCGCCGTTGAAGAGCGGCGTTTTCGTCGATTCACGCAGGCGCAACAAGCCCGGCAGTTTCCGGTCCGATGTCAGCACATACGCGCGCCAACCCGGAAAGCGCTGCTTCAGCGCGTTGCCAAAGGAGATGAAAAACTCCTGATCGGCCGGATCGGGTTGCGCGCGGATGAACGCTTCTTCGTCTTCGTCGCGACCACGGTTTTTCGGTTCGCGAAGTTCGCCGCGCGGACCGCGTCCGCGTACCTCGATACGTTCGCCGTACGGCGGGTTCGCCACGAGGATTCCGGGGGTATCGGTCGGCGGCGTCATGTGGCGCGCATCGACTTGTTTAAGCGATAGTTCCGGCAAACCCGCACGTTCGAGATTCGAATACGCCTTATCGAGCATGTCGCCGGAAATGTCGCTGCCGTAGATCTGGAGATCCGCACGCGATGACCGCGCGGCGCGTTTGGCGTCGGCGGCTGCGCCCTTTAGCTTTTGCCACGCGTTCACGTCGTATTGCTTCAGCTTTTCGAAGCCGAAGCGGCGCTCAACACCAGGCGCGATGTCCAGCGCGACTTGCGCTGCTTCGGCGAGGAAGGTGCCGCTGCCGCACATCGGATCGAAAAGCGGCGTGCCGGGCGTCCAGCCGGTCAGACGCAAAATTCCCGCCGCGAGATTTTCACGCAACGGGGCCGCGCCCTTGTCGAGCCGCCAGCCGCGTTTGAAGAGCGGATCACCCGAAGTATCGATGTAAAGCGTGCATTCGTTGAGCGTGAGGAAGGCGAAGACGCGGACATCGGGTTGTGCGGTATCGACGCTGGGCCGGTTGCCCGTCAACTCACGCAAGCGATCGCAGACGGCGTCTTTTACGCGCAAGGTTGCGAATTCGAGGCTGCGTAAAGGCGATTTGATGGCGGTGATATCGACGCGAATGGTTTCATTCGGCGAGAACCACTGCTCCCATTGCTGCTGAGACGCGAGCTCGTAAATGTCGTGTTCGCTGCGATACGGGCCTTGAGCAAGCTTCAGCAACACCCGGCTCGCGATGCGCGAATGCAGGTTCGCGGCCATGCCGGCCGCCCAGGAACCGCGGAAATGCACGCCGCCAGGGACTTCCTTGCCGGTCCGGAACTGCGAGCCATCCACGTGCTTTGCCCCGATTTCGCCGAGTTCGGCCGCAAGCGGCGCCTCGAGACCGCGCGGGCAGGGGACAAACCAGTCGAAAAGGAAAGTAGTGGCCATGGGGCGGTGCTTGTAGGGGAGATTGAAGGCGATATTGTACGCGGGGGATGAGAAGCGAACGGCCTATACGCAGTCTGGCGCAACGGATCAACAAAAACGCCGGTGGCTCTCAAGAGCACACCGGCGTTCGTGACTCAAACCACAACCCCCCTCACTCCACCGCCTTCACCATATCCTCGATCACCTTCTTGGCATCGCCGAAAACCATCATCGTCTTGTCCATATAGAACAGTTCGTTATCCAGCCCGGCATAACCGGCTGCCATAGACCGTTTATTCACGATAATCGTCTTCGCCCGATAAGCCTCCAGAATCGGCATACCCGCAATCACGGATTTCGGATCGGTTTTAGCCGCCGGATTTACCACGTCATTGGCCCCGAGCACCAGCACCACGTCCGTTTGCTGAAACTCGCCGTTGATGTCCTCCATCTCGTGGACGAGTTCATAGTCCACTTCGGCTTCGGCCAGCAACACGTTCATATGCCCCGGCATCCGTCCAGCCACCGGGTGAATCGCGTACTTCACATCGATGCCTTTCTCGACCAGCTTATCGGTGAGCTCCTTCAATGCGTGCTGCGCGCGCGCCACGGCCAGCCCATAACCCGGCACGATCACCACGGTCTCAGCGTTGCCGAGCATGAACGCAGCGTCATCGGCGGAACCGGATTTCACCGGGCGCTGCTCTTGCGCACCGCCCGTTGCCGCCGCACCGCCTTCGTTACCAAACCCACCCAGCAGCACGTTGAAGAACGAGCGGTTCATGGCACGGCACATGATGTACGAGAGGATCGCACCCGATGACCCGACCAACGATCCCGCGATAATCAGCATCGGGTTATTCAACGAGAAGCCGATACCCGCCGCCGCCCAGCCCGAATACGAATTGAGCATGGACACAACCACCGGCATATCCGCCCCGCCGATCGGAATAATGATCAGCACGCCGAGCGCGAACGCGATCGCCGTCATGATCACGAACGGCAGCCAGGCTTGCGTCAGCATGAAGATAATGCCGAACCCGAGCATCGCGAGCGCGAGCAGCAGGTTGATCATGTGCTGGCCGGGGTACACGACCGGCGCGCCCTTGAACAAGCGGAACTGATACTTGCCCGAGAGCTTCCCGAACGCGATCACCGAACCGGAGAACGTAATCGCACCCACAAACGTGCCGATAAACAACTCCACGCGATTGCCCACGGGAATCGGTTCACCCAGCGCGGCAAGCCCGAACGCTGAGGGTTCCGAAACAACCGCATACGCAATACACACGGCTGCCAGACCGATCAGCGAGTGCATCGCGGCGACGAGTTCGGGCATCTTCGTCATCTCGACTTTCGCCGCGACGTACGCACCGATCGCACCGCCGACCACGAGCGCGGCAAACAGCAAGCCTAAGCCCAGCGACAGATCCGATCCGAGCGCCGAAGCCTGCTTCACGATCAACGCGATGGTCGTCAGAATTGCGATCGCCATGCCAACCATGCCGAACGTATTGCCGATACGCGCTGTCTTCGGATTCGACAAGCCTTTAAGCGCCTGGATGAAACACACCGAGGCGATGAGATACAGGAGGGTAACGACGCTCATGCTCATTACGCGACCCCCTTCTTCGAAGAATCAGTGATCTGCTTGGGCGCTTTCTTCTTGAACATCTCGAGCATTCGCCGCGTCACGAGGAACCCGCCGAACACATTGACCGCCGCGAGCAACACCGCAAGCGTGCCGAAGAACTTGCCGGCATCGCCAATCGTGAGACCCGCTGCCAGCATCGCACCGACGATGACGATCGCGGAAATCGCGTTCGTGACAGCCATCAAAGGCGTGTGCAGCGCGGGCGTGACGTTCCACACCACGTGATAGCCGACATAAATCGCCAGCACGAAGATGATGAGGTTGATGACCGTGTGATTAACCAGTTCCATGTCAGTCTCCTTTGATCCCGCGCGTCACCTGGCCGTCGCGGCACAGCAGCGTCGCGGCGACGATGTCGTCGGCCATATCGATATTCAACGCGCCTTCCTTCGTCACGATCAGCTTGATGAAATCGAGCAGGTTGCGGGCGTAGAGGGCGGAGGCGTCGGTGGCGACCATCGATGCAAGGTTGGTGTAGCCGACCAGATGCACGCCATGTTTCGTCACGACCTGATCGACTTCGGTGAGCGGACAATTGCCGCCGCGCCGGCCTTCGTATTCAGGGCCGCGTCCCGCCGCCAGATCGACGATGACCGAACCCGGTTTCATCGCCTGGACGGTTTCCGGGGCTATCAACGTAGGCGCGGGGCGGCCGGGAATCAGCGCAGTCGCGATCACGATATCGGCCTGTTTCGCGCGTTCGGCGACGAGCACCGATTGACGCGCGAGCCAGCTTGGGGGCATCGGACGGGCGTACCCACCGACACCAACCGCGGCTTCGCGTTCTTCATCGGTTTCGTAAGCAACGTCGAGAAACTTCGCACCCAGCGATTCGATTTGTTCCTTCACCGCCGGACGTACATCGGATGCTTCGATCACCGCCCCGAGCCGCTTGGCCGTGGCAATCGCCTGCAAGCCTGCCACGCCCGCTCCCAGCACGAGCACGCGTGCCGCTTTCACGGTGCCGGCCGCGGTCATGAGCATTGGCATGAAGCGCTGATAAATATTGCTCGCGACCAGCACGGCCTTATACCCGGCGATATTCGCCTGCGACGACAACACGTCCAGACTCTGTGCACGCGTGGTGCGCGGGGCAGCTTCCAAAGCGAACGCGGTAATCCCGGCAGCGGCTAAACGCGCGTTGTTCTCGGCGTTAAACGGATCGAGCATCCCGGCTAAAACCGCACCGGGTCTCAGCAGCGGCAACTCGGCGTCATTTGGCGAATGAAGCTTGAGGACGAGCTCGGCGGCGAACGCGGTGTTCGCGTCGACGAGCTCGGCGCCGGCGGCGGTAAACGCATCGTCGATATAACTCGCTGGTACGCCCGCGCCGCGCTGCACCGTGACCCGGTGACCCTGCGACACAAGCTTCTTGACCGTCTCCGGCGTGGCGGCGACACGCGCCTCGTTCGCCCGCGTTTCGGCAGGCACTCCGATATGCATCTTCATCCTCCTCACGTTCTAGTTTTGATATGGCCGTGTTCAGTCGCTCGCGCTGTTGCCAGGGAGACGCCCGTGCACATGATTAAGCGGTTGTTTAAGCTGTTATTTGCGGCTGATCGTCACTGTAACCGAAACATTCGTGAAAAATGACTCGTTCCAGCAACATCGCGCGTTATGTCCGCGGGCGACGGAAAAACGCGCAAAACGGTAAAATACTGTCCCATGAAACCCGATCGTTGGACGCCGCGCGTGACCGTCGCGGCAATTGTGGAGCGGGACGGGCGCTTTCTCGTCATCGAGGAGCAAACGTCGGACGGGCTCAGGATTAATCAGCCGGCCGGGCATCTGGAAGCGGGGGAAACGCTCGTCGATGCTGTCAAGCGCGAAACGCTCGAGGAAACGGCGCACCGTTTTGAGCCGGAGGCGCTCGTCGGCACGTATCTGACGCACTTCGAGCGGCCGGGAAGGTCGGTCACGTACCTGCGGTTTACGTTCTGCGGCACAACCTCGGGCGAGGTGCCGGGCATGGAGCTCGATTCGGGTATCGTCCGTGCCATGTGGCTCACCGCCGACGAACTGCGCGCATGCGCGGACCGGCATCGGTCGCCGGCGGTGCTGGAGTGTCTTGATCATTACCTCGCCGGGCGGCGCGTGCCGCTCGACTTCATTCATACGCATTCGGTCGCGCCGGTGCGGGTTCAGGATTTGAATTCAGCTTCAGGCACGTAACGCAGAGATCAAAATGAGCAAGGCCGGAAAACAGAAAGTCGTGGTGGGCATGTCGGGCGGCGTGGATTCGTCGGTGACCGCATGGCTGCTCAAGGAGCAGGGCTACGACGTGATCGGCCTGTTCATGAAGAACTGGGAAGATGACGACGACAGCGAATACTGCTCGACGCGGCAGGACTGGATCGACGTGGTGTCGGTGGCGGATCTGATCGGCATCGACGTGGAGGCGGTCAACTTCGCGGCCGAGTACAAGGATCGCGTGTTCGCGGAGTTCCTGCGGGAATATTCGGCTGGCCGCACGCCGAATCCGGATGTCCTGTGCAACGCCGAAATCAAGTTCAAAGCCTTCCTCGACCACGCAATGTCGCTTGGTGGCGAAACCATCGCAACCGGGCACTACGCTCGCGTGCGTGAGCGGGACGGGTTGTTCGAGCTGCTGAAGGCCACCGATTCGACCAAGGATCAGTCGTATTTCCTGCATCGGCTGAATCAGGCACAGTTGTCGAAGACGCTGTTTCCTCTCGGCGAAATGCCGAAGACGAAGGTGCGTGAAATCGCCGCGCAGATCGGCTTGCCGAACGCGGCGAAGAAGGATTCAACGGGCATTTGTTTTATCGGCGAACGGCCGTTTCGCGAGTTCCTGAACCGCTATCTGCCGACGCAGCCCGGTCCGATGAAAACGCCCGATGGGAAGGTTATCGGCGAGCATGTCGGGCTGGCGTTCTATACGTTCGGGCAGCGCAAGGGCATTGGGCTCGGCGGCAGCAAGGACGGCAGCGGCGATCCGTGGTTCGTCGCGGGCAAGGACATGGCGTCGAACACGTTGTACGTGGTGCAGGGCCACGATCATCCCTGGCTGTTGTCACGTTCGCTCGTGGCAGGAAATACGAGCTGGGTGACGGGCGCCGCGCCGCTCGAAGGCACCGTTTGCGCGGCCAAGACGCGGTATCGGCAGTCGGATGCGCCTTGTGTGACGGGGGCGTCGGGATCGTCGGATGGTCACTTCGACCTCCGTTTCAACGATGACCAATGGGCCGTCACGCCGGGACAATCGGCGGTGCTTTATCAGGGCGATGTTTGCCTGGGCGGCGGGATCATCGAATCGGCGGCAACCGCGCAGCCCATGCGCCGCGACGCGGGAGCGGCGTTGCTTACGGCCAGGTAGACGGTCCTCGGTACATCGCGTGGGTTGAGAGCGGGCTGCGGCGCGCTTTTGTTTGTCGCTCAGTTCGCGGGAAAACGCGTACAAATCAGTAATTCGCAAAAAATCGGTACATACCCGATGGGGTTTGTGCGTGCTGTGGGCTGCCCAGAGGGAAAAATATGGCCCGCGCGGTGGGAAATTTGTGTGAAATCCGTACAAAGTTTATCGAAAACGCTGTGGAAAACCCTTGACTATCTATCTTCTAGTAGGTAAATTAGATGCATGGATGTGAGTGATCGTGGATGCGGGCGATTCAAGGTTGAAACGAACGTATTTGATCGCGATTGATCTCAACGACGCAACAACCAGGCAACACCAGCGCAACAATACTGTGGCAGCAGCGAGCCAAAACTGAAATGAACACCGACAAAACACCCGACAAAAATACTGTGCGTGAGCAATTGCTCGATCATGCACAGGTGTTGATCATGACTCGCGGCTACAACGGCTTCAGTTATCGGGATCTGTCGGCGCTGGTCGGCGTGAAGACATCGAGCATTCACTATTACTTCCCGTCGAAGGAAGATTTGGTGCTCGAAGCGGTGAATACGTACAGCGCGGACGTCATGTCGTCTATTTACGCCATCGACAGTTCCGCTTCTGCCGAGAAAAAACTCGACCGGTATGTGAAGCTGTTCGGAAAAATCGTGGGAGAGGGCGATCAGGTTTGTCTTTGCGGCATGCTCGCTGCGGATATTGAATCGCTTCCTGAAGATGTCCGTCATGCAGTTCAGGCTTTTTTCAAGGCCAACGAAACCTGGCTGGCCAAGGTGTTGGCCGAAGGCGAGAAGCAGGAAACCTTGCGTGTGAACGGAAAGCCGGACGTGACGGCGCGCGCGCTGTTCGCGGCATATCAGGGGAGTTTGCTGGCGTGCCGATTATTTCACACCAAGGTTCGTTTAGATGAAGTAACTCAAACTGTGAAACGTTAATTCACAATGTGGATCAAACCGGCGACGTTTTCGTGCTGGGTTATCCGAGATCCACTACGTTGAGTCGAGTTGCAGCGCGATGGTCCCTGAATAGTCAGGGCCGACGCAAGCGCAGAGCGTCGGAAAGAACGGGTTTATCGTCACGCCGGCGCCACCGTAGGGAATATTGTTAAGAATGAATAAGCGTGTACCAAAAATAGCTTGTATTAATTCATCTATCTTCAGATAGGTAGATTTTGATTTCCGATTTTCGTTGATTTTTGTCTCATTTTCTTCATAGGGAAGCTATTTTTTACTGATTGGTCCGACTTTGTTATCGCGCTCGAAAAGGCGGCTATGCCGATACTGGGTGACTTGCGGCGTAGTGAGTGAATGAAGAATTGGGATCGGCGTTTTACCGCGGCTTGGGCTATCAAGCCGGCTTGCACCGTATTGGGACCAACGGGGATTAAGTGATCAGATACTTGTTGGAATCCGCCATGCGTTGGCTCGCGTCCGTTTCGTTGTTCTTGTAATAACTAACAAAGAGGTCAGCGAAGTTTATCCAGTTATCTATCTACACATAGGTGCACTTACAGGAAATTTGAACGAAGAGTTTGAGTGGTTTTGAGTGCGTTTCAGCACTTTTAAGTCAGGCCGCTTGGTTTTTACCCGCAGGACCGCAATCGCAGTGACCCGGTTTTCCTATGCCGGACCCTAACCCGCCGTTCCTTCACTAACAGGAGTGAAACATGTACAAGCTCAAGTCCTTCGCTGTTGTCTCCGCTGTCGCTGCATTGGTCGGTGCAAGCGCCGCCGCACAAGCCGCGCCGGTGCTCGAACCCGCGACGCAGCAGTTCATCGACGCGCTCACGGCGCAAAAAGGCCCGCCGATCTACACGCTGTCTGCGGCCGATGCCCGCAACGTCCTCGCTGGCGCCCAGTCGCAGCCGGTGTCAAAGGAAGCGGCGCAGATCGAAGACCGCGTGATCGAGGCTGGCCCGACCGGCAAGATCGCGATGCGCATCGTGCGTCCTGCGCGCGCGAAGGGCGTGCTGCCCGTCATCATGTATTTCCACGGCGGCGGCTGGGTGCTCGGCGACAAGAACACGCACGATCGCCTGATTCGCGAGATCGCGAACGGCACGCAGGCAGCGGTGGTCTTCGTGGATTACAATCGCTCGCCCGAAACGAAATTCCCGGTGCCGACGGAAGAGGCCTACGCCGCCACGCGCTACGTGGCTGAGCATGCAAAACAGTTCAATGTCGATGCCACGCGTATGGCCGTGGCGGGCGACAGTGTCGGCGGAAACATGGCTGCCGCGGTCACGTTGATGGCAAAGGAGCAGGGCGGCCCGGCGCTGCGTTATCAGGTGCTGTTCTATCCGGTCACCGATGCGAATTTCGACGACGGCTCGTACAACGAATTCGCCGACGGCCCGTGGCTCACCAAAAACGCGATGAAGTGGTTCTGGGATGCGTACGCGCCGAACGCGGCCGATCGGGAAAAGATCACGGCATCGCCGCTGCGCGCATCGCTTGAGCAGTTGAAGGATTTGCCGCCGGCGCTCGTCATCACCGATGAAAACGACGTGCTGCGTGACGAAGGCGAAGCGTATGCCCGCAAGCTCTCACAGGCAGGCGTCCGGGTGACGGCGGTGCGCTACGAAGGCACGATCCACGACTTCGTGATGCTGAACGCGCTGGCTAAAACCCCGCCAACGCGTGCCGCGATTGAACAGGCGAACGCCACGCTGAAAAAGGCGCTGGCGAAGTAAGCGGATTTCACAGCCACGAAAAAGCCCCACGCGCCGGAAGGCGCGCGGGGCTTCTGAATCATCGTAACTGCCGCGAAAAAAAGTTCGAAAACCTTCAGGTCGGCAAGGTATCGATGAAAGACTGGCGCTGCGACAAACGCTGAAGGTGTTTGTCCAGATTGGGATACTCGTCGCGCCAGTTCACCTCGGGCATCCGGAAATCGAGATAACCGAGCGCGCAGCCGCAGGCGATATCGGCGAGGGTGAAGTGATTCGCCGAGCACCAGTTCTTGGCGGCGAGCCCTTTGGACATGGCCTTGAGGCCGTCGTCGATCTTGCGCTGCTGACGCGCGACCCATGCGTCATTGCGTTGCCCTTCCTCGCGCTGCGTGGTTTCGAGGCGAATCAGCACGGCGGCGTCGAGCATGCCGTCGGCGAGCGCTTCCCAGCATCGCACTTCCGTGCGCTCGCGGCGTTCCTGGGGCAGCAGCTTGCCCACGGGCGTGAGGGTATCGACGTATTCGCAAATCACGCGCGAATCGAAAACGGCTTCACCATCGTCCAGGATCAGGCACGGCACTTTGCCGAGTGGATTGAAACTATGGATCTTCGAATCGGATGCCCAGACGTTTTCGAGCACCAGTTCGCAGTCGATTTTCTTTTCTGCCATCACAATCCGCGTCTTGCGGACGTACGGGCTGTTGAGCGAACCGATCAGTTTCATCATCTGTGTTGTCGTTTCTGCAAAAGAGTAGTCACGGAGATGGATCTTAACCGCCCCGACGCGCGCCGACTCTAAATTCGAGACAGCGGCGTTGTGGTCGGGCGACAAAAAACCGGCGCACCTTTCGGTGCAACCGGGTTGCTGTGTAGCGGCGCGAAGTCATGTCTGTGACAGGTGCTTCGGCTTACGCTTCACGTCCTCTCGAGATACGGAGCACCAGCCTTTGAGCCACCTTCACTGTGCCGGCGCAGCGGTCGCGGACATCGCGGCCGCGGGACAGGGAAGCACTGCTGGCGCAGGAGTTGGAAGCTTCGCCGCCTTGCCCGCTGCCGCTGACGTGGTTACTGGCATCCGCACGGAACTCACTGTGCGCACGCCCGCGGAAATCTCGCTGGCGAGTTGATCGACGGCTCGCCGATGCCCTGCCACAAGCGCGTCATAACCGGCATCGACGGGTTGTTCGGCCAGTGTGCGACACGTCAAAACCGCTTGATTGCTCACGCCGCGCACGCTCCATACGGCGTCGATCAACGCGCGCCGGCCCGGCGACGATTCGAAGCGCTGCACGTTCACCTTCACGCGATACACCGGTACGCCCTCGGGGTGCGGCGTGCCGTAGACATCGAGAGCACCCAGCCGCTGCAACAGATCCGCCGACAGCGCGCGCCGGACTTCATCGGCGGGAAGCGAAGCCCAGCGCTCGTCCTCGAGCACCCTGACCTGCGCCGCGCCGTCCTGCACGACCATCTGGTTCTTGGCGACTTGCGGCGGCATGTCCACCGGCGACACTTCCAGATAAAACGCGGCAGGCGCGGCCGTTCTCGTCGCGGCGTCGTTGCCGCCGAGCGTATAAAAACGGCTGACCGGCGAACCGCTACACGCGGCGAGCGCGGCGACCAGACCCACTGCCGACACCGCGCCGACGGCCCTCAATACTCTCGCCAAGCTCATGGCTTATCTCCTGGTTTCCCGCGCACGAACGATTCCGGATGACGTTCCAGATAATCGGCGAGCGCATTGAGCGATTGCAGCGTCCGCGTGAGTTCCTGCAGCGCCTGATGAACATCCGACTGCAGCGGCGAATCCTGTTGCAGCGTGTTCTGCGCTTCGCCGAAGGTCTTCTTCGCGGCGACGAGCGTGTCGCGCGCCTCCGGTGCAACCTGCGTGTCGAGCTGCTTGAAGAGGCTGTTCGCGTTCTTCAGCGCGCTGTTCAGGTTGTTGCCGATGTCGTCGAAGGGAATCTTGTCCAGCTTCTTCGCGATATCGGCCACCTGCAGTTGCAGTTCGTCGAGCGTATTGGGCACGGTCGGCAACTCGATCGGATCGGCGGTGACATTCACCGTGGCCTTCGCCGCCTTCGGGAAGATGTCGACCGCCACGTAAAGCTGTCCGGTCAGCAGGTTGCCGGTGCGCAACTGTCCACGCAAACCATTCGCGACCAGCTTCTGGAGCAGCTCCTGTCCGGCCACGGTGTTCGTGCGCGGCGCGGAATCCCGGAAGCGCTTGCCCAGCCGGTCTGGATAGATATTCATGGTCACCGGCATCTGGAAGCTGCGCGATTTCGGGTCGTATTCGATCCCGATGCCCGTCACGCTGCCCAGCAGGATGCCGCGGAAATCGATCGGTGCGCCTACCGACAACCCGCGCAGCGACTGGTTGAAATTCATGACTACGCGTATTGGCTGGCCGTCCGGATCGCGCATGGCGTCCGACTCATCCGAACCGAGGCGGAAGGTCATGTTGTCCGGCGCCTGCTGTCCGGGTTCCTGGTTCGGCGGCGTCTGGAACGCGATACCACCGAGCACGACGGTCGCGAGCGACTGCGTGTTCAGCTTGAAGCCGCTTGCATCCAGCCGGAGATCGACGCCGCTTGCGTGCCACCAGCGTGAATTCGTGCCGACATACTGATCGTACGGCGCGTTCACGAATACCTGCATGGTGACGCCGGTGCCGTCCTTGTCGAGCGAAAAACCGACGACCTGGCCGACCTGCACGCGCCGGTAATAGATAGGCGAACCGATATCGATGGAACCCAGCGATTCGCCGCGCAGGGTGAACTGTCGCCCTTTTTGATCGCCGGTGACGGCGGGCGGCGTTTCGAGCCCCACAAAATGGGTCTCGTCCTCTTTGGATTTCCCGGCATCCACGCCGATATACGCACCGGACAACAACGTGCCGAGCCCGGTCACGCCGCTCGCGGCCACGCGCGGGCGCACGACCCAGAAGCGCGTATCTTTCACCGCGAAGTCCTCGGCGACCTTGGTCAACTGAACTTCGACGAGCACCCGCGCGTGATCTTTCGAGAGCGTGATGTTCTTGACCGTGCCGACATCGACGTCCTTGTATTTCAGCTTGGTCTTGCCGGTTTCCAGGCCTTCGGCGCTCACGAAGCTGATGGTGATCGTTGGTCCGCGTCCCGACACCGATTTCACCACCAGCGCAATGCCGATCAGGGCGGCGATCAGCGGAATCACCCAGACGAGCGAAGGGATCCAGCGGCTGCGCGGCTCGATCACCGGATCCGGAAGATTGGGCGGCAAGCCACCGCCGCCGCCCACATTTCGCGAAGGCTCGTTCGGGCCCTTGTCGGTGTTGTTCGAAGGACCTTGCGGGCTAGTCATGTTTCTTTCCTGAAGGTTCGATGTGATCCCACATCAGTCGCGGGTCGAATTGCATGGAGGCCAGCATGGTGAGCACCACCACGCAGCCGAACGCGAGCGCGCCCGGTCCTGGCGTGATGACGGCGAGCGAACCGAAGCGCACGAGCGCCACGGTGAGGGTGACGACAAAGACATCGAGCATTGACCATCGGCCAATTTTTTCGACGATCCGGTACAGCGTCGTGCGCTGACGAGGACGCCATTTAGAGCCCGATTGGGTGGCCCAGGTGAGAAACGCGAGCGTGCCGAGCTTGAGCATCGGCACGAGAATACTGGCGATGAAGATGATCGCGGCGAGCGGATAGTCGCCATCGTTCCAGAACATGGCCACACCGCTCATGATCGTGTCGTCTTCTGAACCGACGATCGACGATGTATGCAGCACCGGGTAAAGATTCGCCGGAATGTAGAGGATCGCGGCGGACAACAGCAACGCCCAAGTGCGCGCGACCGAGTCGGGATTGCGCCTGTGCAGGGTCTCGCCGCAGCGCGTGCAACGCTGGCGTTCGACCGTCAACACACGCTTTTGCACGCGGTTGCAAGCGTGGCAGGCGATCAGACCCGCTTCCCCGGCCGTGGTGTAGACCGGCTCGGGCGTCTCGGATGGGTCGGGTGCGTTGGCGGTATCGGGCTGGTCGTTCATGACTTAGTCGGTGGAGCGGCCGCGTCGGGTGGCGTTCCGGGCGTTGGCACGAACGGACGCAGCGGGTCGGATGGGGGACTGGCATGCAGGTCGGCTGAGTGAGCCGGCACCGGGCTCGAGCGCAGGCCGCCGAAGGGCGAATACCGCAATGGTCCGCGACCCGCCAGCCGCTCGGCGATGTCCCACAGCGCGCGTGGATCGAAGGTCAGGATGACGGCGAACAGGAGCGTCAGCGCGCCGAATGCGAACAGCGCCGCCTCCGGAATCACGCGTGCGATGCTCACCATTTTCACCAGCGTCACCAGCACGCCGAGCATAAACACTTCGATCATTCCCCAGGGCCGTACGAACTGGATTGCGCGCAGCACCTGGCTGAATCCCGCCGGAATAAAACCCGCGCGCAACGGCACGAGCAGATACAGCATTGCGATGAGTTCAGTGAGCGGAAAGAGGACGGTCGCCAAAAAGACCATCACGGCGATGATTTCCATGTTCTCGCCCCACAACGCGACGATTGCACCAATCAGGGTCGTTTGGGAGGTAATGCCGTTCGTTTCGAGTTCCACAATAGGAAACGCCTGCGCGATCAAAAACGTGATCAGCGCGGCGAGCGTGATGGAGCAAAGCTTGTCCAGATTCGACGACACGCTCTGATAGAGCGTGGCGCCGCAGCGCGTGCATTTCGCCGAACTGCGGGAAGGCAGTGCGCGCTTATGAAACAGCGTATCGCACTCGTGGCATGCGATCAGATCGTCTTCTTCCATAGGCAGATGCTGGGCTCGTACTGGCGTGTTCTTTTAGTGTCTTCAAACGTCGTGATTCCGGGGCGGCGGCATAAAAGAGCAAGGGCCGGGCCAGCGGGCATGGTAACAAACGGCGAGGCTCTCACGCGGAAGGCACTTTGTCACCGAACCGGTAGCCCGTTTCACGATAGGGCCCTGCCGCGTGCGGGGCGGGTGGTGAACGGACCTTTGCACCGATGGAATGGTTCGCGTGGCTGGCTCGTTTAGCCTTAAGAGCCAAGCAACTGATACCAGATTTGTAGCGCGGGCGCAGATGAGTCGGCAACTATTTCTTTACGGAAAAGCCGGTTTTTACTTGTTCGGGTAGGATGGCGGCCTTGAGATCCTTATCCCGGTTTATCGCGGTACTTGCGCGATAAACCGGTGGGGTCAAGTCATCAATTCCGCACTCTTTCTGGTGGACCACGTATGGAACGCAGCCCGAATTTCGCCAGCTCCGAGCGCTACAGCCGGACCGCGATCGGCCTCCACTGGCTGATCGCGCTGCTGATTGTATGCGGCTTCTATCTCGGCTGGATCATGACCGATATTCCCGGTTTCACGCCAACCAAGCTCAAATACTTCTCGTGGCACAAATGGATCGGCGTGACGGTTTTCGCGCTCGCCGTTTTGCGCGTGCTCTGGCGCACGACGCACAAGGCGCCGTCCATGCCGCGGCGCATTCCCGCTTGGCAGAAGGGTGTTGCCCATATCACGCACTTTCTGCTCTATGCGCTGATGCTGGTGA
>Ga0255336_101407_pt1 | contig 17449 bp, 13 predicted proteins | sample MeOH1_35cm_T3_17_FD_189102 | JGI IMG/M metagenome (GOLD analysis project Ga0255336, IMG submission 189102) | Sandy soil microbial communities from University of British Columbia, Vancouver, Canada - MeOH1_35cm_T3_179 | ecosystem: Engineered > Artificial ecosystem > Sand microcosm > Unclassified ...
TACTCACAGCTATCTGGGTTACATTCTACATTTTCCTTAAAACAAATTTTTTCTTTCGCTGTTAAAGTAAGAGATTTAATTCTAAGGCCCTTTTCACTAAGATTTTTTAGTGCTTTCTCAGCTATGGTTCTTGTTATTGTTTTCGCAGTTAAATAAAAAATTTTAGTTATATGTCCCTCTTCTAAAGCTTTTAGGCTGGGGAAAATAGTTGCCATGGTCTTACCTATTCCAGTAGGAGCCTGGGCAAACAGCTTATTTCCTTCCTTTACTGTTTTATAAACCGCAACTGCAAATTCCCTCTGTCCTTTTCTATAGGATTCAAATGGAAATTGAAGTTTTTCTATTGCTTCATTACGTTTAATATTCCAGCTGCACAAAAGTCTAGCCCAATAAAAATATTGCTGAACTAAGCTGCTAAAAAAGCTTTGTAAATCTGTTATATTAAAGCCCTTTAAGAATTTTTTTGTATCTTTTTCATTTAAATTATAATAGGTGAGCTGAATATTAATATTTCTAAGGGAATTTTGCATGGAATAAATATAGCCATAACACTTAGCTTGGGCCCAGTGTAAAATATTATAATCTTCCTCTATTAATTCCAAATCCTGAGTGGTAGTTTTAATTTCGTCAATTATTACTTCCTTCTCACTAACATAAAGACCGTCAATTCTTCCACCAATCTCTAATAAAATATCCTCACTTTCCACAATAAACTCAAGTGGAACTTCTTTTGAAAAACCTTCTCCATAAGATTTTTGAATAAGCTGATGAGCTTTTATAGCGTCTAAATTTCTTGAACTTCCTGTAAAGCCTGATACTATATCACCATTCATAAGAACGAATTCCACCAGGTCCCTTACAGAAACTTTAATTTTCTGTTTTTCTTCCATACAGGGAGTTTACTCCTTTATAAGTTCCGTAGAATCTTTGTAAATTGAATGAATTATTCCTCCTCCTAGACAAGCCTCTCCATCATAAAATACAACTGCCTGCCCTGGAGTTACTGCCCTTTGTGGCTTTTCAAAAATTACAGTACATTTATTGTTTTCCTTCAGAAGTACAGTTACCCCTTGATCTGGCTGTCTGTATCTAAACTTTGCTGTGCATTTAAAGGTTCCGGTAGGGGTAGTATCACTTACCCAGCTTAAATCATCTGCTTCTAAACCATAAGAATATATTGCAGGATGGTCATCTCCTTGAACTACATATAGAATATTATTCTTTAAATCTTTCTCTGATACAAACCAAGGTTCTCCATTTCCTTCTCCTGTGCCTCCTATACCTAGACCTTTTCTTTGACCTAAGGTATAGTACATAAGTCCATCATGCTTTCCTACTACATTACCATCTAAGGTCCTTATTTCTCCTTGCTGAGATGGTATATAATTAGCTAAAAACTTATGAAAATTTCTCTCTCCAATAAAGCAGATTCCAGTGCTATCTTTTTTTGTAGCTGTTTTAAGCCCATATTTTAAGGCTATTTCTCTAACTTCAGGCTTTGTTAAGTGCCCTATAGGAAACATGGCCTTTGAAAGCTGGTGCTGCTTTAACATACATAGAAAATAGGTTTGATCCTTGTTGCCATCTACTGCTCTAAGCATTTTATATTCACCATTTTCATAACCTATCTGAGCATAATGACCAGTTGCCAAATAGTCTGCTCCTATTTTCATAGCATAGTCTAAAAAGGCCTTGAATTTTATTTCCTTGTTGCACATAACATCTGGATTTGGAGTTCTACCTTTTTTATATTCCTCTAAGAAATAAGTAAATACTCTATCCCAATATTCCTTAACGAAGTTTACAGTATAATAAGGGATGCCTATTTCATCACAGACTCTTCTTACATCATCATAATCTTCAGTTGCGCTGCAAGCTCCATTTTCATCTTTTTCATCCCAATTTTTCATGAATATGCCTATAACATTATAGCCTTGCTCCTTTAATAAAAGAGCTGCTACAGAGGAGTCTACTCCTCCAGACATTCCTACAACAACTGTTGTATCCTTTGGTTCCTTTTTCATTTATATTAACAACCTTTCTTTAACCATTATTCTTTGACATGGCTACAGTTTTATCTGTGCATGCCTTCATTGCTTCAATTACAGTGCCTCTAAAGTTATTTTTTTCTAAAGAGTACACTGCTTCAATACTAGTTCCTCCGGGTGAACACACATTATCTTTAAGTTCTCCTGGATGCATGCCAGTTTCTAATACCATTTTAGCTGACCCTAGTACTGCCTGAGCTGCAAATTTATATGCTTTTTCTCTTGGAATTCCATCTTTAACAGCACCATCAGCCAAAGCTTCAATGAACATAAAAACATAAGCAGGAGAAGAACCACTAACTGCTGGAACAAAATCCATTAGTCTTTCTTCTATAACTTCAGACTTACCAAAACAATTAAAAATTTTAATAACTTCATTAAGTTCCTCTTTACTAATATTACTATTTGCACAAAGAGCGCTCATGCCTTCTAAAACCATAGCTGGAGTATTTGGCATAGTTCTTACTACCTTTACTTCATGATCAAAAGATTTTTCCATAAAATCTATTGATATTCCTGCAGCAATAGTAACTATTATAGCATCTTTTTTCTGAGCAGTTTTTATTTCCTCTATTACAGAAGGATATATGTGAGGCTTCACAGCTAATATTAAAATATCAGAAAAAGCTGCAACTTCCTTATTATTGTGCGTTGTTAATATTCCAAACTTTTCTTTAGTAATATTTAAATTTTTAACTCCACTGTTGCTCCCCATAATATTTTCTTTTGGAACTATATTTGATTTCACAATACCGCCAATCATAGCCTGAGCCATATTTCCACAACCAATAAATCCAATTTTTTTATTCATAATTTATTTTTCCTTTCCTAAGTAATATTCACAATAAGGCGCAAGTACACATTCTTCACAATTGGGCTTTCTTGCATGACATACCTTTCTGCCATGCCAAATTATATAATGATGTGCATCACTCCACATTTTTTTAGGTATATTTTTCATAAGACCTTGCTCAACTTCTTCCGGGGTTTTCCCTTTTGCAAAGCCTAATCTATTTGAAACTCTAAATACATGAGTATCTACTGCTATTGCAGGAATTCCATATGCATTTGATAGTACAACATTTGCAGTTTTTCTGCCTACGCCAGGAAGCTCAATTAATTCTTCCATGGTCCTTGGAACCTGCCTTTGATATTTAAGCAGAATTTCTTTTGTAGTTCCCAGAATATTTTTAGCCTTATTTTTATAAAAGCCGCAGCTTTTAACTTTTTCACATAGCTCTTCTAAACTTAAAGTAATCATTTTTTCAGGAGTATTGTACTCTTTAAAAAGCTCACTTGTTACTATATTAACTCTATCATCAGTACATTGTGCACTTAAAATAGTTGCTACTAATAATTCATAAGGAGAATTAAAATTTAATGCACATTTTGCCTCAGGATAATTCTCTTTTAATAACCTTAATATATTTGCTATTCTTTCCTTTTTTATCAATTTTCTCACCTTGCTTTATATTATAGAAATCAACAAGAAAAAACTAATGAAGTCACTGTTTGTCGAATTAATTATATCAAATTATAGTGTGAATTTATAGAGTTAAATATTTCTCCTGTGCAATACATTTTAATTCATATCTTATCTAAATATTTTATTGTATACTTAATCCACATTTAATATAATATTTAAAATAAAATTAATCCCTTATAAACTAAATGCTTATAAGGGATTTCAAACTTTTTAATTATTTTATATTTAATTTAACTCTTAATTTTTCAAGCATATCTGTTGTCATGGAAGCTAAATCATATTTAGCACTGAAGCCCCATTCAGCTTTTGCAGCACTGCTGTCAATTGAATTTGGCCAAGAATCTGCAATTGCCTGTCTTACTGGGTCAACTTCATAGCTCATTTCAAAGTCTTTTATATGTTTCTTAATTTCAGTAGCTATTTGTGATGGCTCAAAGCTCATTGCTGATATATTAAATGCATTTCTGTGAATTAACTTTGAAGGATCAGCTTCTAATAAAGTTACTATTGCATTTAAAGCATCTGGCATATACATCATGTCCATATAAGTTCCTTCACCTATAAAGGAAGTATATTTACCGCTCTTTAATGCCTCATAATAAATATCTACAGCATAGTCAGTAGTTCCTCCACCGCATGGGGTTACATAAGAAATTAGTCCTGGGAATCTTACTCCTCTTGTGTCAACACCAAATCTCTTGAAATAGTAATCACAAAGAATTTCTCCTGAAACCTTAGTTACTCCGTACATAGTTTGTGGCCTTTGAATTGTATCTTGAGGTGTATTATCTTTTGGTGTAGATGGTCCAAAAGCACCTATTGAACTTGGAGTAAAAAATTTTGTATTTAATTCTCTAGCTACTTCTAAAGCATTAAATAATCCACCCATATTTATTTCCCAAGCAAGCACTGGTTTTGCTTCAGCAACTGCTGACAAAAGTGCTGCAAGATGAACTATTGTATCTACATTATGTTTTTTAGCTACTTCAGCCATCTTCTTTGCATCTAATACATCTAGTATTTCAAAAGGACCTGATTCAACTGCTTCGTTTCCTTCTATTCTTCTAATATCACTTGCTATAACGTTATCTGCTCCGTACACATTTCTCATATGCATTGTAAGTTCTGAGCCTATTTGGCCTAATGCACCTGTTACAAGTATTTTTTTCATAATGACCCTCCCTATTCCTCGATGTTTTCTATATAATTCCTAGTCTCTTTCCAACTCTTTCGTATGCAGCTAGTGCTTCATCAAGCATTTCTTTAGTGTGAGCTGCTGTAGGCATATTTCTTACTCTTGCAGTTCCAAGTGGAACAGTTGGGAAAACTATCGATTTAGCATAAACGCCTTCTTTAAAGAGCTCCCTGCTGAATTCTTGAGCTTTTTCAGCATCTCCTATAATACAAGGAGTTATTGGTGTTTCACTATGTCCAATATTAAAGCCTAATTCCTTTAAGCCCTTCTTTAAGTAGTTTCCATTTTCCCATACCTTTTTAACTAAATCATCATTTTCTGTTAAAATATTTATTGCTTCAAGTATTGCAGCTGCTGAGCCAGGAGTCATTGAAGTTGAGAACAAGAAAGGTCTTGCTCTAACCTTTAGCCAGTCAATTAAATCCTTTGAGCCTGCTACATAACCTCCAACCACACCAAAAGCCTTTGATAATGTTCCTATTTGAAAATCTATTTTCCCTACTAAATTATGATGTGTTGCAGAGCCGCTTCCATGCCAGCCTAAAACTCCTGAAGCATGTGCATCATCAACATAAGTAATTAAATCAAATTCTTTAGCTATTTTAACTATTTCTGGAAGGGGAGCAATATCACCATCCATTGAAAATACGCCATCAGTTATAACCATTACTTTTTCATATAATCCAGATTCTTTAGCTTCTTTTGCCTTATTTCTTAAATCCACCATATCAGCATGTTCAAATCTTATAATTTTAGCACCTGATAATCTGCAGCCATCAATAATTGAAGCATGATTAAGGGCATCAGATAAAATTGCATCTTTTTTTGTCATTACTGCTGATACAGCTCCCATATTGCAATTAAAACCTGATTGAAAGACTATAACTGCTTCAGTATGCTTAAACTTTGCAAGCTTTTCTTCTAATTCATCATGTATATCTAAAGTACCGTTAATTGTTCTAACAGCACCTGCTCCAACTCCATATTTTTCAGTAGCCTTAATGGAAGCATCAATCATTCTTTTGTTTCTAGCTAAGCCTAAATAATTATTTGAAGATAGATTAACAAGTTTTTTGTCTTTAATCTCAATTACAGGTCCATTTCCACCTACAACGGTGTCTATTTGATTGTACAAACCTTTACTTCTTAAATCCTCTAAATTTTCTGTTAAGTATTTTTGTAATGCTTTACTTCCCATGGTTTAATTCCTCCTTACTATTTTAACCTCTATGTGTATAGTAATATTCTAACCAACAACTATAGTATATAAAAATGAAACAAATTTTGCAACTGGTTATTTTAATGATGGATTAATGTCATTTGCCATACACTAAGTAATATTCTTTTTTATTTTTAAAAATCCTTCAATATACATAATATTTTAAATAAAATTTTAAAAAAAATACAGCATACAAGCTGTATTTTTAATTTCAAATTATTTATACACTCCTCTATAACTTTCTGGTATAAGGGTAGAAATTCCCTTCATTAAAGTAGTTAAAACACTTTTTTCATACTCTGCCTTGTCTTCATTTTGTTCTTTTACTTCCAGTACCATTTGCTTACCTATAGATACACCTATTTTTGCATGATGAAAGCTTTCCGCCGCCATATCACCACTATCATCAATGGGTAAAAATTTTTCTGTACCATAAATTCCTATAGGGATTATAGGGGCTCCTGTAACTTTTGCAATAAGTAAAAGCCCCTTTTTAGCTTCTATCATACTACCACTTCTACTTCTTGTGCCCTCAGGGAAAAGAAGTATATTACCACCATTTTTAACTATATTAATTATCTTAATTAAGCCACCCTTATCAGCGCAATTTGGTTTAAGTACAGTAGTCTTAATAAATTTAACTCCAATATTTGTTGTTGAATTTTGAGTAAGCTTAACCCCTGCAACATAAGTAACATCTTGATTTTTTAAAACCTTGTCTAAAATAAGAGCATCAGAATTGCTTAAATGATTACAAATAAATATTACAGGTTTTTTAATATTATTTAAATTTTCTATTCCCTTAACTTCTAGAGTCGTGTATTTTTTTATTATAATATTCATTATCTTTCTAGCTACAACGTTTACCAAACCTTCAGGAAAATAATTTAATAGTTTTGCAACCTTAGGAGATATCAAAGTACCTCTCCACCTTTCATAAATGAATCTATATATATTATAAGTGGAAAGCATTTAAAAGTCTATGGTAATAATCAAGAACATAAGGTGAGTTTATAGACTGTATTTCAATATTTATATCTTTTTTTAACTTCACTAAATTTATTAAAGCGTTTCTTTGAAGTATATTCTTACCCCTCCAACCGCAGGAGGTTACGGCATACTTTTCTTTAAAGATTTTATTATCTATATTAATAAGCTCATTTATACTTATATTTTTCATATGTTCATAAGGGCTTAAATCTTCTATTATTGATTTATCTATTTTTTTATTAAATGGACATGCAATTTGACAGCTGTCACAACCAAAAATTCTTCCATCAAGTTTATTAAACCAACTATCATCTATATCTTTCTTTTGTGTAATATAGGATAAACAAATATTAGGCATACTATTAACTTTATTTATTGATTTTGTAGGACAAGCATCAAAACATAAAGTACAATCTCCGCATTTTTGTTTCATAGGCTCATCTACATTAAGCTTAATATCTGTTATTATTTCTCCTAAAAAGACAAAGGAACCATATTTTTCGGTAATAAGTAAGTTATTTTTTCCAATAAAACCGATACCGCTCAAATAAGCAACATATCTTTCTGGAAGAGGATTGCTGTCAACGAAATAAACTGCCTTTCCTCCTAGTGTTTCTATAAACTTACATATTTCTTTTAAATAATATGATATTACAAAATGATAATCCTTACCCCAGGTATATTTTGAAAAATAAATAGAATCCTTTTGCTCCTCAAAATCAAATAAATAGGGAAAAGCAATGGAGATAATGGTTTCGCCTTTTTCAAACTGGAGCTTTGGGTTAATTCTTTTTTCTATGTCCTTTTCTTCAAATTCATTTTCAATATTATTAATCTTTCTATTTTCTAAAAAAGGTCTTAATTCATTAAAAGCTCTGCATTCACAAAACCCAACAGTATCAATCCCTAAGTTTTTGCAAAAATTAATTATACTTTCTTTATGGTCCATAAGATACACCTTATAATAATCCTATCACTTTATTATTAAAAAATGATTTTTTATAATTATACTAATTTTTATTACTATTTGAAACATTTCAAGCATAGTTATTTCATTATTCATTATTCATTCGCTATATTACCATTTCATTATATATCTTCCGTTTTCTTCCAAGGTAATCTTTAATCTCTATAATTGAGTTTGGTTTAACTAATTTTAATCGAGCAGGTACTCCAACTGCAGTGGAGTTTGCGGGCACATCAGTAAGAACAACAGCACTGGCGCCTATTTTTACATTATTACCAATATAAATAGGTCCGAGTATCTTAGCTCCAGCCCCTATAATTACATTATTTCCTACTGTAGGGTGTCTTTTTCCCTTTTCTTTACCTGTACCGCCAAGAGTAACCCCGTGATATAAAGTCACATTATCTCCTATTTCAGAAGTTTCTCCTATAACAACTCCCATTCCATGATCAATAAAAAGCCCCTTACCAATTTTAGCACCTGGATGAATTTCAATTCCTGTAATGAATCTGCTAAACTGAGATATAAATCTTGCAAGAAAATATCTTTTTCTATTATATAAATTATAAGCTATTCTATGAAAAATTATAGCCTGCATACTAGGATATAATAAAAGCACTTCCAGCTTGCCCTTTGCAGCTGGATCATTTTTCATTATATTATCTATATCATATTTTAAATTTTTAAACATATAAATCCCCCCCTTCTTTTAAATATTTTTTAGAATTAATAATTAATAATTGTTTACATTAATCATTAAAACGAAATTTAATTATGATGAATTATGAATGAAAGATGGTTTCCTTTGAAACTATAATCTTTGAATGAATTTTTTTGCGTAGCAAAAAAATTCATTCTTCAATGTTCATTGTTAATTATGAATAAAATGTGTTGAAAACACATTTTATTCATAAAGTCCCATTGATATATATTTCTCTCCGCCATCAGGGGCTACAGTTACTATTTTCTTTCCTTTTCCAAGCTCCTTTGCAAGCTTAATTGCAACTGCTACATTTGCTCCTGAAGAAATTCCTATTAATATTCCTTCCTCTCTTGCAACAAGTCTTGCTGCTTCAAAAGCTTCTTCTTCAGTTACTGTTAATACCTTATCTACTACTTCCTTATTATAAATGTCTGGAATAAAACCTGCACCTATACCTTGAATCTTATGTGGACCTGGCTGTCCTCCAGATATGACTTGAGATTTCTCTGGCTCTACAGCTACTACTTTGATTTCTGGTTTTAATTCCTTAAGTCTCCTGCCTACTCCTGATATAGTTCCAGCAGTCCCTACTCCTGCTATAAACATATTTAAATCATTTACGTCCTTAACAATTTCTTCAGCTGTGGTTGCATAATGCTTATTAGGATTTGCTATATTTGTAAACTGTTGTGGTATATAATACCCTTTTTGTCCTTCAACCATTTCAACAGCTTTAGCAATTGCGCCCTTCATGCCCTTAGCTCCTTCAGTTAGCACAAGTTCAGCACCATAGGCCCTAATTAAGCTTCTTCTTTCAGTACTCATAGTTTCCGGCATAACTATTATTACTCTATAACCTTTTAATTTACCTATCATAGCTAAAGCTATACCAGTGTTGCCGCTGGTTGGTTCAACAATAGTATCTCCTTTTTTTATAAGCCCAAGTTCCTCTGCTTTTTCAATCATTCCTAAAGCTGCTCTATCCTTTACACTTCCAGCTGGATTTTGTTTCTCTAATTTCAAATAGATTTCAGCCATATCTTCCTTTACTATGTTGTTTAGTTTTAATATTGGTGTATTTCCTACCATTTCTAAAGCATTATTAAATATCATTTCTTTTCCTCCTTTTAGTCGGAAGCACTGAGTAATTTAGATTACTCGCTCCCGCTCGCAAATTACTCGTTAAAGTCCATTTAGGACTTTAACCTCCTTTTAGTCGGAAGCACTGAGTAATTTAGATTACTCGCCCCGCTGGCTATCACTGGCTAGTCTAGCTTGCCGATTACTCATCGGCAGACTACCCGTATAAGCCCATTTAGGGCTCATACCTCGTTAAAGTCCATTTAGGACTTTAATCTCCTTATTTGTATGCAGCAATTATAAGTTCCTGCATTCTCAATATTTTTTTCACATGTAATTATTAGTAATATTTACACTGTGAATAATTTAATTAATAAATTTATTTATTATTTTATATAATGTGCACTTTTATATAAAAAAATAAATAAAAAAACTCCGCCTCTTATAATAATAAGAGACGAAGTATATACTCCGCGGTTCCACTCTAATTGGATAAAATCCCACTTTAAATCAAGCACAATCATGCTCTATCACTATAACGGGTGAATCCGATGACTTCTACTTTATAAATACAACGTATTTATTACAGAGTATTTATTGTTCGATTCATAACTCCAAAGGGCACTTCTCTTAAATTTATTTATAAAAGTCCTCTCAGCTATGGACCTTCTCTCTGTATGTTCCATTTAAGTTACTTTCCTTCTTCATGGTATTTCTGACTACTTTACTATGATATCTATATTCTCATTATATACCCTTTTAAATGTTTGTCAACCCTTTAAAGTATTAAAGTTCAAAATATTTTTAATATAATAAATTCATAAATAACTCTATACTGTTTTATTAACCTAACTGCAAAATCTATGATTTCCTATTATTTTAATTAAGGGCCTTGACCATATCCAAGCACTTGTAGCTGTTGCAGCATTAAAATAATAAATGGCACCTCCAGAAGGATCCCAACCATTAAGTGCATCCCTAGCAGCCCTTATGGATGAAGTTTCTAATTTGGCATTTATTTGCCCATCAACCGTTGCAGTAAAAGCGCCAGGTTGATAGATAACCCCTGCAATGGTACTTGGAAATCTTGAATCTCTAGTTCTATTCATTATAACAGCCCCCACAGCAACTTGACCTTCATAGGGTTCTCCTCTGGCTTCACCATTTATAAGACTTGCAAGCAGCATTAGATCATTATTGTTAGTGCTGTCATAATTGTTATTTGAAGTATTTGTACCAGTACTATATTGCCCTGCATTTATTCCTAAAGCATTTAATGTATTATCTCCTGCAACCCCATCCACATTTAAGCCATTTACGGATTGAAAGCTTCTTACAGCTAAATAAGTACCATAGCCATATACTCCATCTAAGCCTCCATTATAATAGCCCCAAGCCTTTAATCTTCTTTGGATTTCAACAACAATGTTTCCTCTGGAGCCCCACTTATATGTAACTGCTCCAACTGGATTCTTGAGTGGATAAAAATAATTTGAAGAAATAAAGTATGTACACATAATAACAACCAGATACAAGGCTAATTTTTTAAGACCAAAAACTTTTTTTATCATTTTAGCACCTCCTATTCCCTGTCATAAGTTATCAGGAATAATTTTTTTAAATAGGTATGCTTATTTTGTGCTTTTTTTCTAAATTAATGCATTATTAAATACAAAACCCCGCTAGTGTTTAAACTACCAGGGCATTAATGCTGCGACATATAATAAAAAATTAAATAAAGTTTCCTATAAAAGCTGCAATAGTAAGAAGGATTATAAGGATTACTGTAGCTCTCGCAATAAGATTTTGCAATTTATTATTTGTATGCTCTCCCATCAATTCCTTGTCATTTATAAGATTTAGCATAAATATAAGAATTACAGGACTTAGCACACCAGCAAGCTGCTGTGTGGCCAATATTGTTTTAATAAGTGAAATTCCTGGAATCAGAACTATTAAACCACTTAATATAATAATAAATAGCAGTAATCCAAAAAATACGGGTGCATCTTTCAGTTTATTATCTATACCACTTTCAAAACCGAAGGCCTCGCAAATAGCATAGGATGTTGAAAGAGGAATAACAAAGCAAGCTAAAAGTGAGGCTCCAAACAAACCAACCGCAAACAATAAAAAGGAATAATCTCCTGCTAATGGCTTTAATGCTAAGGCAGCATCCTGAGCTGTATTAATTTTTATTCCAAATTTAAATAGAGTTTCTGCAGTACAAACCGTTATAAATAGAGCTGTTAAAATTCCCCAAAAAGTTCCAAGATATACATCTAATTGTTCATATTTATAGTTTTTAAGAGTTATTCCTTTATCAACAATTGAAGATTGCAGATAAAACTGCATATATGGTGTTATAGTTGTACCTACCATTCCAATTAAAGTAAGGGCATAGTCCTTAGTAAATTTTGCATTTGGCTTTACAACACTAGTAAAAACTCCGCCCCAATGCGGTTTAACTAAAAATGCTGTAATTACATAACTTATAAAAGTAAGAGTAAGTCCTAAAAATACTTTCTCAGCTGTAGAATAACTACCTTTAAAAAGTATAAATGGTATCATAAAAGTAATTATAGGTATTGTCATATATTTACTTAGATGAAATAATTCTAAACTTGCTGCAATTCCAGCAAAGTCTCCAATACAAACTCCCACATTGGCAATTAACAATACCGCCATAGCAAAAAATGCTAACTTAACACCATATTTTTCTCGAATTAAATCTGCTAATCCTTTCCCAGTTACGACAGCCATTCTTGCGTTCATCTCTTGAATAACGGCGAGACCTATTCCAATAGCAAATAATCCCCAGAGCATTGAATACCCATATTGTGCACCTACCACTGAATAAGTAGTTACACCTCCAGCATCATTTCCTGCATTTGCTGTAATAAAACCTGGTCCAATGATGCTTAAAATTATTAAAAATGCGCTCCATCTGTTTTTCATTTATTCAACCTTCTTTCTCTAAGGTTAAGCAGCATAAAAAATCTTATACTCCTTAACTAACCTTTTTAAATTTTCTTCTCCAGGTTGGAAGAAATACTTCATCTACTAGGTCACTTATTATTACGATACCGCAAAGTTTATCTTCCTCATCAACGACAGGAATAGAAAGAAGGCCATATTTTACTGAAAGCTCAATAGAATCATTGATACTTTCTGTATCAAAAAGTTTTAAAACATTGGTATCCATTATTTCTCTTAATTTGTTTTCTGGAGATGAAACTACTAAATCTCTAAGAGAAACAACTCCCTGAAGCTTATCATTCTCATCTACAATATAAATATAGTAGGCAACCTCATTATCAGGCTTTAATTCTCTTAGGCGTTCAATGGTTTGCTGAGCAGTAATATTTACATCAAAAGCTATGAATTCCTTATTCATAATACTTCCTACAGTTTCATCTTCATACTCCATAAGCTCTCTTACTTCTTCTGCATCCTCTTTTTCCATATTGTTTAAGAGTTCTTCAGCCTTATGCTCACTAAGACCATCTAGAATGTCAGCTACTTCATCAGCCGGCATTTCCTCTAGAATATCTGCAACCTTGTCTGGTGACATGTTGTTTAAAATATTTACTTGAGCTTTTTCTTCCATTTCTTCTAGAACATCTGCTGCTTTTGCATTATCAAGGCTTGAAAAAATAATCATACCTGTATTTGTATCAAAATCCTCTATTATATCTGCTAAATCTGAGGGATGAAGAATTGAAAGTTTATTATAGCTTTTTGATAACTGAATATCATTACTTGCAAAAGTTGTTTGCACATCATTCCAAAGCATAAGCTTGCTTGAAATATCAAATCCAATTCTTCTTAATGGTTTTGCAAGTCCTAGTCTTCTAAGGATACCTTCAGTACCAATATCAACTGCAATTACAAAAAGGCCAGAAGATAAATTAGCAAGTCTAATATCATTGACTCTTACAACTTTTCTTCCGTTAACATCTATGATTTGTCTGTCTAAAACATGATTCCCTAGTAACATTATATTGCTTACATCTATATCTTTTATTGCGCTGCAAATTAATACATATTGTCCTTTTTCCTTTGTGACATTTACATTGTTCCAATCTAAAAATTTAATTCCATCATCAGTCTTCACCTTAACGCCAATAACCTTAGGGTTTTTAACGTCATTATTAACAGCAAAATCCTTTATCTTTCCTATAACCTGATGATCAGAAGAATAAATTTTATTACCTAAAATTCTGCTTAAATAAAAACTATTCATTACCATAACGCATCCTCCTTTTTCTTTGGAGAATGTCTGAAGGTTATTTAATAAACAGTACACTCCCCAAAGGATATTTAATTTTTATAAAATTATAATAGGGACCACTGTCCATTAAAAAAATCACCTTCCTTAATTATTCTTTAAACTACACAAAATATTATGCAATTTTCATGTTGAAATAAAAAAAGAGCCCAAAAAGGCTCTAAAATTCAACAATAGTTCTTGAGTTCTCGTTGAGTTTTAGCACTATACAGCGTAAGACTAAAAGTCCAGCTACACTAAGTAAAACCTTAATTCGGTAGTACCTGTTGACCCATTGGCATCTCTCGATGTTTCAGGGTAGCAGCGTATATCCATATAGGAGCCTCACCTAACAAATCATATTTAGTTTACACTACTATTATAGTACAAAAAACTTTAAATGCAACTATATTATGCAAAAAATAATTGAATTCCCTCGATTTTTTATATTAGGTTTGTCTTGGTAATGTTTTCACCATTATTTCTCTTGTTTTATTTGATTATCTTAATATTAATGTATTTATTTTTCAATTTATATCTATTGATGATTATTAATATTTAACAGTATAACAAAATAAAATAGATTTTATTATAATAAGTATTATGCTAATATATTAAGAGAATTTATAAAATGTTTATTTCACTGACTTTCAGTGAAATGAGAGGATGATATCTAAATGAATAATGAGTCTGGGACTTTAACACATAAATTTCTTCCTATTAACAAAAAGGATTTAATAGATAATGGTATAAATGAACTTGATTTTGTTTTTATTACAGGTGATGCCTACGTAGACCATCCTTCTTTCGGTACAGCTGTTATAGCAAGATTTTTAGAAGATGAAGGTTTTACAGTAGGAATAATCGCTCAGCCAAATTGGAATAATTCTGAGGACTTTAAACGTCTTGGTAAACCAAAGCTGGGTTTTTTAATCAATTCAGGCAATATTGATTCCATGGTTAATCATTATACTGCTGCTAAAAAAAGAAGAGGTGATGATTTATACTCCCCTGGCGGTAAAAGCGGCTATAGACCGGACAGGGCAGTTATTGTTTATGCAAATAGAGCAAGAGAAGCATACAAAGATGTACCTATAATCCTAGGAGGAATTGAAGCTAGTTTAAGAAGATTTGCTCATTATGACTATTGGGAGGATAAAGTTAGAAGAAGTATATTGCTTGACTCCAAAGCAGATCTATTAGTTTTTGGAATGGGAGAAAAGCCAATAATAGAAATTGCAAATTTGCTTAAATACGGAATGCCAATAGAAAAGCTTACTAATGTGAATGGAACAGTTTATATATCTAAAACTACAGAAGGCTTAGATAAGTATGTAAAATTGTCTTCTTTTGAAGATGCAGCCACTGATAAGAAAGCTTACGCTGAAAGTTTTAAATTAGAATCCTACGAACAAGATGGTATTAGAGGAAAAACCCTTATTCAAAAGCATGGTGATAGATTTGTAATTCAGAATCCACCTTCCCTTCCCCTTTCACAAGAAGAAATGGATAGAGTTTATACTCTGCCTTATGCTAGAACCTATCATCCTGTGTATGAAGCTCAAGGAGGAATACCTGCTATAAATGAAGTTAAATTTTCCATTGTAAGCCATAGGGGCTGTTTTGGAAGCTGTTCCTTTTGTGCTCTTACCTTACATCAAGGGAGAACTATACAAAACAGAAGCCAGGGTTCAATAATAAAGGAAGCTGAAGAAATAATAAAAGATAAGGATTTTAAAGGCTATATTCACGATGTAGGTGGTCCTACAGCAAACTTTAGGCATAAATCCTGTAAACTTCAGGAAACTCACGGTGTCTGCAAAAATAAGCAATGTCTTCATCCAGTTCCTTGTAAAAATTTATTAGTTAGTCATGATGAATATTTAAGTTTACTTAGGAAGCTTAGAAAGCTTCCTGGAGTTAAAAAAGTATTCATTAGATCAGGAATACGTTATGATTATTTAATTTATGATAAAAATGATGAATTCTTTAAAGAACTGTGTGAGCATCATATTAGTGGTCAATTAAAGGTAGCTCCAGAGCATGTAAGTGAAAGAGTTCTAGCGCAAATGGGAAAACCAACTAGAGAAGTTTATGACCGTTTTGTAAATAAATATACAATAATTAATAAAAAATTAGGCAAAAAACAATTTTTAGTTCCCTATTTAATGTCAAGTCATCCTGGAAGTGAATTAAAGGATGCTATTGAGCTAGCACTTTACATTAAGGAAATGGGCTATACTCCTGAGCAAGTACAGGACTTTTATCCAACACCAGGAAGCCTTTCCACCACAATTTATTATACAGGTATTAATCCATTTACAAATGAAAAAGTTTATGTGCCAAAAGAGCAGAAGGAAAAAAATATGCAAAGAGCTCTGCTTCAATATAAGCTCCCACACAACTATAAAATTGTAAAAGAAGCTTTGATTAAAGCCCATAGAGAGGACTTAATAGGCTTTGATAAAAAATGTCTAATTCCACCAGCTCCGCCAAAGGTTAAAAATGGATTTAAAAGACATTAGCTACTGAATTATCAGAGGTAAATGAAATAGTAAAGCCATCACCCATTTTTCAAGTTAAAATTCATATATTATTAAATGACAATTTAATATATGCTATACTATTAATAAAGGAAATGGGTAGGTGGTTGGGTATGGAACAAGATGGATATGATCATTTTAATGACGCCAGAAAGCTGGCTGTTAAAGAATATAACAAAAATGCCTCAAAAGGGCAAATAGGATATCTTCCTTCTTTAGAGGATATTTTAAAAATTACAGATGTAGTTTCCCAGGTGAATTTGGGGCTTATAGAAATTCCGTTAAAAAAAATAGTTGGCACATACACTCATATTAGAAGTCTATCCTTCGCTAAAAACTTTATGCCTCTTTTAGACACAGAATTTAAGGAAAAGTGGTCGTCTCTTTGCTTAGCTCATTTAAATGAAGGCATTAGAGACCCTATAAAAGTTTATGAATATATGAACTGGTACTATGTTATTGAAGGAAATAAGAGAGTTAGTGTATTAAAATATTTTAATGCCTACTCTGTTTCAACAAAAGTAACCCGTCTAATTCCTAAGTACAATGAAAATAGTGCGGAATGCAGGCTTTATTATGAATTTCTTAGTTTCAATAAAGAAACTAATATTTATTCAATTTGGTTTACGAAAGAAGGAAGTTATAATAAATTATTAAAATATCTTGAAAACTTTTCTCCAGACACCTCCTATTTCGAAAACAAGTATAAATACTTTGAGATTTATATATATAACACTTTTAGAAGAATATTTTTAGAAGCTGGTGGAGATAAAATATCCATTTCAACTGGGGATGCTTTACTTGAATATTTAAAAATATATGGAGTTCATAGAACCTTAAACGAAGTAAGGCTTATTGAGAGAATGAAGGAATTTATTATAGAACTAGAAGCTATATCAAATACTGAAAAGTTAGATTTATCTACTGCTCCTAGAGAAAACCAGAAGA
>Ga0255336_101409_pt1 | contig 17425 bp, 22 predicted proteins | sample MeOH1_35cm_T3_17_FD_189102 | JGI IMG/M metagenome (GOLD analysis project Ga0255336, IMG submission 189102) | Sandy soil microbial communities from University of British Columbia, Vancouver, Canada - MeOH1_35cm_T3_179 | ecosystem: Engineered > Artificial ecosystem > Sand microcosm > Unclassified ...
GAAAGGCCGCAAGGCCTGGAACGGACCTCCTGGGGCCGGCCACGAACGGCTGCCGACCGTCCGGTACGGATTCGGGCGTATCGATACGGTCGGTCATTGGCTATCTCCATTGTCCTGTTTGAGCGCTCGCCGAACGTAGGGCGAAACCGTGCCGCTCGGATTCGCGCCGAGCGCGGGATTGAAGTTCTGGTTGCGGACGCCGATTACCTTGTTGCCCGACCGGATGCGCCATTCCCTGGCGACCAGCTCGGCGACGATGATGTTGTGGTTCGGCCCCTCGATATGCACGTTAGGAACGGTTTCCTTGCCGCTTGCGCTGATATAGGTGATGGTCGGCAACTCGGCGTTAGGCAGGAATTTGAAGGACGTGAAGCGGTAGTTATCCCACGCGTTGACCGGGGCGATATCGTTCATCGCCGGATCGTAGGACCGGTCGTAGCTCATGTTCACCAAGCCCTGGTCGGAAGCTGTCGCGAGTGCATCCTTGACGCGCTGCGCGTTCGTCTTTGCGAGCGCCACACGCCGATCGTCGTCCGGGTAGCTGTAGTTCAGCGCGATCGTGGCCGAACGCATGGCCCACGGCGTCTTGATGAAGCTGTCGGCCGTGTTGCCGGCGCTGCCATCGTCGGCCTTCTTCGAGCCAATGAAATGCAGCAGCAAGTGATACACGTGGCGATCGGTAACCAGTACAAGGTTCGTGTCACTGTTCGCCTGTGTCGGCTGCACGAAGATATGGTTGCCGTTCTGCGAGAGCGCCCACGCGGCCTGGTCGCCGAAGGCGTGCGTAACGTACCGCTCTCCGGGAGCTACAGTAATCGTCAACGCGAGGCCAATCACGCAATTGACCTCAACGGTATCGATCGGGTTATAGGTGACCGACTTGATGCGACGGTCGTAGGGTGAATCCTTCTTCGGGCCGATGGCCCATGCGTGCTGCACGCCCGTGAACGCGAGCGCGGCGAGCAAGGGAATCATGGCAAGGCGCATGGTCAATTCTCCGTAGCCTCGGCGTTCGGCCGGAAGGCCAACACCTGCAACCCAAACGGGTTGATGAATCGTTGCTTCGCGGTCATGGGCTTGGTCGCATACTTGTACGCAACCGTCGCGATCCAGTATTTCGTTGGCTCATCACTCGGGCGGGCGCGATACTTCCTGGTTGTGGTGTAACGCACCGTTGCAATGCCATGCTCGCGATCGAGAATGACCGACGAGACGTTGACCCTGTTCATTTCGGTATCGCCGAGCTTCTTGTCGGGCGCGTCCGCGCCGTTCCAGAGCTTCTGATACTTGTCCGCGACCTCGCCGGTTGCTGTGAGGCTGATAAAGTCGTAGTCGGCCTGAGCCGAGTAGAACTCATAGCCTTCGTGGTGGATGACGAATTGAGCGATCCAGTAGCTATCGACAACCTCGCCGTAAGACGTGGTTTCGCCAGGCATCAGCGACACTTGCTGGACCGCACCGGTCTTCGGGTCCATGACGAGCATGTGTTCCGGAATCGGCTGGCTGTAACGCCAGATAACGAAGCCGGCCAGGGCGAGCGAGAGGAACCCGAAGCCGATGGCCGAAGCGCTCACTTGCCACGCGCGCTTGCGTGAGGTCAGGACCTCATCAAGTAGTTCGACTTCGAGGCCTTGACGCTCTTCCTTGTACTTCTCAATGTCGCTCGCGGTGATCGGCGTCGCGCCCGACTTCCCCGACTTTCCAAGGGCTAGATTCATCATTGTGCGGTTCCTCCTGCATTTTTCGACGTGAGCGATTGCGGCGTGACACGGCCCTGCAGCTCTTCAGGAATGGTCTTGTTGACCGGAACAAGCTTGGTCATGTCAGGCTCGGGTGGGGGTGTGACGTGGGCGCATCCGGTCAGTGAGGCCAACGCCAACAGACCGATAGCAATGTGGCGAGTGTTCATGGATTCCTCCCTGAGATTGGTTTTAGGAATTGCCTTGCGAGCTTTGGGAGCCGCGCGCGGAAGCATTACTTGCGCTGCCGCTGCCGCTCGATGACGACGAGCTGCCGCCGCTGCTCGATGAACTTCCGCCGCCGTATGCCCCGCCTTGGGAACCTCGGGCGTAGGAGTAACCGCCGCCGCCGGAGCTGCCGGACGATCCGCCGGCGGAACCCGACCCGCTCCCGCTTCCGGTGCCGCCACCGCTGCCGCTACCTGACCCGCTGCTGCCGCTCCCGGCACCCTTACCGCCACCGCCGCCGCTCGAACCGGGACGCGGCTGGGGAAGGTGCTGGGCGAGTTTCGTGCTGACGCCGTTGGTCCATCGCGCGGCGAGGTCAGGCAAGGACTTCAAGAGCACAACGGCCATGACGGTGATGATGCCGGCGGTGATGATTGCCATCAGCGCGCCTGAGTTCGGATTGGGATTCGCCGCTGCTGAAATAGCGTTGTCGAAGAAGTGCATGAAAATACCGAAGCTCATCGCCGTCATGGCAATGAGAAGGACGTAGTTAAGGACTGAGCCAAGCCAGTTCCCGAAGAAGCTAACAAGCGGCGGGACTATCAAGAGCAGAATGAAAAACGGCCCGAAACATACGGTGATTGCCAGCAGGAACTTTGCGAGCAGGATCGAAATAGCCCCAATGCCGCAAATCAGCAGAGTGGCAATGATTACGACAATGCCAAGTACCAGCGCGACCAACCCTTGTTCGGACATGATGCTTGCTTGGGCGAACAACGTTCGCATGACCGTAAGACTGTGGTCCATTGCCGAATCAATCATGCTGGCTATGGCGCTCGTGCTGCCGCTGGCGGTAGAGCCATTCAACAGCAGCACAGACCCTAGCTCGTCAGGCAAGTGCATGGCAGTGCTCGCCAGAGTCGTTGCGTACAGGCCGCCGGCACCGGCGATAGCTACGATGGCGAAATACTTGATGAACTTCTCCACGAGCTGCGATAGAGGTTCGCCGGTCGGCCGCAACATGATTGCAAGGCCATCCACCGTAAGCATGATGACGAGACCGAGCGCAGCGAGTGGAGCTGCCCATCCGATAATTCGGCTCACATTCGCGGCCACGATTTGCGTCGTTACCGCGTCCATGTAGGTGAATATTTGTGTAACTCCATCGTAGGCCATCGCCTTTCCTCTACTTGTTGGTCAAGTTGGGCGCATTGTTGGTGTCGCCGCCCTTCTTGTAATAGTCCTTGCCGTTGATATAGATGTCGGACTCGGCATTGGATGCGTTCATGCACTCGGGAGTCATCGCTTTTGCAGCGTCATCCTTGCATTGAGCTACCATCGTTTTCCGTTCCGCGTCATGGTCGCGATACCAGCTCCGCGTGTGGCTTTCTTCCTTGTTGTTGCAAGCTGCGAGAACGAGAGCTACGAGAATGAGCAAACATTTCTTCATGGTGGTGATCCTTAATTGCCGGTGAGATTCGGTGCGGTGTTGGTTTCGCTGTCGTCGCCGAGCAGGTATCGCTTTTGGGCGATTGCCTGTTGCTGACGCAATAGTTGCTCTTGCGCCTGCTGACCCATCGCCATGAGCTGGAGCTTTGCTTGCTCGCCGTGGATAGCCCCTTGGGCGGTCGCGATTCGCGCTTGCAAATCTTCGATTTGCTTTTGCGTCGTGGCCTGCCCGATCTGCTGCGTAAGCGACTGCATGTCGTTCAGTTCACGCATCTGGTTGTCGTATGCCTGCTCGGTCATCGCGCGGTCATAGGCCCCCTTCTCGTGGAGCTTCTGGTCGATGAATTTGAGCGCGTCGCCGCGACCCATGCCGCGAATCTGATTGTCGAACTGAGACAGGATGGACGAGGCCGACCCGGACACACTGGAACTGCTGTTCATCGCGTCGGAATACACCTGACTCCAGTTCTGCGGCAGGTTGTTGCGAAGACTTGAGATGCTGGTGGGCAGCATGTTGCTGTAGCCGCCGATACTTCCCGTCATCGCCTCATATTGCTGCCGCGCCTGATCGAGCTGCGCCTTCAATTGCGCGATCTGCTGCATGGCCTGCGTCACGACCGTCAAATCACAAGTGGGACATGCTGTAACGATCTGCGCGTGCGCGCCGGCGCACGAGGCAGCCAGCGCGATTGCGATTGCGGTTTGTTTCCAGAGCTTCACGGCATTTCTCCTAGTAACGGCTCGATTTCTTACCGACGACAGCCGCGTAGTAACGCGGTAACCACACGTCTGGATCGTCGGTGCCAAGGTCGCGAATGAGCTTTTCGAGCCGATCCGCGTTGTCCGGCGTGCCGGACAGAATGCTGAGTTCTTCATCCATGCCGTCGAGCTTCATCACGGCAAGGCCGGATTGGCCGTTCTGCTTGATGAGGAATTGCCGGCTGTGTTCGGGAATGGACTTGACCGCGTCGTATTCGGCGGGCGCGAGCTTCAGACCTGCGGAACCGGTGTAATCCTCCGGGTCTGCGTCGCGGTTTTCGAGCAGGAGCAACGTCACCATCTGCTGGATAACGGTCTTGCCGATGCTGCTCGAAATGGCGTCATTCGGTTCCTGCGTCGAGAACAACCAAATGCAGTCTTTCTTACGGTCGTTCTTGATGCCCCGCTTGATTTCGCGGACCATGATCGGGTCATCTAGATACTGTGCAAACTCATCAAATACCTGGATGAATCGACGCTTGCCGTCGATAGTCGAACGCACGCGGAAGTTGAGGTACATCAGCATTGGCGTGCGGGTGACAGGCGCAACCTCGTCCTTCCCGACGAGGAATTCCGTCAGGTCGAATGCGTTGATATCGCGCGTGTTGAAGTCGAGCGTGTCGGCTTCGTTATCGAACAGCCACCCGTAATCGCCGTTGCGCGTCCACGGCCTGAGCATGGCTGCCAATGTCATGCGCGCGCCTGGGCCTCGATAGGGATCGGGCAAATGCTCCGCCACGGCGGTGATGGACCGGTCGGCAAACGGAATCAGCGTCTGTTCGCCCCGGTGAGCCTCCGGAGCATCGATGGGCGGCCCCATGACGGCATCAACGGCCGCCGACAGGTCGTCTATTTCGTGCTGCTCAAGTGGCTCACCGTTGAGGGTGGTTTCGGCAAGCACGCGCAACAGACGTTTGACGAACTTGATATGGACGCGCGTAGGTTCGAGCTGGAGAGGTTGCCAACCAGTCGGCATGCCGTCCTTAAGGACCGTGTAACGCCCGTGGAGTGCCTTGACCAGTGGATACATGCCGCGATCCCGATCGTAGATCGCCATGCGCGGATTAATTGAAAGCTCTGTCGCGAACGTCAACAGGAGGTCCAGGAGGGTCGTTTTGCCCGAACCGATACGCCCGAAGAGGCCGGTCACAGCGGCCGGGCGCTTACCGAATGAACACTCGTTCTGCGGCGTCGAGTGGAAACTGAAAAACGCCGGCGTACCGCTGACGGCGCGAAACAGGGTAATCGCCCTGCCCCACGGGTTATCAGCGGCCTTGCCGGAAAGGAAGTTGTGAAACGACGAAAAGCAGAAGAAGTTCCAGCTATTGGTCGGCACCGGGCGCGGCACGAACGCCGTGTTGCCAGGCAGGCGGCTGTAATACGCTGCCTCCGATGCCATGCCGACCGCGCCCGCCGCGACACCGCACTGATTGAGCATGACCTTGGCCTGACGTGCCAGTGTCTGAGCCTTCTCGGCCGTGTCGCCCACTACATGCATGGTCGCGTAGTGAAAGCCCATCACGAACCGGCCGGAAACAAGATCGTCGCGCGCATCCGTAATCTGACTGATTTGCGAATGGCTTGGATCGCCGGTTTCGATCAGCGACAGTTGCTGGTTGCGGAGAAAGATGCGGCCGGCCGCTTTGGACATGCAGAAAAACACCTGCGTGAGAACGAATTCGAACGGAGCCTCCATCAGCAGGTTAAGCTGCCCCGGCTCCGTCTCTTCTTCGTACTCGCGAATCTCGACGGCGGCCGTGAAAAGGTTGCGGTCGATGGTGCGGATCTGGATCACGTCGCCGAACAGCGAACTGACCGGCCGATTCGTCATCAGGTAGTCGCGAATGCGACCCCGGCACACCGGCACCGGGGACCATTCGCCGTTCGCGAGGAACCCAAGCCATTCCAGCGCACGCGAGAACACATGGCGTTGCGCCGCCGGCACCGGGCTCGGTGCTGCATCGTCATCGCCGGCCGGCAGGTCGGCGAGAAGATCGCCTTCGATATCGTCGTCCAGCTCGTCGGCGTCCTCGGTCGTGTCGCGCTGTTCCTCGATCAGGTTGCCGTTCTTGTCGCGGTAATACAGGCCCAGCGGCTCGATACCGTACGAACGCATCGCACCGGTTAGCTGGGTCGCGATATCTTCGAGTGCGGCGATTGCCTGCTTTTGCCGCTCGGCCAGTTGCTCGCGCGAGGGCCGGTCGAACCGTGCCAGGAATTTTTGCGTGAGGTCGCCGACCGGGTTATAGACGACCGTCAGATACAGGTCGTTCGTCATCAGCGGCGTCTTTTCGAAACTTTTGCGATATTTCGCGTCCAGCTCGCGCGCAAAGCGAGTCTTGAAGTTACCGGCCGGATAGCTCTCGATTTCGTGGTGATGCAGATGCGTCCAGAACTTCACGTGTTCGTTGCCGATCTGCTTTGCAACGTGGTTGAGGTCGAGAACCCACGACCTGAGCGATTCATCGTGGGCGCTCTGGTGCGTGCGGCCGGGGACGCGAAACACGATCAGATATTCCGGTCCGATCGTGCTGATAATGGTTTCGGTAAGGTGCTGCGAATAGGGAATGTTCTTCACGTAGGAAGGCTCCTTCGTGAAGGTCTTGGTTTCGCTGATATTCCGGATAGCGACCGCCATTGCTATACCTCGTCTCGAATGTCGTTAATCGACGGCGCGCTGTAATCAACCGGCGAATAACTGGACCCTCCCCACAACCGCGTGAAGGCGGATTCGTACATGTTGCGGACCTTCGTTTTCAGCCATAGACCGATGATGCGAAACATGCGGTCATCGTGTTTCGTGATGCCCCACTCGATGAGCCACAGGACGCCGAACACAAGCAGCGCCCACAGGTGGATCACCATGAACAGGGACGCCGAAAACATGAAGGTCAGGACGAACACGTTGCGGGGAACCAGCAGCCATGTCGCTACGCGCGTTGCCCCCTTGAAGAGTGGGAATTTCTTCGCCATCAGACGAGGCCGAAGAAACCCACGATCGCCGACGCGGAGCCGATGATGATGAGGCCGAGAACCGGGTTGACCACCTGATGGAACTTGATCAGGTGGAAGAAGATGCCGGCACCGATTGCGACGATGCCGAGAATGCACGCGGCGGGAATCCAGAGCATCACCCATGAGTGCATCGAGTTCAGCGAGGACGCGCCGGTGTCAACGGCAAAGGCCTGACTCGCCGCGACCAGTGCGAGGGCACCAACGACGATTTGTGCAGCTTGAATGTGCTTTTTCATCTCAGGTTCACTCCAGGGTTAAAGTCTCGGATTCCCACTCGAAATCCGACAAGGACAACAGGCACTCTTTGACGCCTACTTTTGAATCAAGCCAATCGACCAGGGCGCGCAGGTCGGACCACGTTCTAGGCTCCATGTCCTTCTTGACCCGGATCGCGCACGTGTACGCCTGGCCGGCGTTGTTCTCGATGTCGATAAACGGTATCCACTCGCGTTTTTCGATACGGTGGATTGCGACATGCACGACCCGCCATTCACGCAAGAGGCTTTCGAGCTGGCTTTGCATCGCCAGATAAACGACTTTCTTTTTCATTGGTCTCCTTTCGTTGAGGCCCGGCGTATGTACGCGCCGATTTCGGGATGGGCAAATGCGCCCGCTTCGATTTGAGCTGCCGCACCCTGCTCGCCGAGCTGCGTGCGCTGGTTAGACGTGGCCGGCTTCTGCTGCGTGAGATGCGCGGCGGCCGGCGCTGGCACGGCCGGATCGCTGACGCTGCTCGAGCTCGAGCTGCTGCTCGATGCGTTCGGGTCGATTGGGCCGTCGAGCAAGGCCGGGATTTTCAGCTTGACCTGTGCGACGACACGCTTTACGTAGCCGTTTGCAAAGCCCTTCTGCTGGTTGCCGGTGTTGTAGCAGGACAGCGCGCGCTGCAAGCCCGCCTGCCCCTCCCCTACCTGCTGGACGGCGCGGGCGTAGCAGTCGCCGAGAACCTGTTCTAGGGCGCGCAGATTGGTGCAGGGGTCTAGCAGTTGTGTACCGGTGACGCCAAGGCTGCGAAAATTGGCCGAGTTGATCTGTGCATAGCCAACGTCATAATTCCATCCGCGCGCATCGAGCTTGGCGATCGCGTCGCGAGCCTCCTGCTCAGTGGTGGGTTGGCGTTCCAGGCTGTGCCCGCCGTTCACGTTGATGGCGAACTGGTTATTACGCGACTCGGCGCTGACGAGGTACGCAACCGTAAGGGGATGCACGTCAGGCGCGCACGTACGAGCCAACGTCAATATCTGCGGAGACAAGGTAGGCTGCGCCCGCCCCGCAAGGGGAAGCGTCAAAACTAGCACGAGAGTGAGTGCGGCGGCTTTATTCACACATCCTCTTACGTATAAAACGGACAGAGTATATTATGGGATCGTGATCAGTGACAGGCAAGGACAAAAATGCAAACCGGCGTCTTGTCAACAGGCAGGATGGAACCGTGATTGAGTTCGTACCGTTCCCATCGAAGACGGCGCCAGGAGGCGAAGCGCGGTACCGCGATCCAGCGAACCCGCTTAACACCTGGTCGGGTTGGGGCCAACGCCCCGCCTGGCTCGTCGCGTATCTCGATAAGGGCCGGAAGCTCAAAGAGTTCGCCATCCCGAATGCGACACCGATCACGCGGCCGAGTTATCGCGATCCGGACAACCCACGTAATACGTGGTCCGGTTTTGGTCGGCGGCCAAGCTGGCTTTTGACGTACTTGGGGGCCGGCCGGAAGCTGGAGGAATTTGAAGTGAAGAACGAAAGGAGCTGAGACATGGGACAGGTCATTCCAATTAAAACGGGTAAGCATGTGCGCCGCGTGCGACGGTTCGCAGCGGTGCGCGAACGCGTCGCCCCGGCTGTCGCCGGCGCGGTTCGTTTAATTGGTCGCCTGTCGCTTGATACCGCGTGGTTTTTTATCGCGGGCGGTCTTCGTTTTTTTGGCCGCTATATTCGGTTCGTTTTAACGTGTGCGGTACTGGTTGCACTCGTCGCGCTCGGCGTCGAGTGCTTCCACCACTGGCCCCACCCTCGGAATGCGATCATCGCGACATTGGCGACGATTGCATTGCTGGGCCTACGTGAAGCACTGTATCGGCTGGAATGTCGTGCGTATGACTATCACCCCCTCTGGAGATAACGCTCATGAAGAAAGCTCTCTCACCGCTTTTCGCGCTTCTGCTTGGTCTGTCCGTGACGGCCTCTGCATCCGCATCGTCCTGCGATACCGTCATCTGCATGGCTGGCAAGGTTCAGGGCCAGTCAGGCGGCGACGACTGCAATCAGGCAATCAAGGATTTCTTTTCCATCAAAAAATACCATCACGGCCACCTTGATTTAGGTCCAACAAGTGACGCGCGCCGTCAGTTTCTTGACCAATGTCCAGATTCTCAGAAACAAAACTCAAGCAGCGTAGACGAGATTATCAGCCGATTTGGCACGATGGAGTAACGCAAGGACGATTTAAAAGGTAAATATTTGAAAGACCATGCGTTTTGCATACCAGGCAGAGCTAACGTTTTTTACTTATCGGTATATCGCGTGCAAATGCAAACAAAAAAGGGAGAGAAGTTGCCTTCTCTCCCTTTTCCTTTGCTGCGTCGGCTATTAGAGCCTGCTCCCTAGAACGCTACCTCATCATCGCCTACTGGCACGTCTGAGCGCTGTGGCACAACATCGAGCGCAATCCGAACAGAGTTGTCGGCATTACGCACGCGCCGGCCATACACGATCAAACGCGGTGCATCGTCCCACTCTTCCTGCGAATACTCGTCGCGCACGTCAGGGCTAAGCGGCAGGACAACCAGGTAACCAGAGTAATCCGGAGACTTGGCCGTCTTCTTTTCCTCGTTGCGAAACAGACGCCCCGAGTAATGCACTTGCCCTTTCGCGCCGACCGACAGGTCGAGATACCGCTTATCCGATTCCTTTGCATCCTTGAGAAAGGCCGACAACGGAACCGACTCACCATCGAGCTTGATAGACCCCGTGAAGAGCGGACCATTCTCGCGGGTGTGTTCCTCGTCAACGGGGAACAGAACAGCGGTAGTACGGCTGGTTTCGGTCAACATGATGAACCTCCTTCAAAGTGAAAAAGGCCATCCGGGAGCGTCGAGAGACGATCCACGGATAGCGCGGATCGTCTCTCGACATGGCAAAGGTAGGACAAAAGGCGGAAATACTCAAGCCCGATTCCGCGTAAACGGGAACAGTTAAATCAGCCGGCCTCGGTAGCGCCTTGCGCCTCGCCGGCCAGCTCCGTGCGCGCCTCAAAGGCCGCCGTCAGAATGCCGAACGTGTGCCGCGCCGCGTTGCGCACTGCCGTTGACGGGCTTTCCAGCGAGGCTCCGAGTAATTCCGCGCTGGAATTGACGAACCAGACCGGTGTATCGATCACACGACCCGGAAACGCCTTGTTTAGCCCCTCGATAAGGCGCCGCGCGGCGTCCTGCGCGTGTTTGTTGGTAGACCACGCCGAGGGGAGCGCGAGCGCGTCAGGCATCGTTTCCATGTCGCGCGCGACGGCTTCGAGGTCTTCCTCCGACGCGCGAAAAGGCAGGATGGTCAGGTGCGCCTGTTCGGCCATCGCCTGGTCGAAGGCCGGCCGGTTCCCTCCCCCGTCCACAATCAGCCAGCCATTGCCCATGTTGTGGCTCGCGGTAATGATCTGCGCCAGACCGGTGCCGTCCCGGCCGTCCAGGACGCCATACGGCCGCCCCTCTGCCTTGATGCGTCGATGCGGATCGGTCAGCACATAGGCGGCCGGCTGCTTTCTCAGGATCGCACCAAGGCACATCAGATGCGAAGTGGTGGTTTTGGTCGTGCCGCCCTTCTGCCCGCCGACATAGACGATGTTGCTCATACGGCCCCCTTTTCGAGAATTTCGAGCATGATTTCCTGAGCTGACACCACACGTCCCTCCTGCCGGCTCCGATCCGCTGCCGCTGCCACATAGCGCCCGTACAGCGCCCGCGTCGGCCGGAGCGTTAGTTGCATAGTGTCGGTCGCTTCTTTCTTCCCTGCGTCCTTCTTTGCCACGGCCTTACGCTCGCGCTTCGCCGGCGTCGCGGCCGGCGTCGTTACGGCCGGTGCCGGCGCTGCAATCGGCGCGACGAGCGGCGTAGCGGCGGCGCTTGTCAGGCGCGCGGCCAGATCATCAACCCCTTTCGCTGCTTTCATTTCTCAACCTCATAAAGTTATAGCATCACGAAGTCATAGAGTCATAACGCCATACCCTCTTAACGTTACAACCTCAAAACCTCTTACCTTCATAGCGTTATCGCGTTTCAGCGTTATGACTTCGCAACCTCATGAAGCTATAGCGCTATAGCCTTAAATATACGGTGACGCCGCAGCAAACCGCAAGAACTTTTTAACGTTACAACATCATAACGCCGTAACTGTGCAACTCATTGACATCGTAATTCTATAACTTTATAACTCTATAACTTCTCAACCTCATAACGTCGTAACGTCTTGACACAATAAAGTTACCAAAGTGCGCAAAACGAGATCGTGTACACGCTCCCAATGAACTAAAATGGAGTCGTGAACACGCTCTCTATTGGAGGTCGCCCGTGCAGCATCCGAATCGCGAGTCCTGGTTAAATTTCGTCGCCGCGCGCATGGCTCCCATGTTCGCCGACCTTGGCGCTCCCTTACCCGATCGCGTCCGCATCGCGATCGGCTTCACCTCGGCCGGCAGGCGCGGCAAACGCATCGGTGAGTGCTGGGACAACCGTTGCAGCGATGACGGTCACTTCGAGGTGTTCATCCGGCCGGACCTGGCTGAGTCGGCCGACACCATGCCGATGGAAGTCGCCGCGATTCTCGGTCATGAGCTGGTACACGCGGCCGTTGGCATTCCGGCCGGCCACGGCAAGGACTTCCGGCGGGTCGCGAAGGGCATCGGCCTCGAAGGTCCGATGCGTGCCACGACCGCCGGCCCGAAGTTCCGCACCGCACTCGCGCCGATCCTCGCCGAAGCTGGTCCGCTGCCGCATGGCCGGTTGCAAACGCGCCTAGGGAAAGTGGACGAGGACGAAACCACGGCTCCGAAGAAGCAGACCCGCCGGCACATCAAATGCACGTGCGCCGAATGCGGCTACACCGCGCGCACCTCGCGCAAGTGGCTCAATCTTGCCGGCCCGCCGCATTGCCCCGTACACGGCGCGATGGCCGTCGATGATGCCGACGAGGCAGGCGAAGCCGAAGCCGAAGAGGAAACGGAAGAGGGCTAACCCGCTGAATCCGTAACGCTATAACGCTATAACTGCGTCGCGCCAGATGGTGCGGCGCGTCATCTCCGCGCCGATCGCTGTCGGCTGCAGCTGCGCGACCATCGCCAGCAAACCCCCGTAAAATCTAGGTTTCTCTGATCGCGCCTTTCTATTGTGCGTCGCCGCAAACAGGCGGCTACGCCGCAGAATGACGAGCTGGAACCGCTTACGCGGCCCCAGCCGTGGTCTGCAAGGTCCGGTGGTCTACCCGCGCCCGCCGGTGGACGGCTGCGCTGCCCACACCGCGAGGGCGTGGACAGTCCCGGCCTGACCGGCCGGGATACCGCACCCGCCCACCGGCTCCCCGCGAGCGCGCCCTTCGGGCCTGACGCGCCGCTGTGCGGCTTGCCCAAATGAGATAAAAACCCCTCAAACCCGCTCGTTCCGGTTTGCGACCCGCGAAAACGGCCCACAAGCCACTCGGGGGCTTTCGTCTGACCCACGAGGCCAGCCAAGCCGCGACAGCCGCTCTCCGGGGCCGTAACGCCGCGACGTAGCCTGTTTTGACCGCAGGGCATGGCGCACCCCCTTCTCTGCAAAACTTTTTGGGCCTTGGTGAACCAAGCACGGGTTGCCGCGTGCTGCTGGCCCGAAGCCCGGACAGTCCGGAGGACTGGCCGGGTGCGGCGGTAGGGGCCGGGTCGGTAGACCTCGGCCGGCCCGAGCCGGCCGACCCCGTAGCCCGTCGCAGGTCAGCACGCGGGCCGCTGGCCCTCGCAGACCCTTGGTGTTCGGGGGCCGTCAAGGCGCAAAGCGCCGTTTAAGCCCCCGCTTGCGGGGGCGTGGATTTAAAGCCGGTCGCGCTCGAAAACTGCGTATAGCAGAGACAAGAGCGCAAATGCCCCAAAAATCGCGCAACGCCTTCCCCTGCATGGGTTCCAGCGATTTCCTTATGCCTCACCCAGGATGAGGCATATAGGCATCACCCAGGATGATGCATAACGTCAATTGCGAGACAGGCTAAATCTCGCTTGATGTGGCTTGCATCACGGCGTATGATGTGGCTTGCATCATGCCTGATACGAATAGAGATCACGGACCCATGAACGAGAACAGCACGGAACACGAAGTCGAGCGCCTGCGGCGGGAAGTGGCGCGGCTGAAAAGCGGGGCGGTGAACCAGGGCTTCGTCCAGGTCAGCCGCAAGTACCTCGATGACCTCGATGAGCTGGCGTTCAAGTCGCCGGCCGCGCGGAAGCTGCTGACGAGTCTCGTCAAGGCGATGAACAAGCAAAACGCCGTCATGGTGTCTCAGGAATCGCTCGTCAAGCTGACGGGCATGAGCCGCCCGACGGTGCAGCGGGCCGTCACGCTGCTGCGCGAGCAGCAATGGATCGACATTCTCAAGGTTGGGACGGCCAACGTCTACCGCGTCAACTCGGGCGTGTTCTGGACGGCGAGAGCGGACGGCCGCTGGGCGTCGTTCTCGGCCGAAGTGCTGCTGAATTTTGACGAGCAGGACGAGAAGACGAAAGCGCAGCCGACCGCGAAGCTGCGACACATCCCGCTTGTCCAGGCGGAGCAGGACGAAGACGTGCTGGTTACCGGCACGGCGCTCGGCTCAGACGATCCGCCGGAACAGGCCGCGCTCGACTTTCATAAGGGCTAGTCGGCGCGCGCCCGCTCACGGTGCCGGCGTCGCGCCGGCTTCCATCGCGGCGAGCTGCGCCTTGCGACGCTCCACGACGTTCCGGATGACGCGCGCCATGAGCGCCGGATCGGCGGCGCACACGTCGATCATCGAGCTAATCAGCTCAGGCAGGTCCAGCGTCGGCCGGAAGGCCGGATACGCCTTCATCTGCTTCTTCGCGCTCCGGAAACTTTCATCGAACACGAGAACCGCCTTCATGCCTGGCGTCGGTTCCTTCTTCTTCGGCACGACCTTGCGGACGCCGAACGCCTCTGACGCATCATCGCCGCGCCACTCGTCGGCCGTGAACGTCACCATTTCCGGCTGCTTCTGAACATCGCTCATCATCACCTCGGTCAGTTGTCGTGGCGCGTCGCGCGAGCGGCGAGCCAGTCATCCAGCGTGAAATTTTCGTCCGCCATGCGGCGCACGTAGGGTAGGGCGCCTGGTAGGGGCAGCGTCTCGACCTTGCGGCCGGAACGCTCCCACTCGGCCGACAGGAACGCCACGAGCTTGCCGACCTGATACCGGGTTGTGTGAAATCCCGGTGTTTGGTACAGCGATCGCACCAGGCCGGCGACAAGATCGTCGGCGCGCCTGGTGCGCACGGTCGAGCGAATCTGAAAACGCCACTGCCGCTCTGTCTCGGTCGTCATCCGCCAGGTGAGCCGAACGCCACCGCCGGCCGCCTTCGAGTGGGGCAGTTTCAGCAGCTCGTAACCGGTGACGTGTACACGCTCTCCCTGTGCAAGCGCATCTTTCAGCTTTTCCAGCTTGTGCGCGGCGTGCTCGCCATCTGTGACCATCAGAAACCAGTGCAACGAATCGCCGTGCTCAAGATCGGCGAGCATGAGCCGCGCGTTAGCCTTGCCTAGCCCCTTCCGGTAGGCGCGCTGGTTCATGTTCAGGAACACCTCGTAGCGCTCCTGAAACTTGTCGCATAGCGCCTGCGCGCGCTCCGCACTGACCACGCCTGCCGCGTGATGCCGGTAGCCGTGCCTGACCAGATCGAGAAGACGTTGCATCAGCAACGTCTTGTATCGGATTACCTGCAATTCAGTCTCTCTCATATATGCATTTCGAATCGAATCATTTATGCAGAATGAATATTCAGTAGGACTCCATTCATTGATAATGCAGAGCCTTGTCTGGCAAGGCTTTCCACTTATCCGGGATGCTTCGCATTCCCGTCTAATTATAAGAGATTCCGCACGCGAAGCGTGCTTTCATCATACAGATACCACTACAATAAGATCGCTGACCGCCACAAGCGGCCCTAACGCGCAAGCAGCACTCTGCGTCGCCGGGTCCGCCACAAGCGGCCAGCGACGCAGCACGAGGGCAACCAACCCTTGCATTACCGGTTGCCCGAAGTGGTGTAGCGCGCGAGCGATTACACGGAACAGGGACAGCCACCACCGCAGTAAGTAGTCCGGGGCTGACCACCCTGGATTCCATCACTTCACGCGAGCCGTAAGGCTCAAGGCACGGCTACCAACCGTGCCGAGTGTGCTGAAGTCGTATGCGCGTAATGGCGCTGGTACGACTACGACGAGCGCTGGACGGTGTAACTCCGTCCTTCGACTCAATCCCCTAGCAGCACGGGGAATCGAGGTTGGGCGACACGGAAACGGGCATCGCGAGGAAATGCGCGATGTTCCTGTGTAGCGTGAAAGCGGGAGACAGCTTCGCTGTCGTTAGGACCGCCCAGGGGCTGCGGGAAACCGTAGAACCTGTGCCACACACGTAGGCTGCTGAGGCGTTCCGAAAGGGCGCAGGCGTGCAAGGGGAAACCTGGCGCACGTGGCACCTTCCGGCGAAAGCTGGGGGGGTCGCTGTATAGCTTAAGCGTGTAAATGCGGCCGTAGAGGTCGCTATGTGGTGGGGCATCAAGCCTGTCTGAAGACGAAGCCGTTGACGGCACAACAGGTAAGCGAGCCGCTTTGGAATCTCGGGCCGCTGAAAACCTGATGGGTGAGAGGGAACACCTCTCTGTTGTTGCTTGAGGCGCAGGCGTGGTGCCCCGGAGCGTTGTTTAGCTTCAGTAGCGTTGCACTAACGTGGGAATCGCTAAGGCCAATATCGGGCTGGTAACCCGATGGCTATGCGAGGGAGAGTGGATCAGTAGGGCCATGCGGCGCAAGCCGCATAGCTGTTTGTCGCGATTCGTCCGAAGCGCAAACAGCAGGCGCAAGCCTGTCCGAAAGTTCACGGCACACGTAAGCGTGAAGATGCGGGGTGGTTCCCGCAATGGAATGTTGGAACGGGCGCGGTTGGTAGCCGCGCCCGTCTTGGGATTGGTCTCCCAAGGTCTCCAACGTGTAATTGAACCCTTTCAAAGGAGCTTGTCGTGGAAGCAAAACGTAGTGAACGAGCCGGCCGACAAGGCCGGAATCAACCCGGCCGAAGTTGGGCCGGTGGGCAAATCGGCCTGCTGTTCGGGGCCGAAGTCATCAACAAGTCGCGCGCCTCGGCGCGTGCAAGTCAACCCGGCACCAGTCAGGCCGGCGGTCAAAGTGGCCCGCTGCATGGGGTCATTGGCAGCAACAAGTCGCGTACCTCGGTGCGTGCAAGTCAACCCGGTAGCAGTCAGACCGGCGGGCAAGACGGTTCCTTGTGGACCGGTGGCAACCAGAGAAACGGCGTTATCGCGCCGGCTTCGCTGTGGCAAGCCGGGGTTTGACTCCGGTACGTCAACCGACAAACAGGCCACAAACCTGCGTCAATGGCGTCAAGGTTGAGGGTGTGGGAAGCCTTCAATTGCTGTACGGCCGCAGACCGTATCTGCTCGGCAGGGTGGTGCGCCTTTTTAGGCAATCCGTTCGTGCTTCGGCACACGCCGGCCCTAAACCGGAGAGACGAAAGTCTCTCCGGTTCCCCCCTAACAAGCGGAGGAAGCCGTGCTTTTTCCTAATGCAGTGAATATGCAGTCCGTGCAGCCGACCGTCTTTGCGGCGGTCGAGCGTGCGCTTCAATGGTCCAGTCCGTGGTATTGGGTCGTGGTTGCTATTCCGCTCTTTACGGTATCGGTGTTGCATCCCGTGCCGTGGCGGCTGCGCACCAATGATCCAACGTTCCTCGATTTGGTGACCTTTCTGGCGCGTCGGATTTCCGTGTACGCGCTGGAGCTGCTGGTGGTTCTTATCCCACTCATCGGGCTTTTCCTGTTTGTGATTTCAGCCGGCATGCCGTTCGGAGAAGCTGTATCGAGCTATGGAAGATGGCTCGCCGGCAGGCTCGGCCAATACTGGCCGTTCGTCGCCGGCGCGATCGCCTACGGCCTCGTGTTGCGGTTCGTGTGGGACCGCTACATCTCGCCAAGGTTGTCCGCTTACTGGCGGTCAGTGCGTGTCACGCAGGAAACTGACAAACTGGTCGATGCGCGCGAGGAGGTCGTGACGCTGAAG
>Ga0255336_101410_pt1 | contig 17412 bp, 19 predicted proteins | sample MeOH1_35cm_T3_17_FD_189102 | JGI IMG/M metagenome (GOLD analysis project Ga0255336, IMG submission 189102) | Sandy soil microbial communities from University of British Columbia, Vancouver, Canada - MeOH1_35cm_T3_179 | ecosystem: Engineered > Artificial ecosystem > Sand microcosm > Unclassified ...
GAATCCTTTCAGTTTGAGGACAGAGCTATCCCTATTATGTGTTATTATAACCCACCGAGTCCTCACTACTAAATCTATCACATAAAACCAGTTTCGTCTATACTTTTAAGCAGCGCTGTAGTGTTATGGTAATAGGGGTAACATTCGCTGTATCGGGGTGTATGTAAATGATCACCCGACCTTTTTTTCTGGCATAGGCAATGGTTCTTGAAGTAGTGTCTAAAGTGGTGACATTTTCATTGCCATAAACTGCTATCAGGAAGTTGGCGTGACGGATAAGGTAATCACCGCAGCGTTTATAGGAATTCTCAGTATAGTGGGTACCGATCAGGACATTGCGGCTGCTTTTTTCAAGGATGATATAGTACCGATCCCGAAGCTCCGGCGTCCACTTTTTTGCCTGTTCTTCGTGCGGCAGCACGCAGATGAGCTGTACTTCCGGATGGTTGCGCATCAGATCGAGAACAAGCTCGGCAGCCCACATACCTACACCAACCTCGCAATCTGTGAAAAAAGTGGTGACCCCGTTTTCACACAGAGTCTTTATTTGTGAGAGCATAGTTCGCTTAATGGTGCCGCATAAAGGGTCGTCCTCATCATAGCCAAAATCAAACCGCAAAGGGTGATGCCCTGTAAAAGCGCAGGTGTCCGTGTTCATAATTTCTATCATACTCCAATAAAATATTTACGCTGTTTAATAAATTACATAAATATAAATAGCATACAGTTAATTATAATATCCTGAAGCGATAGATACAATAGAAATAAATATAAATTGTGGAGGATTCTATATGGAGATTGATTATAAAGCTATAGGACAAAGGATAAAAATCGCAAGGATCAAAAAAGATATCACTCAGGACCAGGTTGCGGAGATCACCGGCCTCTCCAACCCTCACGTCAGCAATGTGGAAACCGGCAGTACGAAGCCCAGCCTGCCCACCATCATTAAGATCGCCAATGCCTTGTCTGTTTCCGTGGATGAGCTTTTATGCGACAATATTATTCACTCCAAAGCAATCTTTGAAAAAGAGCTGTCAGAGCTGCTGGAGGACTGCAGCGATAAGGAAACCTATGCCATCGTGGAAATTGCAAAGACAATAAAAGCCGTGTTCAGAAAAACACTGGAGTTATAAAACTGTGGTGATGTCTCAAAATGATTGCTAAATCATACATTTAACTGTTCTACAGTAGTACAAAACTCTATGAGCTGTCCCATACTCAAAGATTGCTTGCAGCATTGAGAGTATTACCTGCTTTTACCCATTTTTAAGTTAAAAGACTAACAATAAAGAAACAGAAAAGAGCCGCAAAGTACAAATCTAGTACTCTGCGACTCTTTTTATGTAGTTTCTCTTTTAAATTTATGGAAAACAAAGGTAAAATTTTTGGTAAACTAAACCATGAAATGAAACAATATCGAAATTTTGTTGCATTCTTTATTTAGTATCATTTTATATTATCACTACTGGAATGTCAACATATCTGTTATTATGTCGACTATTATGTTATTATGAATAATTCAATAAATCCACACGAAAAACAACTCTTTATAGTTGAACAATAGAATACAGCTCATCTTTCTGATCTTGATTGATACCAATATAACGTAGTGTGATACTGGCTGAGCTATGATTAAAGGTATCCATAATAAGCCCTATGTTGTATTTAGATATTTTATAAGTCCAATAACCCCATGTTTTCCTTAAACTGTGAGTGCCGAAGTTTTCAATGCCTATTACAGTTGCAGCTTCCTTCAGCACCCTGTAAATCTGGATTCTTCCTAAATAACCGCCTTTTTGACTTTGAAAAAGGTAGTCCTCTAAAGCAAGATTCTGAGTTTTAACATAATCATGAAGACACTTGCGCAAGGTTTCATTTAATTTAATTTAATTTTCTTTTCTTTTGATGTTTTCTTTTCATTTATGATGAGATACTCTTTAAATTGCAACTTTTCATTAAAAATATCATTCACCTTAATAGATATGATATCGCTGATTCTCAAGCCTGTATTAATACCAAATTTAAAAATCAACGCATATCTAGGATCACTTCCATTCAAGTATTGATAAAGTTGCTTGATCTTGGCTTTTTCTCTAATCGGTTCAACAGTCATAATTATCATTGTCCTCCTAATGTATCTTTTTCATATTATATTATACAAAAAAGATAAATTAGTATACAAATAAAAATCGTGACGATTTTAAAATTAATAGCCTAAACCGTTTATATCAAAGGGTTTCTTAAATATTTAAAATGCAACAAAATTTCGAAAATGTTGTATTGTCAATGCGTTAAGGAGTAAGATTCTTTATAATGAACTTTCGGGGACTAAAAATACAAAGGTTAAAAAGAGACATTGAAGAAACAAGGGAAAAACTAAACGTGCTGGTGGATCAAAATGCACTAGATATAACCGAGGAGGTTTTGGATACAAGCCAGAGATTGGATATACTTATAGTGAATTATTATTGCATCCTGGCAAAAGAGGATAAATAACAAATTGATAAAGGCAAACCCGTCGAAAGACGGAGACGCAAAGCCGCAAGTCTAAAGCAAGAAATTGCCATGATAGTTGGGCTGCCAATAGATAGGAATATGGATTAAGGAATTAAAGGTCATATAGAAAGGATTACTTGTAGCTTAAACCATATAACATCTTAAAGTAGGCAGCTTGTATACTGCTTACTTTTTTTATTTCCATCTACATTTTGGGAAGAAACATTTTATCCTGGTGAGGAATTCAAATGAATCAAATTCCTATGTACTGGGACTTTTTTAAAAAAACTATTGGGAATTGAAATAAACATAGAAAGGAGTTAGTAAAGTGTCCGAGTATTTTACAAAGAAAGATATCTACGATAAAAATGGGATATTGCTACTAAGTAAAGGTCAAAAAATGACGGATGCAGTTATTACAAAGCTGAAAAGACTTGGAAGCTCTAAACCAGAAGAGCTCATCAATTTTGATGACAAGCAAAGCGTTGTTCTTACTCCGATTGCCAAAGCACTCGGAGACAGAATGAATATTCGTAACGATCGTGTTCTAGAGTATTCGAACAAAGTATTAAGTACTGTCATATTTGGATCTAAAACAAAGCCTTGGTGGATCTACGTCAACGCATTGAGTAACTACATAGACTGGCTATATACACATTCGATCGATGTTGCCATGATTTCGTTGATGATAGCTGCGGAACTAAAATACAACGATGATGAACTGTGGAATTTAGGATTGGGTGCTTTTCTGCATGACGTAGGCAAGTTGTTGATTCCTAAACCCATCCTACAAAAACCCGGACCTCTGAACGACCTGGAAATGGAGGTTATGCGGCAGCATTGCGAATTGGGCAAAAGTTCTCTTGAACCATATTGTCTTCCAAAGGAAGGCATGGATATCATTTTGCAACATCATGAACGACTCGACGGAAGCGGATATCCAAAAGGGCTAAAGGGAGATGAAATATGTCGAAACGCTAGAATCGTAATGATTGCCGATGTTGTTGATGCGATCACCTCCGGCCGTCCTTATAAGCCTACTCAGGAAATGAATGAGGCAATAACGATACTAAGAAGTGATGAAGGAAAATACTCTAAAGAATTCGTTTCTGTGTTGGAAAAAATACTAGAATAATGCCGTGTAAATGCTGACAGCATTATTCGCTCGACACGTCCAACATGAAATAAATCCTATGATTGAATTTTGTGTAACGGAGCTGATACTAATAACAAACATTTAAAAGTCGCATAAGCGTGGCAGGATATGAATCTTTATTTAGCAAACTGCTGCCTGCTCAGTGCATAGAGAATTTTATTATGAGAGGATATTGAAAATATCTCCGTTAGCTATAAGACAGAAGGATACAAGGAGTAGCCTATGAAACGACAAAAGATAAGACGCTTAATGCGGTATAGAAAAACAGAATAAGTAGAAAGCAGATAGTCCTAAACCAACGAAAGTTGAAATAAGACTACCTGCTTTTTTTATATTCGACAAGATTCTAAATAATATGACAAATAGGATTTTAAACACAAATAGATAGGCGGTGACATTTGGTGTTGTCGGCAAGTTCAGATGAAATATGTTTTTTAGCATCAGGCTTAGAACTGAATAAAAATCATGTAAATTGCGGCGGCAGTATTCAGTGTCATCCGTACCAAAAGGGGAATGCTGCTGTATCGGTGGTTGGAGATGATAGGGTATGGATTTTACCATATGTCCTATTAGGATGTTCCGCAGCCAATCAGCATGGATTCCTCCCAACGTACATACCATTCAAAGAAAGGCGAGAAGAAATAAACATCATCAACAATTAAAAAGCAGATGCAGCACCAAAGATGATGACGAGCCTTTTAACGGCGGATTTCTTAATAGAGCCATTTTACAAGCCGGGTTTACTAAAATTAGTAAGCTCGGCTTTTTTGCATTCTTATGGTACTCAGTAGGGTGCCGTTCTCCTCCGCTTGTTCTTCATTTTTAAGATTCCAAAAAAATCTTTAAATGGAGGACAAGCTCATGGAGCAACATAATGAATACACGCTGGTAGTTAACAAAAAACGGGTTACAGTGACTAAGGAAGTCTACAAGGCCTATTATCGCTGCCGAGACAGGGAGAAGTACCTGGACAAGCTGGCAGAGGAAAACAACATCTCGATTGAAGGCTGCAACGAAAAAGGCATCTCCGTGGAATACATCATCTCTGCTGCTGTGGATTCCATGGAGGATGAAATCATGCTGCATGATATGATTACGAGGCTTCAACGATGCTTGCTTCAACTAAACGAATCCGAGCGTCATTTGATTATAGCGCTGTTTTACTGCAAAAAAAGCGAGCATCAATTGGCTGCGGAAACAGGTATTCCACGCATGACGCTGCATGACCGAAAGGTCAAAATTCTTGGCAAGTTAAAAAAACTTATAGAAAAATAAAAATTTTTTCGTCCAACCCCCTCATTTTTTCCCTAAAGAAGTGAGGGGGTTTTTTCTGTTCTCTCTCTTGCTCTTTGAAAATTACATATCCGACAGCATAAATACATGAGCTGTCCAGCCGTATGAAAAGCGGCAGCGACGTTGACGGGCGCGCCATGACTGCCTGCGGATGGGTGACAGACATCCGTCGACCGATGGTATCGAAGGTGACGAGCGGGAACGCCCGGTCATAAAACAGTCTGTGGTGGACTGTTTCGCAATGAAATGAACAGTGACAATGCTACTTCCGTCCAGCCACAGGCTCAGGCAATGGGGGCGGCTCGCAGAGATCCTGGGAGAGGTGAAATTCCTATGGTGTTTGCTTAACCGGCAAACCGTTTATGCTGCCGCCCTGAGAGCCGCAAGGCTTTTTCGCTTCGGGAAGTAGTGTCGAATAGAAGCGGCAATTCATAATGAAGAACAAGCAGATCATTTTTTGATCTCAGAAACTATGCGGCAGGGTGGTCTTTTTCCGTCCTGCCGTATCCTTCTGAGATTAAATTCAAAATATCAAGGAGGAAAATAAGATGGAAAAGGAAGCATTGGCTGAATTGCTAAAGAAGGATCTCATCATCGGATATGTGTACGGGCTTGACGGAGAGCGTCAGGAATACTATTTTGAGAAGTCCCCGTCCAACATTGCGAGCTTTATCATGCTGAAAAAAGAGCATGCGGACAAGATGCTTCTGACAGATACGTTGGACAGACTAGTGCTTGATACCTTTGGCGAATTTATCAACCGCTGCCCGGATCAGAAGCTTCTGCAGGAAATCGCAAAAGAGCTGGTTCCCATGCAGCTGGGCGAAAAGGAACCTGTTTGCATCCCGATTGCGAGCGTTGAAGAAGCTCAAGACTTCTGGTGCCAGGCAAGTCAGAAACGAGCATGGATTTACTGCCGGATCGACGCGCCGGAGGATACCCACAGAGCCTTGAAAGGGCAGAAAAAGGAACTCATGGATTACGCCGAGCAGGTGGGATTTGTGGTCGTTGGCGAATCTGAGGATATCGGAAGCAGTCTGGATTCTGACCGCGCCGGTCTTGCGGAGGTCATGAAGGCTGCCGGAGATGGCAAAATGGATGTATTGCTGGTAAAGAAGCTTGACCGCCTGGGGCGGGATACAGCCAAGTTGCTGGAGTTTTTACGGAGACTGAATCAACTGGGCGTCGAGTTTTATTCGCCGCCGGAGGGACAAATCCAGCTAGATTATCAAAGCCCTTCCCTTTCTATGCAGTAAACGGAGGGTGAGCGATATGTCAAAGGATCAGACAGCCAATGAAGTGAAATACAAGGTGGCGGTAAAGCTGCTGGATATCATGCTCCGAAACAGCCTTATCTCTCCTGCTGAGTACAAAAAAATCGACGAATTGAACCGTCAAACTTTCACGCCGGAGCTTTTCGGAGTATATGTGTAAAAACACCTGGATATCTCAAAGCTTGTGTGGTATTGTGTGTTGCTAACAGGAGGCCAAATAAGAGAGAAAGGAGAGAAACCATGGCTAAGAAGATAGTAAAAATAGATCCTGTTAAGCAGCAGGTCGTCCGGCAATTACAGCCGAAAAAGCGGGTTTGCGCCTATTGCCGGGTTAGCACCGACTCCCGTGAGCAGCAGAATTCCTTTACTGCACAGCTGGAGTATTACACCGCTTTGATTGAAAATCAAGAGAGCTGGCAGTTTGCCGGAATTTACGCCGATGAAGCAAGAAGCGGAACAAAGCTTGCAAAAAGAGATGACTTCTTGAGGATGCTGAAGGACTGCGAGGACGGCAAGATTGATATGATCATCACGAAATCCTTGACCCGCTTCGCGAGAAACACGGTAGACAGCATCGAGGCAATACGCCGCTTGAAGGAGCTTGGCGTCACCGTCTATTTTGAAAAGGAGCATATCGACAGCCTGTCGGAGAAAAGCGAGCTGATGCTGACCATTTTAAGCTCTCTGGCGCAGGGCGAATCCGAAAGCATCTCCACCAACAGCAAATGGGCAGTGATAAAACGCTTTCAGGACGGTACCTTCATCCTTGGCACTCCCGCTTACGGCTATACCAAGGATGTAAATGGCGAGCTAATAATCCAGGAGGAAGAAGCCGCAGTAGTCCGTCGCATATTCAGAGAATATTTAAACGGTAAGGGCACATATGCAATCGCCAAGGATTTATCGGAGGAAGGAATCCACACTATACGCTCGGCTGAGAAATGGCACGACGGCGTGATAAAGGAAATGCTGTTAAATCCCATTTATACCGGAAATCTGCTTCATCAGAAAACCGTGACCACAGAGGTGCTTCCCTTTAAACGAAAGAGAAACAAGGGTCAGCTTCCTCAATATCTGGTTGAGGACAACCATGAACCCATTATCACACATGAACAGGCGGAGGCGGTCAGGGAAATCTTTGAATACCGCAGAAATCAGATGGGGATGGACGATCCGGAAAAATACCAAAGCCGGTACGCCTTCAGCAGCAAAATCTTATGCGGAGAATGCGGCGGTATATTCCGAAGGCAGAAAATTTACATCGGCAAGCCCTATGAGAAAATCCAATGGTGCTGCCGCCAGCACATTATAGACAACACCAAATGCAGCCAAAAGGCAATCCGGGAAGATGACGTTCAATGGGCTTTCGTCGTGATGTGGAACAAGCTCGTAAGCAATTATACCGATATCATCACTCCCCTGCTGGATACACTTAAAAAGCTCCGAATGGATGAGCAGCAGGAGCAGGAAATCGGAGACTGCAGTAACAGAATCATGGAGCTTACAGAGCAGGGTCATATACTCAGTAGATTGGTATCGAAGGGGTATATCGACCCTGCAGTATTTATTGAACGACAAAATACACTGAATATAGAGCTTGCCGCTGTAAAAAAGAAAAGAAGCCAGCTTCTGGATAATAACGGCTTCGACCGAGAGATCACCGGAACAGAGCAGCTGCTGGAGCTGATCAGAAGCAATCCTCACGTTATTGAAGAATACCGTGAGGATTTATTTTTACGGGCGATAGACAAGGTCATCATACAGAAAAATGGACAAATCATTTTCCGGCTTATCAATCGGCTGGAGCTGTCCGAATCCTGCAGGAAGGAGGCGATAGAGGATGATACAAAGGCATATGCCCATCGGATATAAGCTGGTGGATGGTAAAATACAGCTTGATGAACCCAAGGCGGCTGTTGTAAAAAAGATATTTACAGACTATTTGTCTGGAGCCTCCACCTCTTCCCTTGCAAAGCGGCTTACCGAAATGGGCTTTCCAAACGCCAACAACAAAGCCTCATGGAACCATGGCTCAATCGGCAAGATACTGGAGAATGTCAAATACCTTGGGGATGAATTTTATCCACAGATGATTGGTGCCGAGCTGTTCGAGCAGGTGCAGAAACGCCGGCAGGAACGATGTGAACAGCTGGGGCGAAGCATTCAGCCAAATAACACGAACCGCCAATACCCATTCACCGGAAAGCTCAGGTGCGGGGAATGCGGCGAGGCTTACCGCAAATACATCGAGCATAGCGGTAGAGCGTCGGAGAAGTCCTTCTGGAAATGCAAGAGATACATTTATAAGAACCGAGTGTGCTGCCGGTGTGGTTTCCTCGCAGATGAGCAGATTGAAAAAGCCTTCCTTGAGGCAGCCAACCGGATTCTGGCAAGATTGCAAATCCTCGACCGGACGCCAAAGAAAGAGCCAATTCCAAATAGCCTTGATTTAAATAGATTGGATCAGCGGATTAAAGAGCTGGAAGCAGAAGGGCGGTATTCGTCCAAGGAGCTTCCGGCTCTTATTTTTGAACGAGCACAAGCCTTTTATAAAACAGCGAGAATCGATGATACCGACCATAACACCGGGAAGATAAAACAGGCGTTTTCAGGCAGACAGTCTCTCGCAGATTTCGATGAGGAACTGTTTCTGAAGGTGATAAAGCAAATCACGGTTTACGCCGACCATCAGCTGGTGTTTGAATTTATAAACGGATTAACCATGAAAGCCACATATTAAACCAAGGAAGGAGAAACAATGATGCAGACAGCGACAGCTAAAAAGAAAAGCATATCCCTTATACCATCCCGACCGGAGTATGACAGGAGTATAAAGCCCCAGTTTAAGGCCCTGCGAGTGGCGGCATACTGCCGTGTCAGCACCACGCTGGAGCAGCAGGAAACCAGCTATGAAGCCCAAGTATCCTACTATACTGAAAAAATCAAGAGCAATCCCAACTGGAAGTTCGCAGGAATCTACGCCGATGACGGAAAAAGCGCCACAAACACCAAAAAGCGCGATGACTTCAACACCATGATCGAGGACTGCATGGCCGGAAAAATTGACATGGTCATCACCAAGTCGGTCAGCCGCTTTGCCAGAAACACGGTGGACAGCCTACAGAACATCCGCAAGCTCAAGGAAAAGAACGTCGCCGTCTTCTTCGAAAAAGAAGGTGTGAATACGCTGGAGGGAACCGGCGAGCTTTTAATAACCATCCTGAGCAGCCAAGCGCAGGAGGAAAGCCGGAACCTTAGTGAAAACACCCGGTGGGGTCTTGTCAGACGATTTGAGAACGGCATCGTTTCGGTCAACCACAATAAGTTTTTAGGCTACACCAAGGATAAGAACAGCGAGTTGGTCATCGTACCAGAGGAAGCGGAACTGGTCAGACGGATTTTCCGGCTTTACCTCGAAGGAAGCAGTATCGTACAGATTACCAAGATTTTAGAGTCGGAAGGCATCACCACCGTAACCGGTCTAACCAAATGGTGTCCCGGCGTCATAAACAAGATGCTGAGCAACGAAAAATACATGGGCGACGTCCTCCAGCAGAAAACCTATACCATTGATTTTCTCACCAAAAAGCGGGTGAAGAACAAAGGCATCGTCCCCCAATATTACATAGAGGATGACCATGAAGCCATTATCCCCAAGGAGCTTTATTATCAGGTGCAGGAGGAAAAAGCGAGACGTGCAAGCCTTAGCAAAACTGCGGTAGCCAGAAGTGCAAAGCAAGAGAAGGAGAAAAGCAAATACAGCTCCAAATTCGCCCTGACCGACATCATGGTATGCAAGGAATGCGGCCAGCCGTACCGTAGGCAGGTATGGTCTAAATACGGTCAGAAAAGCGCCGTGTGGCGATGTGAGAACCGCCTGAAGAACGGAACAAAAAACTGCAAGCACTCCCCCACGTTCAAGGAGGACGTCCTGCATGAAGCGATAATGACCGCCATTAACAACGTCGTGGAAAACCGCGGTGAGTTTGTCGGCGCCTTCCGCGAGAACGTCATACGAGTCATCGGCAGCTACTCCACCAAAAATGTGACTACCGAATATGATGGACAAATTGAAAAGCTGCAGGCGGAAATGCTGGCTCTGATAGAGGAAAATGCCAAGCAGGGCTCCATCACGGATGATTTTGACGAGCAATACCATAGGATAGCAGAGCAGATCAACGACCTGAAGCAAAAAAAGCTGGAGCTGGTGCGGGAGCAGAAAATGGTGACCGATATTCAGCAGAGGCTCGACGATATGGACACCTGCCTGAAGAAAACCACCTGCGAGGTCAGGGAGTTTGACAACGACCTGGTCAGGAGGCTCCTGCAGAGCATCAAGGCCGTCAAGGACGATCTGATAGAGATCCAATTTAAATCCGGCATCGTGATGAACCAGAGAGTTTCATACTTTGATTAACACAAGGCAGGGACGGCTAAAAAGGTCATCCCTGTTCTTTTATTAAAAAAACAGGAGGGAATAGAACATGTTAAATGAGCGAAATAAGGTTGAACGCCTTAAGGAAATGTATCCTAAAGGAACCCGCATTCGATTAGCTGCAATGTCTGGAGAAATGGATATGCCTTCAGGATTGATGGGGACAGTGGACTTTGTAGATGACATCGGTCAGCTTCAAATGACCTGGGACAATGGCAGAACCCTTGCCCTTGTTCCTGGTGAGGATAGTTTCTCTGCCACCCCACGACCGGAGCCGGTACAGACACGGACAGAGAAGCCGGATGCTCCGCTCATCGGGGCCAATGGAAACATCTTCAATCTGATGGGGATTGCCTCACGCACATTAAAAGCGGCAGGCATGCGGGAGCAGGCTAACCAAATGTATCAGAGGATTACCGCTTTCGGCAGTTACGGGGAAGCCCTGAATATCATCGGTGAGTACGTCAATTTTACAGAGGCAGATCAGCCGGAGCAATTAAATGACGAGGATGAGCAATTCGGTATAAAAATGGAATGAAGGGTGAATAGGTGATGAACCAAGGGTTTCATACTTTGATTAACACAAGGCAGGGACAGCTGGAAAGCTGTTCCTGCATATACAATATCCTGAGAAGGCTATGGCTGCATTAGTAGTTTTATAGAAAATCCCAAAATAAATGCTGGCAAGACTACAATCCTCAGTGTACTGAGGGTTGTAGTCTTGCCAGGATGAAGATGATAAAGTAAAACTATTAAAACTAATATACACTTGTTTTTCTTCGCAGTTGCGAATATAATTAGCTTGTATAAATGTATTCATAGGAGTCGATGCTATGGAATTTTTGACAGCTAAAGAAGCTGCGGTGAAATGGGGAATTACTCCCCGGCGTGTGCAAGTCCTGTGTGCAGAAGGCCGAATACCTGGTGCTTGGCGTTTAGGTAATGCATGGGCAATACCCGTAAATTCTGAAAAGCCTCGAGATGAACGCACAATATATAAAAGTAGTATAGATAACGGAGGGGAGAATGTCTGATGCGCTCTATTGAAATCTGTGCCGGAGCCGGCGGACAGGCGTTGGGATTGGAGCAAGCTGGATTTGAACATGTTGTATTAGTCGAAATAGACAAGGCAGCTTGTGCAACCTTAAGGACAAACCGCCCCAACTGGAATGTATTAGAAGGCGATGTTCGAGAGTTTAAAGCAACCAATCATCAAAATATTGACTTGGTTGCAGGAGGAGTTCCCTGTCCACCATTTTCTGTTGCGGGTAAGCAATTAGGCAATGAGGATGAAAGGGATTTATTTCCGGAGGCTCTGAGAATTGTACGAGAAGCTAACCCGAAGGCTGTAATGTTGGAAAATGTCCGAGGATTATTCGATCCAAAATTTAATGATTATCGCAATCACATTAAAGAACAACTAGAATTGATGGGTTACATATGTTTTTGGAAATTGGTACGGGCGAATCACTATAGCGTTCCTCAGCTAAGACCGAGAACCATACTTGTTGCGCTAAAACAAAAATATGCGGATTATTTTATCTGGCCTCTGGGTATCGTAGCACCGCCACCTACTGTAGGGCAAGCACTTTATCATGAGATGGCGAGTAATGGATGGGAAGGTGCGCAGGAATGGGCTGATCGTGCAAATGACATTGCACCTACCATTGTTGGCGGAAGCAAAAAACATGGAGGCGCTGATTTAGGCCCTACTCGCTCCAAGCTTGCCTGGTCTAAGCTAGGTATAAATGGGCATGGACTTGATGAAATGCCTCCTTCAAAAGGATTTACGGGCACACCCAAATTGACAGTGAAAATGGCAGCCTTAATTCAGGGATTTCCTCCTGAGTGGGTTTTTGTCGGAAAGAAAACGCCAGCATACCGACAAGTTGGGAATGCGTTCCCTCCACCTGTTGCTAAAGCAATAGGTACAGCTATAAAGAAAGCTCTATTGCAAGGTGACAAAGAATATAATTTGGAGGAAAACATATATGAAGAATCTCGGAGCGCGCGATAAACTGCGTCAGTATTTTTTAGACCATCTTGGTGAGGTTTTAGATTCAGATACATTAAGAGAAATTGCCGGAATTAGCGAATGGGCTCGTCGCGTTCGTGAGCTTCGAAATGAAGAAGGTTATCAAATATTAACTCATCATGACCGTTCTGATTTAAAACCTGGACAGTATGTCCTTGATAATCCTAAACCACAGCCAGCATTTGCACGGGAAATCAGTAAAGAAACCCGTGCTTATGTGTTAGACCGTAATGGTTTTACATGCCAGATGTGTGGTGCCGTTGCTGGTGAACCTCATCCATATGATCCAGCGAGAAAAACACGGTTACATATAGGACATATAATTGATAAAAGCATGGGCGGGACCGATGATCCTGCTAATCTTCGTGCTATTTGCAGTGTTTGTAATGAAGGAGCCTCCAATTTGACATTGGACAGACCTTCTTATGATAAACTGCTGATTCAAATAAGGAGAGCGACAGGTGCGGATCAGCTTAAAGCATTGGAGTGGTTAATGAAAAAGTTCCCTGAGCAGGCACAAAAGCTGATTAAGAACGAAAGCGATGGTAAAGTTTAACTTTTAGTAAACATTAAGTGTAAGAAGAACGAGAAAAATTGCTTATAAATAAGCTGCGAGACGAATTGAAATAAATGCCGCCTGAAAAGACTCGCAGGTGGTCTTTCGCATTGATTAAAATCAGAAAGGGGGTATACCGTGTCATTCTTTGATCTTTTCAGAAGGAAACAGAAATCAGCCAATAGCGAAAAGCCACACTCACAGAATAGCATAGTGGTTGGAACATCAAAGCAGCCCAACGCAAATATATCATCATTTATAAAGGTGACCACGGAAATAATACCTTCTGCGGCAGAGGAAGTTATTCCGGCCGAAAAAAGAATCAAAAGTGCCATCGAAAGCAAGCACGGGTTATATCCCCACGAGGTGCTGATTCTTGATTATGCTGGTTCATACTATACGGAAGGTAATTCTTTTCAAGGTTTTTGGTGGTATAAGTATGGTGTGAGGGATGTTGATAAATCTCTTCGTTCCCTGCTTGATCGAGGATTTCTGCAAGTCGGAAACCTGCAAAGTGCCATTGAGAAAGAAACTGCAACAGTCCTCAAGGAGGAATTGAAAAAACACGGTCTTAAAGTGAGCGGTAAAAAAGACGAGTTGGTACAGCGCCTGATGGCAGAGGTATCTCATGGAGAGCTTAACTCTCGTTTTACTAAAAGAACATATCAATTAACTGAACTTGGAAAGCAAGCGCTTGATGAAGATGGTTATGTGCCGTATATACACCAGCATACGCTTGAAGACCTGGATATTTGGTCGCTTAATAAAATAATACATGAACCGCCCTATATGCCATATCGAGATAAAATATGGGGTTATCTAAATAGACGTAGCATGGAACATTTTGCAGCCGGTAACTTTGGTTTATACAGAAACTGCCGACATCATATGTATAATTTTCTAATGGAAGAAAAGAAGATAAAAGATGCGCTGGGCATGTTATCAGAAGTGGTGTTTTATGATTTGAGCGGCCTTGGCAACAACTACGATCCACAGTATCTGGATATTTTTGCTGAGCATTTTTTCCCTTACAAAGATTCTACAGTTACAATGGCGCCTGGCATCACAAGCGCTGTTATACATTGTCAGAAAGAACTCAGCTTAACTGACGATGAACTTAAAACAGCAATGCTTGACCGGATGAACCGCTTGAGTGCGCCGTTACATCTTTTTACACCGGATGAATGTGTAGATATAGTATTAATGGAAAGTAGAGAGGATATTGACGGATTGACAAACATATATGCCAAGGCAAAGCGGCGATTCAAGCAGCGTTTTCCGGGCATTAAGTGCTAAGGTGTTTTGGGGGTATCGGTATGATTCTATCAGATAATGAAACAAAAATTGATATGCTAAACAATCGCGCCATTGCAAAGACGGTCGCTGAACTTATTATGGAGTGTGATGACCGTCCTATTTCTATTGGGGTTCATGGGGATTGGGGTGCCGGAAAATCGAGCATCTTGGCAATGGTCGAGGACGAGCTTTCAGAGCAAAAAGATGGCATCGAGTGCATTCGCTTCAACGGTTGGAAACATCAAGGCTTCGAAGACGCTAAGATAGCTTTGATGAGTGCGATTGTTTCCGAATTAACAGAAAAGCGAAAACCCACTGAAAAGGCAAAGGATATATTGAAAAAGCTCTGGAAGAACATCAATTGGCTTAGTGTAGCAAAAGCCGCAGGTGGTGTAGCTTTTTCTGCCGCTACGGGTATTCCTCCCATTGGGTTACTAAGCAGTTTGATGGAGAATTTAAAAGGTTCAGTAACCGATAAAGAAAAAGTAACGACCGCTATTGAGAGCGTGGGCGAATATCTCACGGACGCCAAAGTGTTTGAAGACAATTCTCTGGCAAAGGAATTCTCCGAATTCCAATCTTCTTTTGAAGATCTGTTAAAAGAATCGAACATTAAAAAACTTGTGGTACTCATAGATGATTTGGACAGATGTCTACCCAAGGTCACAATTGAAACATTGGAGGCTGTTCGCCTATTCATGTTCTCTAAGTCTACGGCTTTTGTAATAGCAGCAGACGAAGCAATGATTGAATACGCAGTTCGAAATCACTTCCCTGACTTGCCCGATGAAGGCGACATCCGGACGGGGTTTGAATACTCGAAGCGTTACTTAGAAAAATTGATTCAAGTGCCGTTTAGAATTCCCGCATTGGGTGAAATTGAGTCCGGAATGTATATAACTTTGCTTCTGATAGGGTCACGATTAAAAGAGGATAGCACGGAGTTTGATAAGCTCTTGACGGTCGCGATTGATAAAATGAAAAAGCCGTGGGAGAATTTAGGCTTCACAATTGAACAGCTCAAGGAAGCTCTCGGAGATCAATATACATCTGTATTAGATGAAATAACCGTATCGAACCAGATAGCTGATATATTAGCGAAGCACACCCAAGGTAATCCGCGAAAAATCAAACGTTTTATTAACATGCTATTGCTGAGAGACAAAATTGCCGGAGCCAGGGGTTTTGGAGATTCCATACAGATACCTATCCTGGCAAAAATGATGCTCGCGGAATATTTCTTCGTAGACGAATATAAAAAAATAGCAGCTTTAACAGATGACAATGGAAAGTGTTCTTTGCTGCATAACTTTGAAATTCAAAATCAGCAACTTTCAAAGGAGTCTGAGACAGCGGATGAGGATGCGGAAAAATCAAAACAAGAAAAAACAAAAACACCGACTTTAACATCAAAGCCTGAAAAAGGCAAAGACTTAGTCGCATGGGAAAGTAATGCTGATTTTACTGCATGGGCATCCAGTGAACCCTACTTGGGCGAAATTGACTTGCGTCCATACTTTTTTGCCAGCAAAGAAAAAGAAGACTTTTTCTTTGCACAAGTTAAATCCGAACAGCTTCGTAGCCTCATAAGTAAGCTTATGGGCGGCGAAATGAATATAGCCAGCGCGAATGATGAGATTAAGACATTGTCCTCATCAGACGCTAAGAAAGTCTTCGAAGTTCTATCATCAAAGATTTTCAGGAATGGCGACATTGCTAATAAGCCTAATGGAATTGAAGGTATCAAAGCACTTGTTTCCCATCATGCCGATTTAGAGCCACCGCTGATTGGTTTGATTGAGACTTTTGATTGCAAGAGAGTTGGGGCTTGGATTTGTACCGGATGGGATAAATGCTTAACTTCGGAAAAATCGAAATCAAGTTTGAATAAGTATTACGAAAGCCTATCTAAAGAAGGCGGCATCATTGTAAAGACAGCTTTGAAAAATATGCGGAAGTGAGGTGCTGGAAATGGGAACATCAGCAAGTAATCGGGGACAAAACGGCAATACACCGTTAGTACCTTCCTGGCTGGGTGATGATGCTGGTGATCAAAAGCCAGAACAACCTCAGCCGGAACAACCTCAACCAGCGGACTCCAAACGCTTTTCAGCGCCTCGTAGTAACTTTACGCGATATGTAAATAGCGGTGGTAGCGGGAGCGGAAAATTACATCGGGCAGCGTCTAATTACGTCCGACACTCATTAGGTGGTTCGCAAAACGCGACTACCCGATTGGGTTCGGCACGAAACAGCACCACCCGTCTTCTTTCTGTATTTAGCAGTTTCGCGAGTCGTGGTGTAGCTAACACAAGCCGAGATTATAAACTTGGGGATATTATTGGGAAGAGCGCATCTGATGTTTTACTCCGTATTATGGATTTTGTTTGTCCCGACGGAGGGAGTACTGATGAAGGGATTGCCAGAAACTCTTATATCGAAGCACTTTCCACATTGCCTGACTGGGAGAACAAGCCGATTGAATCCCTCACCCCTCCTGAGTTTCTCGCTTTTGCTGAGATTTATATGGCTAATGTTATTGAGGGAAGGCTTGTAAATGACATCGGAAATAAACTATTTGCCTTGCCCAAGGATGTTGCTCAAGTCGAAAACATTCAGGGGCAACTCAAAGACTACATAAAGGGAGCGGTTTCGGATGCTGTCTCCAAGCTTAAAATAGACATTCGATCCATAGATACATCTCAAACAAAAGCTATAGTGGATTCCATCTATAGAACAGCTTATCACTACAGCGCTGCTTAAAAGTATAAACGAAACTGGTTTTATGTGATAGATTTAGTAGTGAGGACTCGGTGGGTTATAATAACACATAATAGGGATAGCTCTGTCCTCAAACTGAAAGGATTC
>Ga0255336_101411_pt1 | contig 17403 bp, 21 predicted proteins | sample MeOH1_35cm_T3_17_FD_189102 | JGI IMG/M metagenome (GOLD analysis project Ga0255336, IMG submission 189102) | Sandy soil microbial communities from University of British Columbia, Vancouver, Canada - MeOH1_35cm_T3_179 | ecosystem: Engineered > Artificial ecosystem > Sand microcosm > Unclassified ...
ACGCAGAATCTCGATTTCCATGTACTCCTCGTAGCTGATCACGGGCCGCCCAAAAGGAGCAACCCTACAACGAGGTGTATCAATTCCTAACTGCGTTGCTGTATCAATTTACAACTGCGCGCGACATTAGCCGGCACCCGCTGCCACGGACTATCGAGTTTGGACGTCGTGCGACTGTACACGTTGGTGCCGATGTACTTCTCATTGCGCAGGATCTGCATGACATGCTGCCCCTGCCAGGGACGCCCGCCCCCGTTGACTATTCCAAAGTCGTTCAGGCGTCGCGCAATCCCGGCCGCTGTGACCGGTTGCGTCGCATACCATTCGAACATCTTCCGGACAACGGCCGCTTCGCCCAAGGAATCCGGGACAACGGTGACACGGTCGGTCTGCACGTTCTTGTATTCGTGGCGTCCAAGCGGCTGTCGATTCTCCGTGCGGACATTGACGAGCACACGCCGCAGACCATATCCCACGGGCCCACCGGTGTGAAATCCGCGCTGGACGTTCAGACAGTGGCCCAGGAATATCTTGCGCGACATCTCCCGACTGAATTCACCAGCCATCGCCCGCTTCATCGCTTTCAACACCGATGAGAGTGGACTGCCGTCGTTCTCAAAAGGCTCAGCGACATAAATAATGTTCACGCCGGCGCGGCGGCATGTGTACTCATAGAAGGCGCTCTCATCGACATCCTGGAAACGTCCCCAGCGGCTGACGTCGTACACCAGAACGCTGGAAAACCTGCGGGCGGGATTTTCCACGTCGAGCAGCAGTTGGATCAGCGCCGGCCGGTCACGCAATGTGAGACCGCTGATGCCGGCGTCTTCGTAGTCCCGTACGATCCGTATGTTGTGTGTGGCTGCATACCGGGCGATCGCTTCGCGCTGAAAGAGCGGAGAATATTCCTGGTGATCGGTGGACATGCGAATGTACTGCGCGGCCCGAGGCGGCGCAGCCGGGCGAGTAGAAGTCGTCCGTGCCGAGGACATGGAAGCTCGACTGAAGGTAAGCTTCAGTGCTAGTGTTTTTCGCTACGAAGTCAAGATCGGCGATGAGCTTGCCGCGAGGGGAGACCGACATTATTGTCCTTGCGCGCGCTCCAGTCCGGCATCAGAAGCATTCGTGGCGACGCTATGCGTGGAATTACTTCGGGCCAGTAATTCGCAGGGCTACGAACGCCTGAAGCCCGGTTGCAACTCCAACGAGGTTCATTACGATCCCAGTCGTGAAGGCTTATTCACTCGTTTCAAGATCACTCTACCTCGGTCGCTGACAATCCGCGCACTGGCATTGGGCGATTGAAATCGGCCATGTGTTACTGGTCGCGAAATCGGTGAAATTGCTCCGATGCCGCTGAAGCTGCCATACACTAACGGCAGGTCTTAACGCTGGCAAGAGTTGGTCCTGCCTGAAAGTCATACTGGCGCGAGTTGGCAGGACCTTTTTCTTACCCGGGTTGGTGCTGCCCTCCCGAAAACTGCTGTCGCTGAAGCAGCACGACGCAATGCTGGCTGGATGCGGTACAACTGATGATCGAACCTACTGGATTGGACGAGGAAGCACGCGCCGAACTGCTCTGCTATCTTGCAATAGCCCAGCTTGTCTCCAGGGCGCGCAGCGGTAACTGGCTGCGCACGGATCACCTAGTTGAGTCGACGCGAATCTGGCTTGCCGGAAACGGTGCGAAGGCCAACTGGTCAGAGCGGGTGCAACTTGGCACTCTCTCCGAAAAGATCGCGCTCGACTTGACGGGTCTGCCCGGTTTGGCCGACACGGAATACCTGGCAAAGCTGTTCACCGACGGTTGGAGACTGGACTATCGATCGCCTGTCGTGCGTGGAATCTACTCGGCTTGCGCGGCCGAGCTGAGCGGAGATGCATGACCTGGTAGTCTCATTGCCTCCGACCGTGTAGCTATTGATGTCGACTGAGGTGTCGCGCTCGTCGTTTTCCCCTATGCCGGCGGATGCCCGGACGAGCCCGAGATCGGTGCACCAGGAGTTCTGTCAGTGCGCTTCCGCGCCGCCCGTTTGCGAGTTTAGAATGTCAGGGTAGTTTCAATAAGAGTAAGCGCCTTCTGAAAACTTCGATCGCATGGAACAGACTCCGCGTGCACGCCGTAGGGCACTTGCCGCCGAACTGCTTCTGAAAGGGGAGCGGGCTGCGGCCATCTCCCGCAAGACGGGTTTGAGCTATCCCACCGTACTCAAATATAAAGCACTGTTGAACACCGGCGGCGCGGGAGCGCTCGCCCAACTGAAGGAATACGGATCAAGGTCACGGCTGAATGAGGAAGCGATGAGCTGGCTCGTCAGCGTCGTCAAGCATTCGCCCAAACTGCATGGCATTGAAGCTACCGCCTGGACTGTCGAGCAGGTACGCAACGTCATCCTGCAGCATCTGGGGATCAGCTATTCACCATCGTACGTCTATAAGATGCTACAGACGCGGGGGCTCACCTATCGTCTCACCTATTCCTCAAACGACGCGCACGCCCAGCGACGGCAAAGACCTGTTAGTGACAGGGATGCAGCCAGAAGAAGAGCCGCAGCAGAAATGCTTCTGGCGGGCCGGACTGTGGTGCAGGTTTCGGAGGCGCTCAACGTCAGCGAGCGAACTGTCAGGACATATGAGTCGATAGTGAACAGGGACGGCCTTGAGGCATTGGATGAACTGACCACCTCCGGCCATCAGGCGATTCTTGATCCGAAAGCGCTGAAACGGCTGAAAGCCGCACTGGAAAAAGGACCGCGTGCCCACGGCTTCCAATCGGATTTGTGGCGAAATCGTGATGTCCAGGCTCTAATCAAACGCAAATTCGATATTTACCATTCCAACGGGTACGTTCGCCAGCTCGTTACGAAGTTGGGACTCGCCCATCTGATGCATCCGCCTAAACGGCGAACCGAAACACGTCTCACAGTCAACGATAAGCTACTTGCATGGGTAGCCAGGACTGTAAAGAAGTCGCCCCGGTTGCACGGCATGGACGGCGATCATTGGAATAACGCACGCCTGCGCGCAGTAATCCGCAAGCGCGTGGGAGTGGAATACTCTCGCGGCTATATCCGTGAGATCGCCATACATGCCGGCGTGGGCGACCTGATCACCAGGCGCCGGAACTGAATCACTTGCACCATTCCAAGGTGGCATGCGGAAACGATACCCCGACACGTTGCGCAGACAGCAAGGGAACCGCTTGCAGTATTCGCCTGATCTGTCTGGCGACCCGCCTTTAAGCCCCCGACGGCACCCTGAGGGGAAGGAGCAGGCCGTTCCATTTGGCGTACCAAACGCCGCTGGATGCCCGGCCAGCGCCGGTGGACTACCGGACATCCGAAAGTAGGCACCGCACTGCGACAGACACAAGGCCGATAAACCCGCAGGATCAAAGCGACTTTACAGCAAGCCTATGATGATGACACGTTCTATCGTTCTAGCCGCCGGATTGCCTTCGCGCAATTCCCAGTGATGCAGCAGCACCTGCGCCCTGTGAGCTAAGGGTTTGAACGCCAATGTACGCCATCGGCTACGCTCTTCAATTTCCTGTCCGCCCGCTATCGACCCGTTACTGTCGTTCGTACAATTAAATATTGACGGCAGTTCTGAGCGAAGAAACGGCCATTCAATGAGCGGACAGACGTTGCGTTCGACTCACTGCACTATTAGACAATCCTTGCTGAGACTTTAGCTAGCCGACCGAGCGCAACGATCGTCCAAATCTACTCTGCTGTTAGTTTGTCAAGTCTACGGATATGGGCTCCGATGGCACGTGCCATTTGCGGAGGAACCGCGTTACCAATCTGTCGTGCCCTCGAAGCGAGCGAACCCACGAACCGGTAACGGCGCGGAAAGGTCTGCAAGCAGGCTGCCTCTCGAACGCTTATTGCACGATGCTGATCTGGATGGCCGAAGCGGCCGTTCGAATAACTTATACATCGAGTAGTGAGCCCCGCCGCTGGTTTTTCCCACGCTAGGCGCCCGTACACGTCTGTGTGGCCAGTGTGATCCTTGTGGCAAGGTAGCCACAATTCTTTTGGCCAATGCTGGCGGCCGCCCCCTTCCGGGGTAGCTCGGATTCGACGGAGGTTTTCTTCGGACAGTTGAGCTGCCCGATGGTCCGGGTCACTTGGGTCTGTTTCCCCGGCACTCAACGGCGGAAGGTTGGCGATTTTGTCCGCGACGGTTGCAAAAGGACGCTTTGCCGTACCGTGGGTGGCCTTAGGAAGAGTGACGGCGTTGATGCGTGACGCGAGCAGAACGAGTCGCTCCCGGGTTTGCGGTACGCCGAACCATAGCGCGGGGAGTATCCCAACCTCTACGTGGTAGCTGTGCGCCTTCAACAGTTTGACGAATGCTTTCAGCGGACCGCCTACGGTGCTGACCTTTTGCATCCCTGGTACGTTTTCGATGAAAACGTACTCGGGTAACCACGCCTCAACGAAGCGTCCGAATTCGGCGAGCAGAGTTCGGCGAGGATCGATGGCCTTGCGTTGTCTGTTTTGCTTGGAGAAGGGCTGACAAGGGGCACAGCCACTGAAGAGCAGCGGCTGGTCGCGTGGTCCAATGAGCGGCGCAAGGGCTTGCGTCGGCAAGTCTCGAATATCGCCTTCGTGAAATTGGGCCGACGGCAGATTCAGTTTGAAAGTCGCGGCTGCGTCTGGATCGATGTCCATGCCGAAAACGACGTCCAGCCCGGCGCTGCGAAACCCGCTGGCCGTACCGCCGCAGCCAGAGAAGAAGTCGAACACTTGTATGGTCATGTGCGTGACTGCCTAGTTGCCAGCTCTTCCCGCGATCGCGAGGAGTTCGTTTGCCAATGCCGTCATTTCGGGAAGGTCTTCCGGTATCGTCGCGAGCCGTCGGCGTTGTGTGGAGAAAATATCGGCGCTTGTCAGGGCTCGAAATTCAGCGAGATTCATTTCTCGGCGGGTAATTTTCTCGAATCTGTCTTTCACCAGATCGTTGTTAAATGCATCATCTTCTTGAGTACGTTGCATGTTGTCCCAGAGAAATTGCTCGGGGCTGCCGGCTCCAGGCAGGTAGTGAACGTGAGTTCTCGCCCAAAACGCAAAACTTCTTTGTGCAGCACGACGTTGCACCTCGTTGCCTCCCGCCGCGCCTCCATCTACGGGAAAACTTATACGGCGACCGGCGACACGCTCGATCTCGGCAGCAATCTGAGCGTGGTTGGCCTCTGGGACGGTATCAGGGTCAACCAGTGGCGGGATTGGTCGTTTGTCGCCGTCTAGAAACACATATACATCGTTGCGGTTTTCTGCGGCGTAGATTGGAAGGTAGTGGCCCCAAAGCGTCTCGGCGCCGCCAGGGAAAAAGCGAATATCGAAACCCCTAGCAATAGCTTCGCCGTGAGGTTGAAGAGCTTGCCTGACGATTTCTGCAGCCAGGCCATCTTCCACGACAATCAGCTTTGTACCAGGATTTGGTTCGCCGATGTGGAAGAACGCTTCCTCAGGGGTGGCAGCCTGGTTCGCCAAGGTTGCTTTACCCGTAGTTGGCGAAATTACCATCACCTTGATTGCATCGGCGGGTAAGCGCCTTACGATCGCTGGCGAGTGAGTCGACAGAACGATTTGATGCTTTTTGCTCAGGACCTGCTCTTCGAGGAAGGTCATGATCCGGTCTTGGGCGCCTGGATGCAACGACACTTCGGGTTCGTCGAGTAGGATTAGCGAGCGAGCGGGAGCATTGATCACGTTTAGGACAAGCATGATCGCAGCGAACTCCCCGCTGCCGGCAAAGGCTTCCGAGTAATTGAGGGAAGCCGTCTTCATCATTGCGGTGCGTGCCTCGCCACCGAAGTACGTATGCTTGATGACCTTTATCGTTTCGTAGCTGCGGCCCAGAATGCGCGAAACAGCGGCAAGCTCGTCGGCCGTCAGCTCTCGGTTCTCGCCTTTGATGCGTTCCACGCCGTAAAACAGATGCGACCGCAGGCCAGCATCGAGCGCCCACTTGAGATGCGGCGCCCGCGTCCTGATCTTGGTTTTCTTTGCTCGGATCGTCGCAGACCGCAAACTGCTGTGATAAAAAAATTTATCAAATGCGGACAATTCAGCTCGAAAATCTACATATACGACATTTTTTCGAATTAAATTCCAGCGCGTCTTGCTTCGGCCTTCAGGGATCGGCTGTCCCGCCGGGATTTCATCTAAGCGCCTCATGCCATAGTCAACCACGGGCCGCGATGACTCCCAGTAGTCGGGATTTCCGCCGTTGCGATTGAACGGGGAGCGCTGGAGAAGAACCTCGACGGTACGACCCGCAGTTTGGTTTTGGTAACCGTAAATGTAGCAGTGTCGACGTCCACCCGCCTCAACAATCGGATCTGTAGCGGTTGAGAACCAATAATCGCCGATATTCGACCCTTCTGGAGCGCCGTACAAGGCGCGCAGGATCGAACTCTTGTTTGAGCCGTTGGCACCCACCAAGGCGGTTATCGGAAAGGCGAAGTCAATCTGCGTATTCAGCTCGACGTTCTTGAAATACGGGAACCTTACGTGGCGAACGTACGGTTCAAATCGGTCAGTGTTGTTTAGTATTTGCCGCAGACGCGCCTGAGTTGGAGTATCCAATCTCTCTCCCGTTTTTTCGGTGCATTTTTTTGTAGAGCGTCTAGCCGATGTAGAACACCAGCTGGCTTCTGTCGGAAACTCGGCCATTTACCAGTGCGGTTGCGCGACTCGCCCCTCAGCAACAAGATTATAAATCAACTGATCATTGCGTCTCGCCATCGTTGGAGTCGCCATTGTTATCCACGCCCATTTCCGACCGCGCTGGGGCGTGCCGTCTATCAACACTAGCGCGATTCGGACTTTAGATTGCAATGCTCATGAGGCACTTAGCAGCTAACAAGTGCCGTTCGTTCCGGCATGTGGAACTCGACTGAGTGATTGGCTCGCACGAATTCGTGGACGCCGACATTCACCAACGCGTGGTTGTCAACGACAGCAGAGTGACCTTTGGCCTCCGCGCCGCGCCTGAACGGTGACAATCGGCTCTGGCCGATTTGCTTGTATCGGGCATCTGACTGGTTCCGACGTGAACCGGCCATTGGAATGACGGAGGTCAGAGTTTGGGGAACGGCAGCTATTGGCCGGTTGTTATCGGCCGCGGCGGCGCCTTCCATCGGCTTTCTATCGCGAAAAGACGACTGCGACCAGTCATTGATAGCCAACGACCCCGGCTTCCCTTTGGTTATTTCTTGCATGGCAAATCAAAGAAAAGCCGGCCTTGGGCGCGCAATCGGTTACGCTCCACCTGGTGCTCTTTCTGACTTCGAATCAGCGCTGACGCTACCGACGCTCGCCACGACTGGACGTTTGCGGCCGACAGCGCCGCTAGGGCTTTTTCATAAGCGCTTCTTCGAGTTTGAGCAGTTGTCTTGATCGCGCGCGAAGTCGTCTCGCGGGAGTCCCGAAGTAAACGGCCCACGGGCCGAGGTTCTTGGTAACTAGCGATAGTGCTCCGATCGACGCTCCTTCGCCAATGGAGCATCCGGGCAGGATGACGCTTCCCGATCCGACAATGACGTGGCGTCCGAGGATTACTGGTGCGACCTTGACGTTCAGGAAATCCTTCGGCACAGTCGGATTAGTGAGTGCCGCGCCGGAGTAGTCATCCGAGGTGCTATAGATACGCACCCCTTGCGACAAACCGGAGAAGTCTCCCAACTCGATACCGCCACCACCAGCAAGAAACGCCATGCCGCCGATGTGGACGTGCGAGCCGATTTTTATGTAGCCACTCGCCGCTGATAGCACCGTGGGGCCGTCGATGCGTACGTTGTCGCCGATCGATATATTGTCGAGGCCAATGATGATGCAGTTTTTAGCGACTCTGACGTTCGAGCCGACCTTGCAAAATCCGAACGTCGATAGTTCCTCTTCGGTCCGGTAGCCGGGGTTGAATGGATTTTCCACGATTGATTTACTCTCACTTGAATTTGTCGTCATGCGTGTGTACTGACGATGAGGCCGGTCGTTAGCTACGCGGGCGGGCTCAAACTGATTGGGCTCCCGGCTGTCGCTGGGTAAGCGCGGAGCGAGACATAGGCCGCAAGTGTCGCCAGGCTAGCTCCCGCAATCGACAACCTTTCCCGGTGGTCCGCTGTCTCGCTTAGCCCATCCCGCAATGACGCGTAACTGCACGTCGCGGCGCGTTTATGGCAGGCGCACATGGAAGAGACCTCTGCACTGCTTCGGGCGCGCTCCCTCTCACCATGTCTATGGGCGACTTGCCTCGACTACGGCAGCAACCGCGCCACCTGCCTCACCACCATTCCCGTCGTTTCAGAACGGCCTTCCGGTAGTAATCGACGTTCGCACACTGCCTGAACATGACGGCGGATACGATCCAGAGGAAGTGGTCTACGGGAACATTCAGCGCATCGCCGGCCATGTCGAGAATGAGGTCAATCAGCAACGCAACGAGCGAGAGCGTGATGGCCTTACGCCATAGGCCGAGATACAGGTAATAGAACGGCCCGAACACGAACGCCCACAGATTCGAGGTAATCAGCCTTTTCTCTTTGCCGGTCAGCTGTTTCGCTTCTGGCCACCGCCACCACCGCGTGCGCTCGCCGCCAGCCTTCTCGATGGCGGCAAAACGCCGCGTCCATTTCTCCGATAGTTCCGAGAGCTCTTTTTCCGGTATGCCCGACGCAGTTACCGCGTTGCCGCAGCGGTTACAGAAAGCTGCACCCGCGCCCGGCTGAGCGCCGCATTGCTCGCAAAATGCCATGATGGTGATTTCCGATTGAGGTTAAGGTGCGACCGGACGGCCGCACTCGAAATGAAGACGTAGCGAATCAGCGGCTGAGCGTCAGACGACACGCCCGGGACTCGTCCCGATGCCAGTCCGACAACGTGCCGCTGGCCTGGAACGTCGCCGCGCCAGCACTGCCACCAAAGCGACCCATGAAGTCGACGTACCAGGGATGGTCAGCACCAACGTTCTGCCCCGTACCGGTCAGGGGCAGCGACAGATCTGGCAGGACGTTGCCCGCAAGCACTTCCCGGAACGGCGCCTCGCCTCCCGATTGCCGCACCAAGGTTGCCTGACCGTTGTGGACCGTCATCGTGACCTGAGCCGTCCACGCATCCGGATCCGATACCGAACCTGAGCCAATGTACGGTCCACACTGGTACGTGCCGCGCCAGTCGCCTTCGAGGTCTGGTGCGGTAATCGGACGGGCAACGGACTGCGATGCTGATGACGGTGTGGCGCTCTGCGCCACCGGATGCGTTTCGGCCGGTGATGGACTACTAGCCTCAACGGCAGTAGTCGCAGCCGAAGTATCGGTCGACGGAGTCGCGATTAGCGCTGATGCCGGTGCCGCCGCAAACCGGGCCGATACATCATTCGACGATGCCGGCGCGGGTGCGGAAGCCACGTTGCTGGCATTCTGCCCGGCTACGCAGCTGGCGACCGCCGGTTCAATGCTGGACGGCGACGCAATGGCGCTAGACGGGTTACCGGCAACGGCCTGCGCATCCGGACGGGAGTCACGATGGAACAGCGACAGCACCAGCAGGTTCAACCGGTGGAAAATGCCTCGCTGTTGATCGGTCGCGCCGTCATCTGCGCCAGCCTCGATGCCTGCGGGTGAGGGCTCGACACTTAACACGCCAACAGCATCCGCCTCGTCCAGCAGGTGCCAGCCGCTTTCCGTCCGGGTGAAGCCGCCATATCCCGTTACCCTGTACCGCGTGGCCAAACTGGAGTTTGATTGCCTGGCATTCTGCAGAAGTGCCGTCATGGCTGAAGTGCAGGCGTCCACCGCAGTACCACTGCCATTGCTGACGATCTGCGCCTGAATGACCTCGGAGGTCAGTTCGGCGGTATCCGTGCGCTTCAGGGACGCGATAAACGAATACTTCACAAGGTACGTCGCCATATGGTCAACGTTGGCAGGAGCGCCATCGAGCCGGGTGACCGTGCCAATCGTCCATTGTGGACATGTCCCGTACTGTTCACGCACGGCGGTTGTGACTTCATTCAGGCCCGGCTTCGAATGATCCTCGTCGTTGCAACCACCGAGGAGAGCGCCAAGAACGAAAAGCGGCGCGGTGCAGTAAAGATTCTTTAATGACTTGTTGGCATGCATGTTCTTGTTTGCTGGTTGTACGCCATTCCGATTACTCCCGACCGGAATGGCAATCACCGGATACCGCAGCATTCCCGCCCGGCACCGGCTCCTTATGTATCTCTGACATCTGCTGGCACAAACCCCTGCTGAGGCCGATTCCTCGTGGGCATGACTATCCGGGTGGCACTTACGTCCACCAAATTGTCACTCATAGAGCGGGTAATCATAGAGCGTGTCCTTTAACAGGTCAAACCCATACGCTTGGGGTTCTTTCAACATGAAACTCCGATGGATTACGATCCCCTTTCGCTGTTCGGAAAGCGCCTGATCGAGCTTCGCAAGTTGCGCGGATGGTCGCAGGAGCGACTCGCCCTTGAGAGCGGCCTTGCCCGCTCGTATCTGGGCGAAGTCGAGCGCGGCAAGCGCAATATCGCGCTCATCAATATCTGCGTGCTGGCGCATACGCTTGGCGTGGCGCCGTCCGCGCTACTCGAGTTCAGCGAGCCAGCGAAAGCTATCGAACCGGCCGCTGAAATGCCGCCCAGCGGCCGCTAAGCCGTTCGGCCCGACCGGCTCACACCTGATATGGCTACTTGCCAGCCCCGGCTTTGCCGTTCATCCCGTGGAGGCGATCATCCAATGGCCGGCGATGTGCTTGAGGTTGATACGGGCGCAGTCGTCGGAGCTTGTCGCCGCGCCAGTGGGTGATGCCTATGCACCGGCGGATGCTCCGGCGCCGCACTACATTGCGCGGCGCTAGCCGACCTTCGCCTCCGTGGCTCGAACTTCAAGAAACCATTGAATCTCGGGCAGGCTGGTTTTCACGTAGTCCTGCGGCTCAACCCAGTACGCAGGATCCATCACGTACTCGATCAGGATGCTTTCGTCGTGGCTGGCGCGTGCGCGGTGGAACAGCATGTGCCGGCCGAGATTGGTGTGGTCGTCATAGTCCACGACGACAATCGCCAGATCGGGTATGTCGCTGACCGACGCGAGCTCTTCATACATGCCGGTGTCATATCCGTAGTGCGCAAGCAGCTGGGCGATAAAGTCGCCGGTTATCCAGTAAGGGCCCTGTGCCGGATGCCGGAACCGCTCGATTGCGACGTTGCGTACAGCTTCGAGGGTCGTGCCGCAGATCATGGCGATTACCGCGAACGGGCAATCGAAGTCCCCGCTTTGCTGCACGCGTCGGAACGCTGGTACGAAACCGGCTCCGATCATGGTGACGGTGGTGGGAATGGCCGGCACGGTCAATACTCCGACGGGAACAGCAGGGTTGTCACGCTACGGTCGGCTTCGGTGATGACCCATATTCGCTGTCCCTTCACCTCAAAGCTCGACAGGATGCGCGAGCCGTGCCGTACAGCCAGCCGGTTCGACTTTGCATCTTCGGGCGGCACGTCACCCCAGTCACCGGTAACGTGCCGTCTGAGGAACGGATCGGCCGCAATGCCGTGGTGCTCGAGATGGGCAAGTACGCCGCGTGTGGCAACAATCTGGCCGAGCCGAAACAGCGGCTGCGGCGGCTGGTTCTGACTGTGTGACGCTGAACAGTTGCAGGACATAAGCTGCTCCGTAGGGAAAAAGACCCGCCACCGGAAGACACCGGCTCCGTAAACGCGAAAAGCCAGAGCTGCGAGACTCTGGCTTTCAATGCAACCGGGACGGGAAAATAATCGGTGGTGACGGGATTACTTGCCGGCGCCGGCCTTGGTGTTCATGGCATGGATGCCGATCGCCCAGTGGCCAGCGATATTCTTGAAGCTGGTCCGCACACGGTCGGCAGCCTTGCACCACGGCGCCGGATCAAGCGCGTACTCGATCGTCGTACCGGAGGCATGGCTAGCCTTGGCGCGATGAAACAGGACGTGCCGGCCAACCTCCATGTCGGGGTTGTAGTCGACCAGGATCAGCGCCACATCCGGGATATCCGCCACGCGGGAAAGCTCCTTGTACACCGTTGCGACGAACCCCAGTTGAGCAAGCAGGGCGGCAATCTGCGTCTCGCCAAGGTAGTACGGCCCACGCGCGGGATGCTTTGTCTTGGCGATAGCGATTTCGCGTACCTGCTCGATTGTCTTGCCGGACAGCATCGCGGCGCACGCGAAGACGTCGTCGAAGTCGTTGGTCTGCGCGACGAACGGAAATGCAGGCGTGAACGTTGTCGGGGTGCTCTCGACTCCGGTTGGAATCACAGGCATGGATCAGCTCCTGAAAATGCAAATAGGAAGCGCGCAGCAACGCCTGCCTGGCGGCATCGGACATTTTGGGTGAGTCAGGGAGAGAAACTTCGAAGCGAAATCCGGCAAACTTCCGGCGGATTTGCTCAGGCATGCGCTGCGGCGCGAGCGGCGAGCCGAAAACCGGTTTTTTGCCGGTTTTACAGTCGTATCGTCATGTTACCAGGGTCAAAACGCGCACTCAACGGCCAAATAACTTTGGTCAGGCACGCGAAAACCCCGAATTCCCAGCGTTTCGGCGCGATGTGAACCTCCTGTTTCCCCCGCTTCGATGCATCTGGCACGCGGAAGGGCGCCAACTCTTACAATATTATTGTTTTATAATAGGAACTGTTGCCAACCAATAATCGAGGTGTGTAATGGTTGCTGAGACTCGAACGCTGACAGCCCAGGTGCCGGTCGAGCTGGCGGAAGAAGTGGACGCCTTGTCGGAGCAGATCGAACGCCCGCGGCAGTGGATCATCAAAAAAGCGTTGGTCCAGTACCTCGCGCGTGAAGCTGAAAAGCGTCGCCTGATTCAGGAGGGACTGGATGACGTGACTGCTGGTCGCTTCGTCTCGGTGGAGCAGGCTCGAGCGTGGGCGAACAGCCTCGGCACTGATAACGAGCTGCCGGTGCCGGAAGCGTGAGCGTCAAGGTCATCCCCACCGGCAAGGCGATGTCAGACCTTGGAGCTATCGCCGACCACGTCAAAAAGTACAACGACGCCGCCACCGCTCGCAAGGTCGTTAATGCGTTACTGGACGAAGCGGAACGTCTCGGACAGGACCACTATCACCGACTCGGCGAAGAGCTTGATGGATACGACGGGCCGCCGATTCGCGAAGTACACCGCTGGGTGTGCCTTGCAGGCCGTTATGAACTGCACTACGAAGTCTTGCCATCGTATGCTGAAGAGCCCACGACGATCGCCGTGCTTCGCGTTTGGGATACGCGGCAGGACCGGTGAACTGACTTGATGGTCTCTGCCACCCTAGGGCTCAATCAGGTAAGGTGGAATATCTTCCCGATGACAAGAACGACAACCCCAGCGACTACTGGGGCAAGGTACAGCGTATGAAATAATTTGAATCCACTATCATTCCCGACAGGGACCGGAGTCGTGACTCGCATCTGGCCCGGAGGCGCGGCAGCTCCAGATCTTACAGATTCCTTGAATTGTTCGTCCTCAAGAATCCTCTTAGCCCGGGCAATTCTCCCAGCCAAGCCTCCTGCCGCTCGAATTCTCCCGATGCCAAATATGAGTACGACATACTCCAGAATGAAACCGCCATTGCCCCAGGAGACATATTCTCGCAGGCTAGGCAGGGCTGCCACGCGCCAAACGATATCCAAATATGGGCTTGTTAACCCGTAAATCAGTGAGACGAGATTCTTGAACGGTTGAGCGAACGCATGCGAAAGCGGGTCGCCTGAATCGAGGCCGAAATAGAAAAATTTCAACATGGAAATCAGCGTAAAGACACCGCCACCGGCAAACAGAATCAGACCAACTACTCGATACCAAATAACCTTATCTTTTGCTTCCTGATAGCGCATAAATCTATTCTCGAGTGTGGTTATCCGAAACGTTAACGGCATCGAGCAAGTAATCTTTAACAGCCGGTTGAGGCGACTCGCGGTAATGACAACCCTCTCAACTCAGCAACTGCGTACACCCGCTGCGAGGCTTTGGGGGCCTCGGTATCTCGATCTCCTGGTGATATTTATCAATATGGCAGCCGGCGCTGGCTATCTCGTCGGCACGCTTGTGGTGGCCGGGAGACGGCATGTCGTCAGCCGCTCGTGACCTTGCTACCGCGTCGTGATTTGCCCTCCGTCAGTCGACCGCATCTAATGCGAACTTGCATCGACCATCGACTGCGTTAGGGTGCTTGCCGCTGGTAGCTGGGCTGCGGGGCTCACGCCGCATATGCTTTTGGAATCGGACAACTGCCGGCCAGGGTGCGCCTTTCGGCAACATCGTTAGATAGTCATTCGACCGGCAGTCCTATAGGCGAAAGCGGTCATTGCTAATGGCGGATACCCGGTGCCTGACTGTGGGAGCACAGCGTATCAACGTGCGTGACACATGCCTCAGTCGGATTCACAGCGGATCAGGAAACGGCCCCGAAGGGCCGCGGGTCAATCAATCACAGGATCCAGCGAGGCCATTGGCGATCAAGGCTCAGGCGTAAGCTTGATAATCTGGTTATTGTTGGCATCAGCAACGTAGAGATTGCCCGCCGCATCAACCGACACACCATAGGGGCCATTCAATGCGGTGGTGGTCGTGATCGGCGTGGCCGTCGAACTGCCGGGTGCAATTGTCAGTATCTTGCTGGAGCCCGAATCGGCGACGTAAACATTTCCACTCGAATCCACGGCCAGACCGTAGGCGCCCGAGAAAGTCGATGACGCGGCGAGTTGCGTGACGGCGTTACTGCTCGCCGAAATCTCCAGAATCTTATTGTTCGAGTAGTCGGACACATAGACATTGCCATGCGTGTCGACAACGATGCCCATCAAGTATCCGAACGAGTACGATGACGCCAATTGGGAAACGGTGGTGTGGTCAGACGAAATCTTGATGACCTGAAAGTTGCTCGTATCCTCCACATAGACGTTGCCACTGGCATCCACGGCCACACTCATCGGATCGTTGAACGTGTGCGACGTTGCCAACTGGGTCACGGTGGTTCCATTGGAAGATATCTCGAGGATTTTGCTGTCGCCAGAATCCGCCACGTAGACGTTGCCGCTCGCGTCCACTGCGATACCCATAGGTCCGTTGAACGAGTACCCGCCGCCCAGCGTTGTAACCGTGCTGCCATCGGCAGAAATTTTGACGACGGTGTTGCCGTACGTATTGCCGACATAGACGTTGCCGCTCGCATCTACCGCCGTGGCCATCGGCGTAGTAAATGTGTACGTCGAGGCCAGTTGCGAAACGCTCCCCCGGGCAGTCGAACAGGCTATCGCTACGCTGCTCACATTGTTCGTAACTGTGCCGCTGCCGTTGGTCACATTACAGAACTGCCACAGCGGATTTTTGCCTACTGTGACCGCATAGACGCTATTAAACGCGACCGGCGTGGCAAACGTGAACGAACCATTTGCTGTCAGTGTCAGCGTGTCGCCGCCGTTATCGAGTAGTGTCACTGGCTCGTAGCCCGGTAAACCAGTGACGGTGCCGCCTACTGAGTAAGTCGCCGGTGTGGAGGGTGTTGTCGGTGTCGAGGGTGTTGTCGGTGTCGAGGGTATTGTTGGTGTCGAAGGTGCTGCCGGTGTCGCCGGTGTCGAGGGTGTTGTCGCTATCGAGGCGCCGCCGCCGCCGCACGCAGCGAGAAGTAGGAGCGCGCCAAAGGCTAACGGTGTTGCGATAAGACGGTATCGACTGCTTTCCTTCATATTTCCCCCGGTGTGTGCGAATTTCCCTGCGCGATATTAAATAACGGCAAAAACCATCGTAACTTGAACTTCGTCAACACTTCCAAAGCGAGATCAGCAAAAGTTGCTAGTCCAAAAAACCACCACCATCGAAATGGGCAGTAATTCGTGGTGGCACCTGCCTGTCCGTTCGCAACTCAACACCGGCCTTTGCCGGTCGGTGACATCGAATGACCGAGTTGGGGTCGGGTGCTGCCTGTCGCGACAGGCAGGGAGCAGCCATGAAGGGACGTTCGACACACGTTTCTGATTCGGCGACAATTGGTGAACGTAAACAAACCTCGACGGAAAACCTGAGATGCTGCTGCGGCCGACGGAAATCCAAGTTGAATCAACCCGGCTCTTGATCAAACCGTTTTCGGCCAACGACGCGGATGCCACGTTCTCATGCATCACCCCTTCGCTCACCCGTTACATGGCGTGGGAGCCGCCGGCATGCCGGCATGATTTCGATGGTGTTTGGCGGTCCTGGATACTGTCGATAGACGACGGGTCGGACTATGTATTCGCGATTCGGCAACGCGCTGACGGGAGTTTCCTTGGGTTGGCCGGACTTCATCGCGTACGCACTGAGAGCCCGGAGCTCGGCATCTGGATTCGTGAAGATCGTCATCGAAATGGCTTTGGTCGCGAGGCCGTAACGCTGGTTGCACACTGGGCAACGCGAACCATTGGCTGTGCAAGCTTTACCTATCCGGTTGCCGAAGAGAATCGCCCCAGCCGGTGCATCGCCGAATCGTTAGGCGGCATCATCGTGGAAAGCCGCGTGACGCCGAAGTACAAGTCCGTCGTTTACCAAATTCCTCGCCTCCCAGTCACGAGTGAGGTATAAGCGAAAACGCAAGATGATTTAATCCGACGCGTCTACGATCGTATCCGGCTGCCACCAGTGACTCCTCGGCTTGAACAAAGACAATATATGTGTCATCGAGTTTGTAGCTCCGGCCGTTGTCCCAAGCCTGGTATTCGATGTATGCAAACCGCTCGAGAAGCGGCTTCCAGAATTGAAGCGAGACTTCCAGTGAAGAAACGTATAGCTCGATGTGGTGCAGCTGACCGGGCAAGGGCATGAACGATGTCTCTGATGACTCAATGAAGGCCTAACGCTGCAGTATTTATTTTTCGTTCGCAAGTGGGACGAAGGAAAATCTGCACCCGCAAGCTTTATATGCCATCCACACGCGGCCAACGAGGTCGCGAACGTCCGCTTCCCACAGTCAGTCGTGCCCAATTCCCCGGAGGGAGGGCGGTGTCCATTCCATCTCGACCGTCCCCTGTTGGTCGAAATGAGCCCGTCGAACTGGCCCACGCAGTTCTGTGCCATTGCCTGACCCGCGCCGTGCGGAAACGCCAATCCAGCACCGTCTACCAGCGTCTCGCTGCAGACACCGTCAAGTGACGGTATTTCTGACGGTATACTGGCGACGCTTCGCAGCCTTACCTATACAGGCCAAGCGTTTCCAGCCAGACTCAACATAATTGCGCGGTACGTGGAGCGGATGCTGAACGCACCGAAATAACAGACCGCAACCCGGCCACGCATGCGCTGGCGGCGGCGCTCCGCCGCTTTCAGCCGGTTCATGCGTCCATCGTTTTCAACGAGCATAGCAACGGCCG
>Ga0255336_101412_pt1 | contig 17394 bp, 14 predicted proteins | sample MeOH1_35cm_T3_17_FD_189102 | JGI IMG/M metagenome (GOLD analysis project Ga0255336, IMG submission 189102) | Sandy soil microbial communities from University of British Columbia, Vancouver, Canada - MeOH1_35cm_T3_179 | ecosystem: Engineered > Artificial ecosystem > Sand microcosm > Unclassified ...
GCTGAAGCAGGCGGGCAGCGAGTCCACGTTCTACTGGTATGTGACGGCGATGTGCGCGATTGCCGGCGTCGTGGCATTGCGTATGCGTGACCCGTCGAAAGAAGGGTATCTGCGGCACGAACCGTAACCCGCAAGCAAAGCCTGGACGACACGCGCTGATCGCGCAGTCCTGGCCGTCACAACTCGGGCGCCTGCGTGGTCAGCGTTGCTGACCACGTTTAACTTGCCAGCCGATAAACTTTCGCGAATCGTGCGGCCTGTACGACGCCGTAATCGCCAGGCGCGTATTGCATGACCCAGTCCCCGGCGGCGCCGCGCAGCACGTCGCCGCCGTTGGCCGAGCGCGCGAGCGTGAACGCTTCATGCATCTGTTTGGCCAGCACGACGGCGGGGCGATTGCGGTACGTGCCCGCTTCGCCGTGTGAGACGGCTGCGTCGGCGAGAACGTATTTGGCGTCGAAGCGTTCGCGTGAGACGACCCAGCGGTCGCCCGTCGAGCCGGTGATCAATGCGTCGCCGCGAACGTAGCGGTTCGGGCCTTCGAGGCTCATCAGTTCGCCTTCGGAGGCGGCAAATTCCACGCTGACCGTTTCGTCTTTTACGACACGGCATGCGTTAACGTCTTGACTCAGATCGAGATTTTTGAGGTCGGTCATAAAGCGGGCAGGCATGAAGAGTGGGGCAGCGGCGCCGGAGTTCAGGTGTTCGGCCGCGTACACTCGCATCATGCCAGATGCATCAGACAACCGCATTTTTTGCAATGGACGGTGGCGCGGATCGTCCGTCAGTGGTGCGTAGTTGCAGAGACGGAAAATTGCCGGTTCGACACGCAGATTCAAGGAGGCTTCGAGAGAGGTGCCGGGGCCGAGTCGCGATAGATACCGCGGCCTGTGGGAAAAGCTCGAGTGCGGGCCGGCGCCCGCCGTGCGGCAAATCCGCGCGGCGGGTAATCGGTTCGTTACGGCTTCACAGTGGCGTCGCTGGCCGGGGTGGCGGCCTTGCCGCCTTTGCCCTTGCCTTTGCCATGATGACCGTGGCCTTCCATCCCGCCCGGCTGATGGAACGTCGCATCAGCCAGCTTCTTCTGCTCCGGCGAGAAGCTGTTGTACAGCGGATCGAATGCATCCACCAGTTTCTTCATGCCGTCCGCATGCGCTTGTGCGATCGTCGCGTATTGCTTCATGTCGTCGAGTGCCGACACGTTGGTAGCGGCGCGGCGTTGCTGGAATAGCTCGCCCATTGTCTGGCCATTGCTGCGCATGACGTCGGCGAACGCGTTCCACTGCGATTCCTGTGCTGAAGTAATCTTCAGTTGCGAATGCAGGTAGGCGATGCGGTCTTCGACATTGCGCTCGTGGCCGGCCTTCGCGGCGGGTGCCGAAGCGGCGTTCACCGGTGCCGACGCCGGCGCGGAAGTTTGTGCAAACGCGCCGCTCATGGCGACTGCGGTGGCCAACATTACCAGTGCTTTTTTCATCGAAACTCCTGATGTCTGTTCGAATTGGGACAAGGCTCGCGTGCGAGCGGCCCGTCGTGTGGCGGTCATGCGCGGGTCATGATTATGCACGCCGGCCGGCTGCCCAGTTTGCCGTCGCCGCTATTAGTATCACGATATCCCTACAATGCGGCTGTTGTGCGACAAACGCTTACAACCGAAACGAACAGGAAATAGCGGGTGGATAAATTCGTCAGCATGGAGATCTTCGTCGCCGTGGTCGAGGCGGGCAGCCTGACGGCGGCCGCCGAGCGCTTCGATATTTCGTCTGCGATGGTGGGCAAGCATATCCGTTCGCTGGAAACCCGGCTCGCCACGCGGCTCCTGACGCGCACGACGCGCCGGCAAAGCCTGACGGAGATTGGCCGGCAGTATTACGAGCAATGCCGGCGCATCCTGGCCGACGTGAAAGATGCCGAGTCGCTTGCCGAGGCAATGGCCGCCGCGCCGCGCGGCGTGCTCAAGGTGACGGTGCCGCTCACTTACGGCGTCGAAGTCTTCGCCCCGGCGATGACCGAGTACCTGACCGCGTGGCCGGACATCACGCTCGAACTCGACCTTTCGAACCGTGTGATCGATCTGGTGGAAGAGGGCTTCGACGCGTCGGTGCGGATCGGCCAGTTGCCGGATTCGAGTTTCGTCGCGCGGCCGCTGAAGCCCTACCGGATGCGCGCATGCGCGTCGCCGGCATATCTGGCGCGTGCCGGCACGCCGCGCACGCCGGAAGATCTGATGCAGCATGAATGCCTGGGGTTTCTGCACTGGGGCCGCGAAGGTTCGTGGCGCCTGGGCGGCGAGACCGCGGACGAAAACCATCTGCGCGCCGGACGGTTTCGCGCGAACAACGGCCAGGCGCTCAAGGTGGCCGCGCTGCACGGCTTCGGGCTGGTATTGCAGCCGGAGGCGCTGCTCGCCAGAGAAATAGCCAGCGGCGAACTGGTGTCTGTGCTGGAAGACTATCTGCCCGAGGGCGTGCCGGTCCATCTGCTGTATCCGCGCGATCGCCGCGCCACGCCCAAGCTGACCAGCTTCATCGATTTCGTGATCGAACGTTTCGGAGCGTAAGCCTGGCAGCCGACGCGGGCTTCCTTGACATGCGGAATGCCTGCCATGCTGTCGCCGCATGCATGGCGATCGGCCCTGCGAGTTCTCCATGCGCCGCTGAAGACGCGCGATAATCCGGCTCACCTGACCACTTCATTCGCTTTCGATGAGACCTCCGCGCCTCGACCAACTCGACGATCTCGACCGCAATCTGGTTGCGCTTCTGCAAGCCAACGCTCGCGAGAGCGTCGCCAATCTCGCGCGCCAACTGGGCGTGGCGCGTACCACGGTGATCGCGCGAATCGCGCGGCTCGAGCGCAGCAATGTGATTGCCGGCTACAGCGTACGGCTCGGCCAGGACGTGCTCGATTCGAGCATCATGGCCTATGTCGGCATCATCATCGCGCCGAAGCACGGGCCGGCCGTGCAGAAACGCCTCGGCAAGATGCCCGAAGTGCAGTTGCTGTGCGCGGTGAGCGGCGAGTTCGACTACGTCGCATGGCTGCGCGCCGATTCGCCCGATCGTCTCAACGATCTGCTCGACCAGATCGGCGGACTGGAAGGCGTGGAGCGGACCACGACCTCGATCATTCTCGCACGCAAAATCGACCGCGGCATGGTGTGAGCGCGTGGCGTGTCGTTGTTCGCTGTGTGCCGCTCAGTCAGGCACGGTTGATTGCGCGCGTTGACGCCGTTCGTGCCGCCCGTGCGTTGTGCGCCGCTCGCTTTCCGTTGTTCGGGCTGCGGTGCTCGCTTCCCACCGCTAGGGCCGCGCTCTTCGATTCGCCCTGTTCAGGCTGCGCTGTTTAGCCCCGCTGTTTAGCCGCGCCGCTCAACCCGCGCTTCTCAACCCGCGCTTCTCAACCCGTTTACGTCGTTTTAACAGCTTTTCGACATATCGACTAAGGCACTCGTCATAACGTCGAAGTTCTTGGTCATAGCGCAGCATTTTGCGCGTATGAAGTGTTTTTGCTTCTCCCTAAACTGTGACTCAAGGGTTTAGCCCGCCGCGCGCGGCGCCACAAGCGCAGCGCACTTCCCAAGCTGGAAACAGCACACAGAACAGGACCGGAATTAGCGCTTTAGCGGTCGATCGGAGTTCGCGTTCTCGCTGCCGGCCAGAGTTCGCGCTTTAGCGCCTTACTCCGGTCCCATGCACAGCGCGTACTCCGATCCCACGCAAAAGCACCGCTCCGGTCGACAAAGGAGAAGCGCATGAAAGTAGCTATTGTTGGTGCAGGTCTGATCGGTCACACCATCGCCCATATGCTGCGTGAAACCGGCGACTACGACGTCGTCGCGTTCGACCGTGACCAGCACGCGCTCGACAAGCTCGCGGCCCAGGGCATTCCGACCCGCCGCGTGGATTCCGCCGATGCCGCCGCGCTGCGCGCCGCCGTGCAAGGCTTCGACGCGCTCGTCAACGCGCTGCCGTATTACCTCGCGGTGAATGTGGCCTCGGCGGCCAAGGGTGCGGGCGTGCACTATTTCGACCTGACGGAAGACGTGCGCGCCACGCATGCGATCCGCGCGATCGCCGACGACGCCGATCACGCCTTCATGCCGCAATGCGGTCTCGCGCCGGGCTTCATCGGCATTGCCGCGCACGAACTGGCGAACCGCTTCACGGAAATCCGCGACGTCAAGATGCGCGTGGGCGCGCTGCCGGAATTCCCGACCAACGCGCTGAAGTACAACCTGACGTGGAGCGTCGACGGTCTGATCAACGAGTACTGCCAGCCGTGTGAAGCGATCCGCGACAGTCGCACGCAGTGGGTGCAGCCGCTCGAAGGCCTCGAACATTTCTCGCTCGACGGCACCGAATACGAAGCCTTCAACACCTCCGGCGGCCTCGGCACGCTGTGCGAAACCTTGTCGGGCCGGGTGGAGTCGCTCGACTACAAGTCGGTGCGCTATCCGGGCCACCGCAACCTGATGCAGTTCCTGCTCGAAGACCTGCGTCTTGCCAGCGACCGCGACACGCTCAAGAACATCCTGCGCCGTTCGGTGCCTTCCACCGCGCAAGACGTGGTGCTGGTGTTCATCACAGTGAGCGGCATGCGCGACGGTCAACTGGTGCAGGAAGTCTTCACCCGCAAGATCTTCGCGAAGACGGTGTGCGGTGTGCCGATGAGCGCGATCCAGATCACCACGGCCGGCGCGATGTGCGCGGTGCTCGACCTGTTCCGCGAGCAAAAGCTGCCGCAAAAGGGCTTCGTGCGTCAGGAGCAGGTGTCGCTGCGCGACTTCCTCGCGAACCGCTTCGGGCAGTTGTACGAGGGGCAGTCGCTGGAGACGCTGGCTACGGTCTGAGGACTCGGCACAGAGGGCTGTGCGACAACGCGGCGGCAGGCTGAACGGGTTGCCGCAAGCAGGAACGAAGGCTCCGCAGAGAGCCTTTGAAACGCCCCGCGATGCGGGGCGTAATTTTTTCGCCGGACGCGGCGCAGGTTATACCGGCACCGGCGGCATGATCGCCGCCTGCGGCTCATCCACAATGCGCGCGAGCAGGGCTTCGTAGTCTGTTGAAGCAGGCGCGGTATTGTCGAACATCAGCAGGTCGTCGCAGATATCGCCGCTAGGCACGAAGCGGCGCTGCCGGTACTCGTCCCAGTGCGCGAGTTTGTAGGCGTCGTTGGGATTCGCGCGCTTTATGATCCGCTGCTGCGCCGTCTCTTCCGACGTATAGACCCACACGACCCGTATCACCACTTCCGCGCCAACTCCCAGCCACGCGCGATCGAACAGGCGCCGCTCGCGCACTTCGCGCGAAAGCGGCCCGACCACGAGGGCGCTAACGCCGAGTTCGAGATTGTCGCGGGCGGTATCGAGCAGGCCGCGATATTCGGGATCGCGCAGATGCTGCAGGAACAGCGGGCTGTCGCGGTCGTTCGGGTCGCCGGTCAGCATGGCCATCGCGGCCGCGCTGTAGCCGCCGTAGAGCGTATCTTTGTCGAGCAGGCAGAAGGGCGTGCCGCTCGCTTTCGTCAGCGGACCATGCAGTTTCTTTGCGAGCGTGGTCTTGCCCGTGCCTGCGTGACCGCAGAAGAAAACCAGATGCGTCACGAAGGCGTGTCCCCAGGCGTGGCGGCTATGGCGTCGGCGCGCTGCGGGTCACGCGCGAACTTGCCGCCGGCCTCCAGCCACATCACGTTGATGATGCCGAAGCCCAATGCCACGCCAATGCCGAGAATCCATGTGAAATACCACATTGCTGTCTCCTTGACCGGCAGCTTACGGAACTGCCCTTTGCAGCGATCATGAAGAAGAACGCGGCGCCACGCAAGGGGGCATGGGGTCGTCCATTCGGCCAGGCTGGCGGAACGGCCACGCGTTGCTATCATGAATGGCAGTAGATGAGCAGAGATGAGCAGCAATGAGCGGTAGCGGACAGGACAGCAACGCGTCACCGTCCAGCCTGCTGTTAGAAGAGGCAGCAAAGCGGGACCACAATCAACAATACGGGAGAACCCGCATGCCGATGCGTCCGGATTTACCGCCGCAAAGCCGCGCCGGTCGCCTTGGCGAGGCTCGGCACGCCGGCCACGTTGAGCTTGGGCGTGCTCGCCGGCTGCGCGTCGACACCCGCCGAGCCTGTTTCGTTCAAGCCAGTGCCGGCCGCACGCATCGTCCAGCCCGGCTACACGGAGCCGGGCGCGGGGCTCGTCGCCGTGGATCTCAGGCGTGAGCGCTCGCGCGACGTGATCGTCCGTTTTCGCGATGCCTTCGTGTATATCGAGGCGAACAGGTCACCGACCTGATGAACGGCGAGCACGTGGTCTTCTATCTGAGCCGGGGGTGCATCGCATCGGCGTGTCGACGCAGTTCGATCCGGTTGTCGAAATGCGCTTCACGGTGACGGCGGATACGCGCTACACGAACCGTGCGTCGGTCACGTTCGGCGAAGATCATCGCATTGCGCTGCAACGGGTCGCTCAATAGGCGTTGTCTGCAGCGCGGCCGTTCGGCCCGCACCCCTGCGGCTTGACAATTCGATACCTGAGCGCCACGCGGAGCCATTAACATGGCGGCTAACGCAAATCTGTCCATGCAGACTGGCCGCCTGGCTTACGCGTCGTAAGAGTGTGTGGCCGGTCTGTTCCGTTTTCAAGGTAATCCAAACATGCTGATCAATTGCGCCGCCTATCAGGACGGCCGGAAGCTGGCAGACATCGATATCGATAGCATCAGCGACTACGTGGCGCGGCCCGAGTGTTTCGTCTGGGTCGCGCTGATGGACCCGGGCCCGGGCGAACTGGCCGTGATGAAACACGAGTTCGGCCTGCACGAACTCGCGATCGAAGACGCGCAGAACGGCCACCAGCGTCCCAAGATCGAGGAGTACGGCGAGTCGCTGTTCGCCGTGATGCACACGGTGGAAATGGATGAACATGGCGAACTGCTGATCGGCGAAGTGGACGTATTCGTGGGCAGCAACTATGTGCTTTCGGTGCGGCGCGGTACGCGCCTCGGCTTCAAGAACGTGCGCGCGCGCTGCGAGCGCGAGCCGCAATTGCTCAAGGAAGGCTCGGCGTTCGTGCTGTATGCGCTCGCCGACGATATCGTCGACCGGTATTTCCCGATCATCGAGGCGATGAACAGCGAGATCGAGGAGATCGAAGACCGCATCTTCGACCGCAACAATTCCGCGGCGTCGCGCGCGATCATCCAGGATCTCTATTCGTTGAAGCGCCGTCTCGTGATTCTGCAGCACCATATCGCACCGCTGCAGGAAGCCATCAGCAAACTGACGGGTGGCCGCATTCCGAGCGTCTGCGACGGCATGCAGGCGTACTTCCGCGACGTCTACGACCACCTCGAGCGGATCGTCAGAATCATCGACGGACGTCGCGAAATGGTCGTCACCGCCGTGCAGGTCAATCTCGGCATGATTTCGCTCGCCGAGAGCGAGGTGACCAAACGGCTCGGCTCGTTCGCGGCGCTGTTCGCGGTGCCGACCATGATCGCCGGCATCTACGGGATGAACTTTCAGACCATTCCCGAGTTGCACTACAAGTACGGCTATCCGATCTGTCTGGCGGTCATGCTGACTGTGGACCTCGTGCTGTACTGGCGCTTCCGCAAGGTCGGCTGGCTCTGACGAGGGGCAAGGCATCGTCCCGCGTTGTTCGGGCTTGCATCGCGCGCAATAAAAGTCCAGCATAGGCGGCCCGTCGGCCTGTAATCTTGCGGCTGGCGGCAAATCTGCCATGCCCAGACCCAGCGAGGGATCTTTGCCACACGCAACCTGCCGGCGCGCTGAACCGGCGCGCCGGTTCGAATCGATCGCCTGCGCCGCACAGGCCGCGCGCCGACGCACTGCAACACCGTGCGGCGTTGACAAGCCGAGCGGACTGCGCTGAGAATGAGCCTCGCAAACGTTTGCGCACTATTAAAACGCACTAACGAAAAATAAGGCTCCGCAGCGAGCCTGACAGACCTTGGAGATATGCATGAGCCAACGCATCCGCCGCCGCATCCTGACGGCTGCCGTCCTCGCCACCGCTAGCGCCGCTTTGCCGTTTTCGTCTGCGTACGCGCAGAACGCGTCCGCTCACAAGCCGAAGGTCGCGCTGGTGATGAAGTCGCTCGCCAACGAATTCTTCCTGACCATGGAAACCGGCGCGAAGGACTATCAGAAGCACAATCCGTCCCAGTTCGACCTGATCACCAACGGCATCAAGGACGAGACCGATACCGCGAACCAGATCCGTATCGTCGAGCAGATGATCGTGTCGAAGGTCGACGCGATCGTGCTGGCGCCGGCCGACTCGAAGGCGCTGGTGCCGGTCGTCAAGAAGGCGGTGGACGCGGGCATCATCGTCGTGAATATCGATAACCGGCTCGATCCGGACGTGCTCAAGTCCAAAGACCTGAACGTGCCGTTCGTCGGCCCGGACAACCGCAAGGGCGCGCAGAAGGTCGGTGATTACCTGGCCAGGAAGCTCAAGGCGGGCGACGAGGTCGGCATTATCGAAGGCGTGTCGACCACCACCAACGCGCAGCAACGCACCGCGGGCTTCAAGGACGCGATGCAGAAGGTCGGCGCGAAGGTCGTTTCGGTGCAATCGGGTGAATGGGAAATCGACAAGGGCAATGCGGTGGCTTCGGCAATGCTCAACGAATACCCGAATCTGAAGGCGCTCCTCGCCGGCAACGACAACATGGCGATCGGCGCGGTCTCGGCCGTGCGCGCGGCCGGCAAGCAGGGCAAGGTGCTGGTGGTCGGCTACGACAACATCAACGCGATCAGGCCGATGCTCAAGGACGGCCGCGTGCTCGCCACCGCGGATCAGTATGCCGCCAAGCAGGCCGTGTTTGGTATCGACACCGCGCTGAAGGCGTTGAGCGAGCACAAGAAGCAATCGGATCTGTCTGGCGTGGTGGAAACGCCGTGCGATCTGATCACGAAGTAGGCATGGCCCGGTGAGTGCCGGGATAAGTGGGTACGCAGGCCAGTGTCGCGGCATGTCTCTTGCCCGCTGCATGAGACGCGCACGGACTTGCGTCTATTCAATAAATGCTCAAGAAACCTGCCGCGCCGCCGTTAATTCCAGAGATAAGCGCCATGACGGCGCCGCGCGACGGGAGGGGTGCGTGGCTGTTAGCGCCTGCGCATTTCGCGCATTGGGCCGGCATGACGCAAGGCGGCCGGCGGCGGCTTCATGCGAGCGGATCGTGTGAGGCCGCCGCCACCGCTTTGGAACCAGGATTGCGATGGATTCGACCGATCACGACGCCATGCCTGCCGTACTGTCCGTCAGCGGCATCGGCAAGACCTACGCCGAACCGGTGCTCGCCGACATTTCGCTGTCGCTGCGCGCCGGTGAGGTATTGGCGCTGACCGGAGAGAACGGCGCAGGCAAGAGTACGCTGTCCAAAATCATGGGTGGGCTGGTCGCGCCGACCGCCGGTACGATGCGCCTCGCCGGCGAGCCTTACGCGCCGGCAAGCCGCACCGAAGCCGAGGCGCTCGGCGTGCGCATGGTGATGCAGGAGCTGAATCTGCTGCCGACTTTATCGGTGGCCGAAAACCTGTTCCTGAACCGCTTGCCGAGGCTCGGCGCGTTCAGCTTCGGCTGGATCGACCGGCGCAAGCTGCGCGAAGACGCGCGGCAGGCGATGGCGCAGGTCGGCCTCGACGCGATCGATCCGGACACGCTGGTCGGCGAACTCGGTATCGGCCATCAGCAGATGGTGGAGATCGCGCGCAATCTGATCGACGACTGCCGCGTGCTGATTCTCGACGAGCCGACCGCGATGCTGACCGCGCGCGAGGTCGATCTGCTGTTCGAACAGATCGACCGGCTGAAGGCGCGCGGCGTGGCGCTCGTCTACATTTCGCACCGGCTCGAAGAGCTGGCGCGGGTGGCCGGGCGGATCGCGGTTCTGCGCGACGGGCGGCTGGTGCATGTCGACGCGATGGCCAACCTGACCAGTGACGAGATCGTCACATGGATGGTCGGCCGTGAGCTCGGTGAGCGGATCGATCTGGGCGCGCGCAATATCGGCGCGCCGCTTCTGAAAGTGGAGCGGCTCACGCGCGGCAAGGTGGTGCGCGAGGTGTCGTTCGAAGTGCGCGCGGGCGAGATTTTCGGCATCAGCGGCCTGATCGGCGCGGGCCGTACGGAGTTGATGCGGCTGATCTACGGCGCCGATCAGAAAGACAGCGGCAGCGTCGCGCTGGCTAAAACGCCTGGCGCGCCGCCCACGCCGGTGCAGATCGCTTCGCCCGCGGACGCGGTGCGCGCCGGCATCGCGCTGATCACCGAAGACCGCAAGGGCGAAGGCCTGCTGCTGCCGCAGCCGATCGCGGCCAATGTGTCGCTCGGCAATATCGGCAGTGTGGCGCGGCACGGCATCGTCGATGCGAAGCGGGAGAACGCGCTGGCGCAGACGCAGATCGCCGCGATGCGGATTCGCACTTCCGGGCCGGCGCAGATTGTCGGCGAGCTGTCGGGGGGCAATCAGCAGAAGGTCGTGATCGGCCGCTGGCTGGCGCGCGACTGCCGCGTGCTGTTATTCGACGAACCTACGCGCGGTATCGACGTCGGCGCGAAGTTCGATATATATGGCTTGATGGGTGCGCTGGCTCGCGAAGGCCGCGCGCTCGTGGTGGTGTCGAGCGATCTGCGCGAGCTCATGCTGATCTGCGACCGGATCGGCGTAATGTCCGCGGGCAGCATGATGGGTGTGTTCGAGCGCGACAATTGGTCGCAGGATGCGTTGCTGGCCGCGGCTTTCGCCGGCTACCGCAGCCGCGACGCGTTGCTGCACGCCGCCCCCGACACCAGCGAAGCAGGGAGTCTGTCATGAACGATCAGTCGTTGCCTGAAGCGCCGGGCGACAAGCCGGGCGCGGGCCGCGCGGATGGTGCAGGTGGCGCAGGTGGCGCGGGCGGTGTGACGCCGCCCGCCGACCCGTCGGCGCCGCTCGCGAGCGGCAAGCCGGCCGGCACGCGCCTGGGCTTTTCGAATTACCTCGGGCTCGCCGGGGCGTTGCTGGCGATGATCGTGCTGTTCTCGCTGCTGAGTTCGCACTTTCTGACGTACGACACGTTCAGCACGATCGCCAATCAGATTCCCGATCTGGTGGTGATGTCGGTGGGCATGACTTTCGTGCTGATCATCGCCGGGATCGATCTCTCGGTGGGGTCGGTGCTGGCGCTGGGCGCGTCGGTGGTGAGCGTGGCCGCGCTGAAGTGGGGCTGGGGGCCGTTGCCGTCGGCGCTGCTCGGTGTCGCGGCGGCGGCGTTGACAGGCACGATCACCGGCGCGGTGACGGTGGGCTGGCGGATTCCGTCGTTCATCGTCTCGCTCGGCGTGCTGGAAGCCGCGCGCGGCATGGCGTATCAGATGACGAATTCGCGCACCGCCTATATCGGCGACGCGTTCGACTTCCTGTCGAACCCGATCGCGGTCGGCATTTCGCCGGCCTTCCTGATCGCGGTGGCGGTGATGGTGGTCGCGCAACTGGTGTTGACGCGCACGGTGTTCGGCCGTTACCTGGTCGGCATCGGCACCAATGAGGAAGCCGTGCGGCTGGCGGGCGTCAATCCGCGGCCGTACAAGGTGATCGTGTTTGCGCTGATGGGCGGCCTCGCGGGGCTGGCCGCGCTGTTCCAGATCTCGCGTCTGGAGGCGGCCGATCCGAATGCGGGCGTCGGTCTGGAGCTGCAGGTGATCGCGGCCGTGGTGATTGGCGGCACGAGCCTGATGGGCGGGCGCGGCTCGGTCATCAGCACTTTTTTTGGCGTGTTGATCATATCGGTGCTGGCGGCCGGCCTCGCGCAGATCGGCGCGAACGAGCCGACCAAGCGGATGATCACCGGCGCGGTGATCGTGGTGGCGGTGGTGCTGGATACGTATCGCAGCCGTCGCAAGCGCGCCTGACCGGGGTGGCCGGCACGTGCTGGAACATACGCCGGCACAGCGAGCCGGAGCACAACGCAGCAAGGGCAGTCACAGCGTCATGAGCGGTAAGGCGCAAGAATTCATGGGTTTGGTCAGTCTTCGAAGAAGACTGCCGGTGGGTCGCCAGATGGCGTGGCCGGCGGGCAAAACAGGCAGGAGAGCAACAGGTTATGGCGACGATCAAGGATGTAGCGGCCGTGGCGGGCGTGTCGTTCACGACGGTATCGCACGTGGTGAACAACTCGCGGCCGGTGTCGGCCGACGTGCGCGCGAAGGTCGAACACGCTATCCGTCAGCTTCACTATGTTCCGTCGGCGGTGGCCCGCTCGCTGAAGGCGCGGTCGACGGCGACGATCGGGCTCGTCGTGCCGAACACCACGAACCCGTATTTCGCGGAACTGGCGCGCGGGATCGAGGACGGTTGCTCGCGCAACGGCTACTGCGTGTTCTTCTGCAATTCCGACGACGATCCGGCCAAGCAGCGTAATTATCTGCGCGTGCTGCAGGAAAAGCGGATCGACGGCCTGATCGTCGCCTCCGCCGGCGACGACGCCGTGCTCGCGCAGACGCTCGCCGACTCGCGCGAGCCGCTGGTCATTCTGGATCGCAACATCGAAGGGCTGAACGCGGATCTGGTACAGATCGACCACGAGAAGGGCGCATATTTCGCGACCCGGCACCTGCTCGAACTGGGGCACGTACGGATCGGCTGCATTACGGGGCCGGTTCAGACGGCCGTCAGCGCGATGCGCGTGCACGGTTTTATCCGCGCGATGACCGAGCGCGGCATCGAGATTCCGCCCGACGCGATCGTCGAAAGCGATTTTTCGGGCACCGGCGGCCACCGTGCGGCCGGGCAGCTGTTCGACACGATCGAACCGTCGGCGATTTTTGCCTGCAACGACATGATGGGTATCGGCGCGCTGCGCGCAGCCGCCGAACGCAACATCAGCGTGCCGCGTGATTGTTCGATCATCGGTTTCGACGATATCGAACTGGGGCGTTTCACCTATCCGGCGCTTTCGACCGTCGGGCAATCGGTGCGCGCGCTCGGCGACATGGCCGCGCAGACGCTGATCGAGCGGATTGCCGGCACCTCGTCCGGCAGCCCGCGTCCGCCGGGCCGCCGGCGCGTCGTATCGCCGCGGCTGATCGTGCGCGAGTCCACCGCGACCTGGGGCGGTGCGGCCAAACGCAATCTGGCGGCCTGAGTCGACGCCGTGCGCGACTTTCCTATGCGCGTTTGCACAGCGGAGCGCGGCCGCTTGTGCAGCGCATCCGCGCCTAACCGCTGCCGATAGGCGGAATGCGTGCCGCGGCGCGCGTGGCATGGCTGGCGCGCTCGCCGTCGGCACGCCATGACTGCCCCGTATCTACCCCCCAACGGCGCAGCCCTTGTCCCTTTCTGACTTCCCACCGCACGCGCCGTTGCGCCCTGCGCGCATTCATCGAACTCCAACACTGTGGCATCGTCAGCGGTTTGTAATTTCTTCCTGTTGCTTACGGCGGCTTTCCTCATACCATATAAATCCTTCAAGGAAGCCGGCACCATGCCGTAAACAGAATTATTAGAGCGCCGCTTCGAACGAGCGCCGACACGCAGCCACCACACGCTATTCCCGCTGCGCAAGCCACTCTCATTTTTCAGCCAGGAACCAGGCATGTTGAACAAGGGCATCACGATCAAGGCGCGGATAGGCCTCACGATGGCTTTTCTCGCCGCGCTGCTGGTGGCGATCGGTGTATTCGGGCTGTTCGGAATGAGCCGTTCGAACCACGCCTTAAGCGATACCTTCACCAATGCCATGCCGAGCGCGGTCAACATCGGCAACGCCGAACTTTACGCGGCGCGTGAGCGGCTGGCGCTCGACCGCGCGGCATTCATGATCGGTACGCCGGAAGCCGCGCCGACACTCGAGCGCGCGCGCGGCATGCGTGTCACGTCCGATATGTGGTGGAAACAGTATATGGATCTGCCGCGCGGGCCGGAGGAGGATCGCCTCGCGCAGGACGTCGTCTCCAGACGTGACGCGCTGCATCAGCGACTGGACGCCTTCGCGGCGACCATCGCCGCGAACGACCAAAGCAAGGTGGTGGACGGCGCCAAGCGCCTGCAGGTCGCCTACAACGACCTCGCCAATGCCGACGACGCCTTGCGCAAATACCAGTTCACCTCGGCGAAAGACGGCTACGACTCAGCGGAAAGCAGCTTCGAACTGTTCCGCCTGATCAGTTCGGGCGCCTTGCTGATCGGCGTGCTGGCTGCGGCGATCTCGTACCTGACGCTCAGCCGCGCGATCGCCCGGCCGCTCGACGCGGCGCTCGGCCATTTCGACGCGATTTCGGCGGGCGATCTGCGCCGGCCGGTCGTCGTGACCTCGCGCGACGAAATGGGGCGGCTGCTCGAAGGCATCGCCAGGATGCAGCGCAGCCTTACCGAAACGGTGCGCACCGTGCGCAGCGGCAGCGAATCGATTGCGGCGGCCACACACCAGATCGCCGCCGGCAATATCGACCTGTCCTCGCGTACCGAAGAGCAGGCCTCGGCGCTGCAGCAAACCGCCTCGAGCATGGAAGAGCTCACCGGCACGGTCAAACAGAACGCCGACAACGCCCGCCAGGCGAGCTCGCTTGCGGCCAATGCGTCGGAGATCGCCAACAAGGGCAGCGCGGTGGTCGACAAGGTGGTCGGCACGATGGGCGACATCAACCAGAGCTCGGCCAGGATCGCCGACATCATTTCGATCATTGAAGGGATTGCGTTCCAGACCAACATCCTGGCGCTGAACGCGGCGGTGGAAGCGGCACGCGCCGGCGAAGACGGACGCGGTTTCGCGGTGGTGGCGGGCGAAGTGCGCAGCCTCGCACAGCGTTCGTCGGCTGCGGCGAAGGAAATCAAGGAACTGATCGATACTTCGGTGGAGCGCGTGCAGTCGGGTTCGGCACTGGTCGACGAAGCCGGCCGCACCATGACCGACATCATCGGCGCGGTGCAGCGTGTGACCGACATCATGGGAGAAATCGCCGCGGCTTCGGAAGAACAGAGCAGCGGCATCGATCAGGTGGCGCGCGCCGTCACGCAGATGGACGAAGTCACGCAGCAAAATGCCGCGCTCGTCGAAGAAGCGGCGGCCGCGGCGTCATCGCTCGAAGATCAGGCCGGCAAGCTGCGGCAAGCGGTCGCCGTGTTCCAGCTCGAAGAAGCCGGCTACAAAGCACCGGCTAGCCCGGCGCCGAAGCGTGCGAGCGCGCCGCCGCGTGGGGTGGTCGCGCGTAAAGGTTCGCATGCCGCTGCCGTGCGACCCGCGTCGCACGCTGCAACTGCCGCTGCAGCCGCGGCTGTGACGAAAGCGCCGGCTACGGCGCCACAGACCGCTGCCGCGACGGCACGGGGGGCCGCCAAAGCCACCGCGACTGCCGGCTCCCGCTCCGGCAGCGATCACGATTGGGAAACGTTCTGACGGGTCTCGCCGTAAATTCCCGTTCGCAACGTTCATTCCCGCCGGGCCGGCGGATCCCAGTAGATGGGTAATTGCCGGCGCCGTGGCTACGTTGCTCAAAAAGACCGCGATTGCGTCTGCATTCACGGTCTTTTTTTATGGTGAGCGCGTTAAGTAACGTTTGCGATCGCAGTCCGTACCCTGGCGAGCGTCATGATCCGGTACATTGACGGACGCCCCGACGGAACTCCTCTCGAGGTGCGCCCCGAAGGGAGTTCCCCTGGGGGCGCTGCCAGGCATGTAGCGGCAATCGCTGACGCGCGGCGTCAGTCCGACGGGCGTGGTTTCGCCGCCTTCGAGCGCTGCCACACATGGCCCTCCATTCACCAGCACGCCATACTCAACCGCTCAATGCGCCAGCCCCAAAGGACCGACATGACGCCTCACGACCTCGCGCACCGCCTCGTCGAAGCACGCCGGCAGCATCGCCCGATCGATGTGCCCGCACCCGACAGCCTGCCGCCCGATGCGGCAACCGCGTACGCGATCCAGCAGGCGGTCATCGCCGGCCTCGGCGAATCGACCGGCGGCTGGAAGATCGGCGCCAAAGTGCCGGGCGGCGCCGCCGCGGGTGCACCGATTCCGGCCTCGCTGGTGCTGCCGTCGCCGGCACGCATCGCCCATGACAGCTTCTTCCGGGTGCTGGTGGAGCTGGAGATCGCATTCCGCTTCGCGGAGGCGATCGAGCCCCGCGGCCGTGCCTATGCGCGCGACGAGGTGCTGGCAAAGGTCGGCGTCGTGTTGCCGGCCATCGAGATCGTCGACAGCCGCTTCACCGAGTGGCCGAACGTCGCGCCGCTTGCGCAACTGGCCGACGCCCAGAACAACGGCGCGTTGATTACGGGCCATCCGGTCGCGTATGCGGGACTGGCGCGCGGCTTCGACTTCGTTTCACCCGAACTGGAGCTGAGTTTCGACGGCGATTCGCTGATACCGGAGGCCACGGGCAATCCGGCGGGCGATCCGCGCGAACTGCTGGTGTGGTTCGTCAACCATTGCGCCGCGATGGGCATTACCATCGAGCCGGACTGGACGCTCACCACCGGTTCGTACGTCGGCGCTCACCGGCTGCACAAGGCGGGCATCGTGCGCGGACACATCGATGGCCTCGGGGAAGTGGAAATCGAACTAACCTGAGAGGTCGCGCATGTAACAGCGCATTACGAAACTTCACTCGAACGGCTGCCTGCGGGCAGCCGTTTTACATTCATCGCATCCGTGAGGGCCGCTGTGCCGTATACACCTATTGGAACGGCGCACGGTCTTGCCGTCATCCAGTTATACCTGTGGCTAACCATGCCGCTCACGCGGTTAATACGAAGCGGTCTGGGATGGAGGAAACTTATCCGCCTCTCGCGGGAATTGTGACGCGCCTGCGGAAGCGTGCGGAACAAAACCGCTCGCGCGTTGACGAACCGGGTGAAGCGGCACGGGAGCAGTCTGTTTCGGATTGGCAGGGCACACGAACTGCGCATCAACATGTAACAGCCAACTGTTTGTGTAGACCGAACGCTTGTGTCGCGCGTTGATGAAAAAAGTGGCCGGACACAGAAAGCGGGCAGACGTCTGCGCTTTCGGCAACGAGATGTGCGTGTGCGGACACGCTGTCTGATGCAGAAGTGGGATTGTTCGATGAACGTAACGGCTCGCGCACGGCAGTATGGCAGGAGCACTGAGCAGCACTTCGGCCACGCGCTGATGTGGCGTAGAGGCATGAGTGAAGGCAGCGGCGCATGACCGCAATCGCTGCGATATGAGTGCAAGATTGTAGGTGGTCGAAACTTTGTTTCCAAGTGAGGAATGTCGGGAGGCGAATACGGCGCGATTTTCGCAACGTAGTTCGTGAAAAAAAATTTAAAAGGGTTTAGGATGAATTCGAGCGATGTCGTTTCCGAATAGCGCGCCGCGCACGACATCGGTCTAGACTTCGGCGAGGAGGTAG
>Ga0255336_101413_pt1 | contig 17387 bp, 16 predicted proteins | sample MeOH1_35cm_T3_17_FD_189102 | JGI IMG/M metagenome (GOLD analysis project Ga0255336, IMG submission 189102) | Sandy soil microbial communities from University of British Columbia, Vancouver, Canada - MeOH1_35cm_T3_179 | ecosystem: Engineered > Artificial ecosystem > Sand microcosm > Unclassified ...
AAATATCATAAATATATAATCCACCTTTTCTAGGTGAATAAATAAGATTATTTCCATTCTGCCATGAAAAAGCTAATGGGTCTATATTGTCAGCTATTTTTATGTAAGTATAGTTACTATCTGTAATAAATAAGTTTTTGTTTTTTATATATGCTACAAATTTTTTGCTTGGTGAAATAATAGGACGAGAAAAAACACCATTTTCGTCCAATATGGTGTTTTCAGTCTTATTATATAAAGAAACTGAAAGCAGAGTGTTTTTTTGTACAACTACTGCATCAATATCTTTAGCTAAGGATTGATATTGATGCACCTTTAATGCTTCTATGCCTTTTGCAAGTAAATCATATGTACTATCTTGAAAAATATTAATAGAAAGAATAATTATAACAGAAAGAATCAAACAGCCTTTTCTCAGTCTTATATTATTCATAAATTAAATCACCAACCTTATATTATAAAGATATTATTTATGTTTCAGCGTAAAATATACGCCTTGAAGGCTAGCAATATAATTTAAATGATTATTACTTTTTCTAAAAAAATGAATGAAATTTATTTTTATCTAGCAAAAATAAATTTCATTCATCAAAATCAATTGTTAATTTTAATAATTGATTCAATGAAGCTGCTAAACACTAAGTATGAATTTCTTTTCAAGTTTTAAAGGGTAATAAGACATCTTGGATTTTCTAAGACCTTCAATTCCAAGATCCTGCTCTCTATTTATAATTTCTGAGTTATTAAAACATCTATCTATCAAGGTTCTAGCTATGAAGCTGTAAATTCCTTCTATATCTTTATCGCCTTTTTCAATGTGAATAACTGCAAGCTTTTCATTTAAGCTTTCTCCGATACTAAAGGCGCCTATTTTTCCATCTACGTAAACTGCAATTCCTTTAAGGTTTAATAATTCCATATTTTTAACTAGGTCTTTAATTGCTATGAGCTCATAATAAAGCTTATCATCTTTTTCTTCATTATCTTCATACCACTTTTCAGCAGCAACAATTACATCTTCAATTACCTTTTCATTATTAATATCTACAACATCATAGTTATAGTTTTTTGTAAAGAAGTTATAATGATTCTTTTTAGAATGAAGCTTCTTTCCAGAAAAAGTCATAAGTTTTTTAGCTTCATAGAGGTAATCAAAGTTATCTCTATCTTCCTTTATACAAAGGGATTTTTTCTCCTTAAGTAATAAATTCAATTCATTTATAAAGCATTCCTCTAGGTCTTTAAATAAGTAGCGCATATTATTTTCTTCTTTATAGGTCTTTAAAGCCTCTATAATGGACATCAAATTTTCTTTAGTGCAACCTATTGGCTGCATAAAATGATAATTTCCTTCGAAGTCTCTCTTTTTTATAATAAGTGCATCTTTATAAATTGTGTACTGAATGTCGCAGGCATCCTTCCAAATATATAGGCTTGTAAAGCAGTATTCACAACTTAAAAATTTGTAGGGTAAAATAAACTTATCAATAATTCTTTTATCCTCTAAACATAACTTTGTAAAATTCATATATAATACCTTCCTAATGTTACAATATTTAAGATTTAATCTTTAAAGCCTGCATAGAATAGGCATTATTATTGCATTCATCAAGCAGTAAAGATTAAATCTTATAAATTAGCTAAGTAAAAAAATATATTTACCTAATGTCTATTTAAATAAATGAGAAGCTACTGCCATGTCAGGTACTAAATATTCTGGCTTTGGTAAATTAATACCTAACGCTTCTTTCATTATATCTTCAATAGTTTCTACAGGTATAATAGTTATTTCATTTTTAACTTCCTCAGGCACATCCTTAAGGTCAGCTAAATTATCCTTCGGGATTAAAACCTTTTTAATACCAGCTCTTTCAGCTCCAAGAAGTTTTTCTTTTAAGCCACCGATAGGAAGTACAGCACCTCTTAAAGTAATTTCACCTGTCATAGCAAGCTTTGAATCAACATTAATCCCTGTTACTAGTGAGGATAGGGCAGTAAACAGTGCTATTCCAGCTGAGGGACCGTCCTTTGGAACAGCTCCAGAAGGAACATGAATATGCAAATCTGTTTCTTTAAAGTTATAACTGTTTAAAGCAAGCCTTGATTTTAATAAACTTAAAGAAATTCTTGCAGATTCTTTCATAACATCCCCAAGCTTACCTGTTAAGATTACTTGTCCATTTCCTGGCATTGAAGTCGCTTCGATAAATAATATTTCACCACCAACTGGGGTCCATGCTAGTCCAGTTACTACTCCAACAGGGTTCTGCTCTGATGCCCTATCATGTCTTGAAACTTGATTTCCTAATATATCTTCTAACAAATCTTCAGTTACTATATATGGAAGCTTAATGTCTTTTGATACTACTTTCTCTGATGCTATTCTGGCAATTGAAGATAGCTGCTTCTTTAAGCCTCTTACTCCAGCTTCTAAAGTATAGTCATCTATTACCTTTTGCAATGCTTTATCCTTAATTATAAGCTCCTTATTTGTAAGTCCGTGTTCCTTGAGTATTTCCGAAATTAAATGATTTTTTCCTATATTAAATTTTTCATTATTTGTATAACTTGAGACATTTATTATTTCCATTCTATCTAATAGTGGTCTTGGAATTGTATCAAGTGAGTTTGCAGTTGCTATAAAGAATATTTCTGATAAATCAAAGGGCACATCTAAGTAATGATCAGTAAAACTATTATTTTGTTCAGGGTCTAGGACTTCAAGAAGTGCACTTGCGGGGTCACCATTATAACCGCTCATTAACTTATCTACTTCATCTAAAATCATTACAGGATTTTTTGTACCTGCTTTTTTTATACTTTGAATTATTCTACCTGGTAATGCTCCTACATAGGTTCTACGGTGGCCTCTTATTTCTGCTTCATCTTTTATGCCACCTAGGCTAAGACGTATATATTTTCTGTTTAGGGCCTCTGCAATGCTCTTTCCGAGGCTTGTCTTTCCAGTTCCAGGAGGACCAACAAGAAGAAGTATAGACCCTTTTTTATCTTTCTTAAGCTTCATAACAGCTAAGTGCTGTAATATTCTAGTTTTAACTTTTTCAAGACCATAGTGGTCTCTATCTAATATTCGTCTAGCTTTTTCAATATTAATAATTGTTCTCTTTTCTGATTTCCAAGGAAGCTGAACTAATAAATCCAGGTAATTTCGTATTATATTATAGTCTGAGCTAGTAGGACTTTGACTTTCAAGCTTACTTAACTCCTCGTATGCTATTTCTTCAACATCCTTAGGCATACTTGCTGCTTTTATTTTCTCTTTATAATCCTTTTTACCGCTGCTTCTTTTTCCATCATTTAATTCTTCCTCAATCGCCTTTAATTGCTCTCTAAGTACTTGGTCTCTATAATTTTTATTTGCCTTTGCAGAAAATCTTTCTGCAAGCTCAAATTGAAGTTTAATGCCTTCTTTGTTTTTTAGAAGATGCTCGAAAAAGAGTAAACTTCTCTCTTTTAAAGACTTAATGTGAAGGAATTCATATTTATCTTCATTTGAAATTTTTGCAAATTGTGATACATATCCTATTAATTTATTAATATCATCTATTTCATCAATTTTTTTAATTATAGGTTCTGAATCTTTAAAATATGCAGCAGTTTCATGAATTATTTTCTTTAATTCTTTAAGCATATTATCTTTTGCTTCCATGGTTAAATCAAAATTATCAGAAGCATTATCAAATTCACCCATAATAATTTCCGAAGTTATATTTAAATTTTTAATTTCTATACGTTCTAAAACCTTAAGTGTAACTTCATAAATACCTTCATGATTTTCTAATTTTTCTACTTTAAACAATACTCCTGTATCATAAAAGTCCTCTTCTTTTAAATTGTTTTTATCATGATTTTCCTTAAGTGGAAGAGCAATACTTACGGAGTTTTCATTTTCTAAATATTTAACTTCTTCCTCACTTAATCTATTTAACTTTACCTTTTGAGTCATTCCAGTAAGTAACAGACTATTTAATACTGGAAGAACCATTTTTTCTATATTTTTATCTATTATTTTTCTCATATCTTCAATCCTTTCAAAAGTCTTTATAAGCGCTATAATAAATAATTTCATTTATATCGTTATAAATGTTCAAGCTTATAAAAGCAGTGCTTCTTGAATTATTTTAATCATTTCTTCAAGTATATCTTCTCTTTCTTCCTCTTTGATACAATGATTGTTAGAAATAGATTTAATAGGAGAAAATATAATAGCTGATAGGCTATCATTTCTAAAATTTTTAACAATTTTTTTCCCCTTTAAATCATCAAATAAATTATATAAACTAAATATACCTTTCATTGTTACACATTGATTTGATAAAACAGGACAGCAAGAAAATTGTTCTACAAAATTAAATATTTCCTCATTATCTTTTATATAGGCATAATAGCTTTTTATAAGAACCTCAATAAGCTCTTTCCCATCCATATCTTCATTTGTTTTATTAAGCAAATAAGAAAAAACTTCTTCAGAATATTCTCTATATATATCCTGAAGCATCATTTCTTTATTCTGATAGTATATATAAACTGTAGCAGGAGACACACCTGCTTCTTTTGCTATTTTTGACATAGAGGTACCATGAAGACCTTCTTTTAAAATGCTGTTAATTACTGCTTTTTTTATGCTATTTTGTTTTTCATCATCTTTTTTTCTCATCTTTTTGCCACCTCGTTATATTTATATAATAAATGAACATTCATTTAATGTCAAGAAGCGGCTAAAGACAATACGGAAAATATGTCAAGTAAATCAGGCAATCTCAATATAATTTTAATTATTATTTAATTTTAAGTGAGCCTCATTAAAAATTTTAGACATATCATGTGTTTCATTTTCATAGTAATAAATATGTTGCATAATTTTATGGACAAAATATTATATTTCTAACATGTGAAAAGGGGGAAAAGAAATGAAAAGCAAAAAGTTATTTGCAGCTATAGTGACTACAGTTATGGTATTTACTTCAATACTTACAGGGTGTCAAACTAACACAAAGACACCAACAGAGACAAAAGTTCCAAAAGTACTTGACTACTATGTTGGCGATGAGCCTCAAACATTAGATGCACAGCAAGTAATTGGTGCACCGGATATGTATCTTGCTAACTTCTTCATAGAAGGCTTAACTAGAGCAGGCAAGGAAGAAGGGAAATATGAGCCAGGAGTGGCTAAATCATGGAAATTTGACCAAGCAACCAATACTTATACTTTTGAGTTAAATAAAGATGCTAAATGGAGTAATGGTGATCCAGTTACTGCAGCTGATTTCTTCTTTGGATGGAGATTAGCGCTAGAACAAAGCACACCATACAGTTATCTGATTTGTTACATTAAAGGTGTTCAGGACTACGCTGATGTAACAAAAAAGAGCTTTTTACTAGGAAAAGATGCAGCGTTTAAGGCTTTAAATGATTCATATAAAGCTGAAAAAGATGCTGCTAAAAAGAAAGATTTAAAAGCTCAGGTTTCAAAGAGAATTGAAGCTATGACAGATGCAGAAAACACTGAATATAAGAAAATAAAAGATGATTTATGGGCAAAAGTTGCAGCAAAAGAAAAAGACGGTAAGCTTGAAATACAGTTAAATGCTCCAGTTCCTTTCTTCTACGGCTTAACTTCTTTTCCAGTATTTTTCCCAGTAAATGAAAAGTTCTATAATGAACACAAAAAAGCAGGGGATTACACTTTAGAAGCAAAGGGATTACTTTCTAATGGACCATGGGTTATGACCGATTGGAAACACAAAGAAAGTCTTAGCTTAGAAAAGAATACTAACTATTGGAATAAAGACAATATAAAGATAGATCAAGTAAATATTAAAGTTGTAAATGATGTTGCAACAAGAACAAACCTTTTAAAAACTGGCAAATTAGATGGCTCAGCTATACAATCAACAGATTTAAAGGACTTTCAAGATCAAGCAACACTAGATCAATATAAATTACAGCCATTAGTTGATATGCCAGATTACACAGTATTCTATATTGATTTTAACCACTTTAATAATAAGATTACTCAGAATCCAAATATAAGAAAAGCTATGGCATATGCTATGGATCGTAAATCCTTTGTAGAAAAGATAAATTTAGGTGATGATCCTGCATTAGCTCTTATTCCAACTCATTTCTTAGGTTTAAGTAAAGCATTCCGTGATGAAAATGGTGTGTCTTTATTCCCTGACAACCAAAAGGATAAAGCAAAAGAATTTTTAGCTCAAGGCTTAAAAGATCTTAATTTAACTACATTACCAGCATTAGATATGCTTATAGATACTGGTGATATATCCATGAAGATTGCACAAAAATATCAAGAAGACTGGAAACAAATTGGTATAACAGTTAATCTTATACCAGTACCATGGTCAGAAAAGTTAAGCAGATTGCAAGCAGGTACCTTTGCATTGTGTGCTGATGGTTGGGGACCAGATTACCTAGACCCAATGACATATATGGAATTGTTTGAAACTGGTAATGGTAATAATTATGGTCAATATAGCAATAAAAAATATGATGATTTAATTGAAAAAGCTAGAGTAGAAGCTGATGCAGCAAAACGTATGAGCTATTTCTATGAGGCTGAAAAAATTCTTATGGATGATATGGTTATTGCTCCTGATTACTACAGAGTTGCACATTGGACCTATAAAAATTATGTAACAGGAGTAGTACACAGAGGAATAGGCGCTAACACTGATTTCTATTGGGCTGATATTGATATGAATGCTAAAAATGCAGAAAAAAAATAAGGCTTAAATAAAAGTTAATATTTTAATGAAAAGGTATATGCATCATATACCTTTTCTAATATTTAAGTATATCAAAAGTAAATAAATAGTAATTCGGGAGGAATTTAATGTGCTTAAGTATATATTAAGAAGAACCTTTTATGCTGTTATTACACTTTTGGTAATAACAACATTAACGTTTGTATTAATGAAAGCCTTACCTGGTGATCCCTTTAATGACCCAAAGCTGAAGCCAGATGTAAGACAGGCCTTGAGGCAAAAGTACGCCTTAGATAGACCGGTTTTACAACAATATGGGATATATATGAGCAATTTAGCTCATGGTGATTTAGGAACCTCATTAAAGTTTCCAGGGCGGTCTGTTTCTACAATAATAAAAGATAGTTTTCCTAAGTCCTATGCTTTAGGCTGGAGAGCAATGCTACTGGCTACTACATTAGGATTATTTTTTGGACTAATTGCTGCACTTAACCATGAAAAATGGATAGATTACATTGTAATTTTCATTGCAATCGTTGGCGTTGCTGTACCTAACATTGTAATGGGACCATTTCTCTCATATATTTTTGGGGTAAAGCTAGGCTTACTACCTGTGACAGTGGATAAAACTTCAAGTTCTTTAATTCTACCTGTAATAACCTTATCACTAGGTACAATTGCATTTGTTTCAAGAATGATGCGTACCACCACTTTAGAAATAAATGGACAAGACTATATACTTACGGCAAAATCAAAAGGTATTAGTAAGCTGCAAATTGTTTTTAAGCATATAATCCGAAATGCAATTATGCCAGTTATTACAATTTTAGGACCTTTATTTGCTGCTATTATAACTGGGTCAATTGTGGTTGAAAAGGTATTTGCAGTAGCAGGGCTTGGCGAATATTTTGTAAATACAATCCTTTCACAAGATTATCCTATGATTATGGGCATAACTATTTTTTATGCTGTACTTATTATTGCATCCATGTTATTTGTTGATATCGCATATAGTTTCATTGATCCAAGAATTAAGAGCAGCATTGGAGGGGGAGATTAACTTATGAACCAAACAATGTTTGAACATGTTGGGAAAAATCTAGCGGCTGCACAAAAAATTAAACGTCCTAGCATGTCATATCTAAAAGATGCATTTAGAAGGATAAAGAAAAATAAACCAGCTATGATTTCCTTCTTTATTTTAATTTTTATGATTACAATGTCACTTATTGGACCAATTATTTCAAAAGCTTTATATGGTCATACATATAGAAATCAAGATCTTAATGTACAAAATCAAACAATGATTTTAAGCAATAAAAGAAGTGTTATGCTAACTTCTAATACTGCTTTTACTTATAAAAAATATACTCATGATTTAAGAAAAACTAAGATTGCCTTTAAGAATATTAAAATAAATAGTAGCGGAGTGCTCGCAATAAAGATTGGTAACAAAGCTGAAGAAGCTCAACAAGGAGATCAAAAAGAATATAAGATTGAAATAAAAACACAAAGTGGAGACACTTTAGAGACACTTGCAGAAAAAATAAATGTAGAAGCTGAAAAACAACTACAAAATGACCCTGATTTTAGAGGTATTACTGCCAAAGCTAGTGGAAATAACTTAAATATTGAAAGCAAAGGTGAAAGTCACTTTAATACAAAATACTGGCTTGGTACTGATATGTTTGGAAGAGACTTATTTACTAGACTTTGGGAGGGAGGTAGAGTTTCTTTCTTAATAGCATTTGTATCAGTATTTATTACTACTGTAATAGGAATTTTATATGGTGGTATTTCTGGTTATATTGGGGGTAAGGTTGATAATTTTATGATGCGTTTTATCGAAGTTATAATGGTAGTACCAGATATGTTATATATCATTTTACTATTACAAGTTATGAGACCAGGATTGCAGCCAATTATTATAGTGCTGGCAGCTACAGGTTGGATGGGTATAGCCCGTGTTGTCAGAGGTGAAGTAATGAGACTTAAGCATTCTGAATATGTATTAGCTGCTGAAACTCTTGGAGCAAGCACGAAAAGGGTAATTCTTAAACATTTGATACCAAATACCATGGGCCCTATAATAGTTCAAATGACAATGATGATACCAGCTATGATTTTTACTGAGGCATTCTTAAGTTTTATTGGGCTTGGAATTCCAGTACCATTTGCATCATGGGGTTCACTTATAAATGAAGGTGCTCAGGTCTTTGTGCTCTATCCGAATAGCTTACTTGTTCCCGCTGTTGCGCTTAGCTTGACTATGCTAGGATTTAACATCCTTGGAGATGGACTCAGAGATGCTTTAGATCCGAAGCTCAGAAAGTAGGAGGTGAATTTAGTGAAGAAGAAATTATTAGAAATAAAAGACTTAAGTGTATCCTTTGATACTTATGCTGGAGAAATACAGGCAGTTAGAGGGGTATCCTTTGATTTATATGAAGGAGAAACAATTGCAATTGTTGGTGAGTCAGGCTGTGGAAAATCAGTTACGGCAAAATCTATAATGCGCCTAAATCCAGAACCACCAGCAAGATTTAAAAATGGACAGATTTTATTTAATGGCGAAGATATAGTTAAAAAAAGTGAAAAAGAAATGAGAGACGTAAGAGGAAGCAAAATTGCAATAATTTTTCAAGACCCAATGACCTCTTTAAATCCAACTATGACAGTAGGCAAGCAAATAGTAGAAGGACTGAAGAAGCATACAAAAATAGATAATGCAGCTGCTAAAAAAATTGCATTAAATATGTTAAAAACAGTTCAAATTCCAAATGCTGAGCAGAGATTTAATGAATATCCACACCAATTTTCTGGTGGAATGAGACAAAGGGCTATGATAGCAATTGCACTTGTATGCAATCCTCAGCTTTTAATAGCAGATGAACCAACCACTGCACTTGATGTTACAATACAAGCTCAAATTATGGAGCTTATGAAAGATCTTCAAAATAAAATCAATACTTCTATTATTATTATCACTCATGATTTAGGGGTTGTTGCTGAGATTTCTCAAAGAGTCATAGTAATGTATGGTGGAAAGGTTGTTGAATACGGCAGTACAGATCAAATTTTTTATAATTCAAAACATCCTTACACCTGGGGACTGCTTAGCTCAGTTCCTAGACTAGATATTGTTAAAGAAGAAAATAGGCTTTCCTCCATAGAAGGAACACCTCCAGATTTATTTGCTCCACCAAGTGGGTGTCCATTTTCTGATAGATGTGAATATTCCATGAAAATATGCAGAAAAGAAATGCCTGAAGACTTCAATATAGAAAAAGGACATGCTGCAGCCTGCTGGCTTAATCATCCTGAGGCTCCTAAGGTTACACCCTCTATTAAAACCATCAAATTAAATACTTCTGATAAGATTGGAGGTAATTGAATATGGCAGATAAGGAAGTAATATTAAAAGTGGAAAATTTAAAGAAGTATTTTAAAGCAGGCGGCAAAGGAATATTAAAGGCCGTTGATGACGTTAGTTTTGAAATATATAAGGGAGAAACCTTAGGGCTAGTGGGAGAATCAGGCTGCGGGAAGTCAACCTGCGGACGTACAATTTTAAGAATATATAATGCAACAGAAGGAAGTATAAAATTTTATGGTAAGGATATTCATAAACTAGAAGGAAAGGAAAAGAAGGATTATAACAAGAAAGTACAGATGATTTTTCAAGATCCATATGCATCCTTAAATCCTCGAATGCTTGTCTCAAATATTATTGCAGAAGGTATTGATGTACATGAAATCTTAAAAGGAGAAGAAAGAACAAAAAGAATAGATGAACTTTTAGAGCTTGTTGGCTTAAATAAAGAACACGCTAATCGGTTTCCTCATGAGTTTAGTGGTGGTCAAAGGCAAAGAATAGGAATAGCTAGAGCACTTGCTGTTAATCCAGATTTTATTGTATGTGATGAGCCTATATCAGCTTTAGACGTTTCTGTTCAAGCACAAGTAGTAAACTTATTACAGGATCTGCAGCAGAATTATGGTCTTACCTATTTGTTTATTGCACATGACCTTTCTATGGTTAGATATATTTCTGATAGGGTAGCTGTTATGTATTTGGGTGCTTTAGTTGAATTATCCAGTAGTGATGAAGTTTATCATCATGCTATGCATCCGTACACTGAAGCATTGCTTTCTGCTATACCTATTCCAGATCCTAAAATTCAACATTGCAGACAACGAATACTACTACAAGGAGATGTTCCTAGTCCAATTAATCCGAAAGAAGGCTGTAAGTTTGTTGATAGATGTTCAAAGGCTATGGAAGTTTGCCATAAAATTAGACCAGAACTTAAAGAATTAAAGCCAAAACACTTTGTGGCCTGCCACCTTTATGATGAATTAATTATAAATTTTAATTTAGCATAGCTTATGGTGTTTAATAAAAGTTAATTTGGATAGAATTATAAACAAATACATTTAATGGAGGAATACCATGAATAGAGTTGTTTTAATTGGCAGGTTAACAAAGGATCCAGAGATGAAGATTTTTGAAGAAAGCGGTAAGGTTAATACAAAATTTATTCTTGCAGTAGAAAGAACCTTCAAAAATAAAAATGGAGAAAGAGAAGTAGATTTTATACCTGTTACGTTTTGGGGTAAAAGAGCTGAAATAATAAATGAGCACTTAGTGAAAGGAAAACTTATCAGTGTAACAGGAAAACTGCAGACTCGTAGCTATGAGGATGCAGATGGAAAAAGAAAATATATTGCCGAAGTTATAGCAGATGAGTTTCAATTTATTGATTCAAAGAAAAAAGAAGAATATATAGTTTAAAAGCTGAGCATATGCTTGGCTTTTTTTATAAAATTAAAATAAATTATTTTAGGCACGAGCTTAAAGGATAACTTATTTATTAAGTTATCCTTTAAGCTCGTGCTTTATTTTTTGTATAAAATTGCAGCAGTAGTTGGAGAATTTATTCTTGAAGGAATAATTAAAGTAGCAGGTACTAATGCAGCTGCTGTGCTTGCAGAAAAAGCTGCTGCAGCTCAGTTCTAGGGCCTGCATTTTATGCAGCTGGTAAGAGATTACTTATTCCTGTTGGTTTACATCATATATATTACCCAGCATTCTTGTATCAATTTGGACAATTTACTTAGATATTTATTAAAAATAAGTTTAAATAGAGAATTAAATCCTATTATATTGAGAAAATAGATAATAAATATGTTATTAAAAGCAGGTGATTCTTAATTGAGCAATGAAAATGTAAAGGTTATTCCATTGGGAGGACTTGGAGAAATAGGAAAAAATATTACTGCTATAAACTATGAGGATGAAATTGTTGTTATTGATTGCGGTATATCCTTTCCTGATGAGGAGTTGTATGGAGTAGATTTAGTTATTCCAGATATAACTTATTTGTTAGACAATGCTGAAAAGGTTAAGGGTATTTTTTTAACTCACGGGCATGAAGATCACATTGGTTCTCTTCCGTATATTTTAAAACAGCTGAATGTTCCTGTTTATGGAACAAGACTTACATTAGGAATAGTAGAAAATAAGCTTCGGGAACATAATATGCTTTCAGATTGTAAGCTTAACAGGGTGGAAGCAGGTGATGTAGTAAGAACAAGAAAGCTTAGTGTAGAATTTATAAGAAACACCCATAGCATAGCAGACTCTTGCTGCTTAGCTATTCACACACCAATAGGCGTAATATTTCATACTGGAGATTTTAAAGTAGATTATACACCAATAGATGGTAAGGTTATGGACCTAGAAAGAATTTCCACTCTGGGAAAACAAGGTGTATTACTACTTATGGCTGATAGTACCAATATAGAGCGTAAAGGTCAAACAATTTCAGAAAAGTCCATTGGTAAAACCTTAGAGAAAATTATTTCAAAAGCTGAGGGCAGGGTTATTGTTGCCACCTTTGCTTCTAATATTCATAGAATGCAGCAAATAGTGAACGCTTCTATTCAATACAACAGAAAAATAGCTTTTAGCGGCAGAAGTATGGAGAATATTTCTACAGTGGCCATGGAACTTGGTTATTTACATATTCCAGAAACATGCCTTATTAATGTAGATAATATTAATAATTATCCTAATGAGCAAATAACAATAATTACTACTGGAAGTCAAGGAGAGCCTATGGCGGCTCTTGCAAGAATTGCTTTTTCAAACCATAGAAAAATACAGCTTGCACCAAAAGATTTATTTATTATTTCTGCTTCTCCCATTCCAGGCAACGGCAAACTTATTTCTAAAGTAATAAATCAGCTTTTTAAAAAGGGCGCAGATGTTATTTATGAAGCTTTAGAAGAAGTACATGTATCAGGTCATGCTTATAGAGAAGAACTTAAGTTAATTCATACCTTAGTTCATCCAAAATTCTTCATGCCTGTTCATGGTGAATACAGGCACTTAAAGCATCATAGAGATTTAGCAATAAAATTGGGTATGGAAGAGAGTAATATTTTTACACTTGATACTGGAGAGATTTTAGAACTATCAAAAGATGAGGCAAAAATATCAGGAAAAGTTCATACTGGAAATGTCTTTGTAGATGGACTAGGTGTGGGAGATGTTGGAAATATAGTTCTTAGAGATAGAAAATTTCTAGCTCAAGATGGTATGCTTACAATAGTTGTAACCATTGAAAGAGAATCTTACAGCATTATTGCAGGACCAGACATAATAACCCGTGGTTTTGTATACGTAAAGGAATCAGAAGCTTTAATCAGCGAAGCTAAAGAAATAGTGAGAAATGAAATAGAAGCCTGCCTTAATAATGAAATTCTTGAATGGCAAGTGTTAAAAAATAGTATGAAAAAATCTATGGAGAAATACTTATACGAAAAAACCAAAAGAAGACCTATTGTATTACCTATTATTATGGAAATATAAAAAAATAGCGGTGATTTAATGTAATCACCGCTATTTTTATGCTTCAAATACTTTATTAAATGTAATATGTAATTAAATATTTTAAAGCCTCTGCTATTTTAGAAACTTAAAGGCCCAATCTAATAAATCAATAGCTATATTGGCAGTGGTGTCGTTTTTATCTAATAGAGGATTTAGTTCAACAAAATCCATAGCTTTAATTAAATTTGATTCACCTAAAGTTTTCAAAATGATTTTTGCATCTTCAACACTAGGACCATTCTCTACAGCAGTACCAGTGCCTGGGACGACCTTTGCATCTATAAAATCAATGTCAAAACTTAGATGCACGTTATAAATATTTTTCTGTTTAATTTCATCTAAAACTTCATTAATTACATAATCCATACCTTTTTCCTTGATTCTTTTAGTGGTATAAACGTGTAAATTTTCACTTTTAATGAAGTCGTATTCACCTGGATCTAAATCCCTAGCACCAACTATAAATATATTTTCCTTATTTACCTTTGTACCTTTATAATAAACATCTGAGAGATTATCATAGCCAAGACCCATTGCTTTTGCCAGGGACATACCATGTACGTTGCCGCTTTCGCTGGTTTTTTGTGTGTTAATATCGCCATGGGCATCCACCCAAATTACTGCAAGATTTTCATAGGCTCTGCTCACTCCTGCAATGCTTCCAAGACCAATGGAATGATCTCCGCCAATAACTAGGGGAAAGCTTCTACCCTTAATAGATGAATAAACAATATGTGCAAGATTATTGTTCACTTGAATTATAGGCTCAACATATTTCATGTTTGGATGAGAAAAAAATTTATTATATTCCTCAACAACTGGTACAAATAAATCGCCAAAGTCAAATACTCTATGATTATGTTTTCCTATTACTTTAACAATATTTTTATCCCTTAATTTTTTAGGACCATATTCAGGTCCCCGCTTATCAGCTCCATAAAATATCGGTACACCAATAATACTTATATCCATTTAGTTTCACCTGCTATTTATCTACTGGTTTAAATCTTATAACTTTATTTTCTAAGGTGTAAGTATAGTTAAACACTGTATCTTGAATTTCTACAGTTAACGTCTTATCAGAATAATTTAATACCTTTACCTCATTTTGAGATACGTCATAGGTTTGACAAAATAAATCCTTTACTTGGCTTTCAGTGGTCATTAATATTACCATCCTTTCATAAAAACTTTATTATAGTATTTACCATTTATTTTTAAAATATTTATGATAAAATATATTACATGAATTAAAGTAAATGGAGGAATTTATTATGTCAGATAAAAATATTGAAATGATGAAAAAGATTATTGAAGAAAAGAAAAAGAAAAGTGCTGAACAAAATGGAAGTATGAGAGCAGATAAAAGTATTGGCAGCCAAAGAAAGGCAAACAGAAGCAGCAAGAAAACCGGCGGACTTTTTGATAAATAGTTGCAGCGAGCAAATTAATAATTAACAATAAACAATTAATAATGAATGAAGAATTAAGAATGTTTAATGAAAAATTATGTGTTAAGAATAAGTAATCATAAAAATTTCCTTTGAAAAACCAATAACAAAAGACTTTGCAGTATGGCAAAGTCTTTTGTTTATTAGGCTAGGCTTTAAATGAAGTTCCTTTTTCGTTTTGGGTAATTATACCTTTTTTCATAAGTCCACCTAGAGCTTGTTTAAAATAGTTTTTGCTAATATGAAAGGTATTATATATCTCTTCGGGGGAAGTCTTATCATTTATTGGCATAAAGCCATTGTTTGCCTTTAAATATTCCAATATGTTTTCTTGAAGCATGCTAACTTCAGTTTTCGCAGTTTTCCTTGGTGTTAAACCAAGTTTACCATCATCGTAAATTTTATTAACTGTAAGATCCAGCACGTCTCCATGGTCAAGCTTTGTGAAATATTCATTATAGAGTATAACTCCTCTGTATTTATTGTCTACTGCTACCATTGCACTATTATTAGTTTGAAAACCATAAACTATTCCTTTAACAGTATCATTTAGCTTATACTTATCATTTTCTATTAAGTATTTATCAATATTAGTAGTAGCTGCAATTCTTTCTGTTTTATCTAAATAGATATAAAATAAATAATATTTATTGTTTTCAAGACCATAAAGCTTTTCCTTCTGAGGAACTAATATATCCTTTTCAAGACCAAAATCAATGAAGCTTCCAATGCCTGTATTTGAAACAACTTTTAAATATGCTATGTCACCTACCTTGGCTAAAGGTCTTTTTAAGGTTGCAATAGGTCTATCCTTTGAGTCCCTGTAAATAAATACTTCAATTTCATCATCAATATTTATTTTCTCATCAAGCACATTATTATTAGGCAAAAGTATATCATCTGCTGTTTTTTCAGTACCACCATATAAGAAATAACCAAAATCAGCTTGCCTTAATATTTTTAATTTGTTATAACTACCTATGTTTATCAAAATATTTACCTCTTCTCGCATTACATTATATTTTTATTTTAGTATTTTATATTTTATCATATTTAATCCTTATAAATCAAAAAGGCTTTTAAATTTTTAAATTAAATGTTATAATTTAAAATGAATATTAAATAATAACAAATATTAATGAGGGTGATGATATGCTAAAAATAGGTTCACATGTTTCCATGAGTGGGAAAAAGATGCTGCTTGGTTCTTCAGAAGAAGCAGTTTCATATGGTGCAAATACTTTCATGGTTTATACAGGGGCTCCGCAAAATACAGTTCGTAAGCCCATAGAAAATTTAATGATTGAAGAAGCTCTAGAGTATATGGCAGATAATGAAATTGAAGAAATTATAGTTCATGCTCCTTATATAATCAATTTGGGTAATAGTGAAAAAAAAGAAACCTTTGAACTAGCTGTTAATTTTCTAAGGGAAGAAATAAAAAGGACTGAAGCTCTTAAAAAAGCAAAGCAGATTGTACTTCATCCTGGAGCTCATGTAGGTGCAGGAGAAGAAAAAGGAATAAGACAAATTATTAAAGGGCTTAATGAGGTTATTACAAAGGAACAAAATATTCAAATTGCATTAGAAACAATGGCTGGAAAAGGCTCAGAATGTGGGAAGACCTTTGAAGAACTTGCTGAAATTATTGATGGTGTAATTTATAATGAGAAGCTTTCAATATGCCTTGATACATGTCATATAAATGATGCTGGCTATGATGTAGTTAATAATTTTGATGGAGTACTTAAAGAATTTCATAGAATAATTGGACTTGATAGGTTAAAGGTAATCCATTTAAATGACAGTAAGAATCCGCTTGGTGCAAGGAAGGATAGACATGAAAATATAGGGGCAGGTCATATAGGCTTTGACGCTCTTTGCTATGTGGCTCATCATGAGCTTTTAAAGGATATACCTAAAATCCTTGAAACACCATATATTGAAATTCAAAATATAGGAAAGACAGCTCCATATAAATATGAAATAGAAATGCTAAAACAAAAACAATATATGGATTTAACAGAAAAGATAACAAAAGCTTAATATAAACGTAATATTAAAGTTGTATAATTTAAAATGTAAGGCGTAAGCATTCATAATGCTTACGTACAGGTAAAAGTCCTAAATGGACTTTTACGGGTAACCTAGCTAGTGGAAAGCTTCGGATACAGGTTACCCAGTAGAAAGGTAAAAGATAGTGTAAAGTGTGATATGAAAAAACAAGATTAAAGAAATTTACAGATTAGAAAGCTTAAAAGGTAAAGAAGTATATCAAAATTTAAGGTATTG
>Ga0255336_101414_pt1 | contig 17373 bp, 18 predicted proteins | sample MeOH1_35cm_T3_17_FD_189102 | JGI IMG/M metagenome (GOLD analysis project Ga0255336, IMG submission 189102) | Sandy soil microbial communities from University of British Columbia, Vancouver, Canada - MeOH1_35cm_T3_179 | ecosystem: Engineered > Artificial ecosystem > Sand microcosm > Unclassified ...
GGACGCGATAGCTCAGCGACGCATTCACGGCCCGAGTTCCTTATTCCATCAAAGCATAGAGATCCGTCGCTTAATAACTTTCAGGCTTATGATAGCAATTTGACCGGATCTTGGTCAGATCCCAGTAACGCATCGGTCGCAACCGGTCACCCCGATGGGCAACTGACAAAAGACCAGGATCAGACGGTAACGGTGATGGTAGCGAGAACGGTAAGCGCGGACGTTGCGCTGCTCGCCACGGAAGTGGCGGCAGGTCGAACGCGTGCGACTGTCGCCGAGATTCGGAAATTGTTCCGGTGCTCTCAAGCTAAGGCGATGTCGCTCCGCCGGCAATTCGCAGAAGCGATGCTGGAGCAGCCGCACTCTGCCTGAGCGCATCGTCGCGCCGCAGGCTGTCTCAAAATGAAGTGCTTTATGCGTAGCGGCTCATTATTTTGAGATTCATTGAGCATCGCGAAGCGATATTGTCAAAGATTGTCACGTTTCTCGTGCCGTCGCAAAAATTCAGATTTGTCGCATTGCCGAGGATCGTTCTCGCATGATATGGGGTATGAACAAGGTAAGCGCGAATTCCTATCATAAGCCTTGCAGTTATGAAGGCGCCCATCGTTATTACTACTTGACGCAGTAACGCCGGCTTTTTCTTGCGCTAATCTGAGCGGCCCTCTGCGATCCGGACGATCCGCAAATGGCTACCCTCGAACGCACCGCGTACCCGCGCTTTCCCGAGGTTCTGGCACCCCGGGAATTACAGGCCTGCTATACCCCACTGCCCGACGAGCTCGAATGGGCGCGCCGGTCGACACGCGGCGAGCGACCTCGACTGGGCCTGCTGGTGCTGTTGAAGGTCTTTCAGCAACTGCACTATTTCCCGCCAGTCGAGACCATTCCGGCCACCATCGTCGAACATATTCGGGCAGCCGCGGATATCGGCGACACCGTACAGTTCGGCTACGACACGGAGACTTCCCCAACGCTGTTCCGGCATTACGCAGCTGTTCGCACTTACCTGGACGTGAAGCCGTATTACGGCACCGACGCGAACGCGATCGCGACTCGGGCAGCGCACACAGCGTCGCTGACGATGGACCAGCCGGTCGACATCATCAATGCGACGATCGATGAGCTCATCGCGCGCGATATCGAACTGCCGGCGTTCTCGACGCTCGATCGGCTCACCGAGCAGATCCACGCCCGAGCCCAATCGAGACTCTTCAAGCGCGTCACGCGACGCCTGACCGATGAACAGAAACTCGCGCTCGACCGGTTGCTCGCTCGTGATCTGTCGAGCCGGCAGACTGCCTACAACCGGATCAAGCGTCATGCGAAACGCCCATCGCGCCAGCATCTGGACCTGCTGATTGACCAGGTCGCCTGGCTCGACGAGCTCGGCGATTTTTCACTGGCCATCGCCGGGATTCCAGCATCAAAGCTGCGCTCGCTCGCCAATCAGGCGATGGCGCTCGACGCGTCGGCGATCAGGAACGACACACTGCCCGAGAAGCGCTATACGTTGATCGTTGCGCTGCTCAACCGCATGCGCGTGCGCGCCCGCGACGATCTTGCCGACATGTTCGTACGGCGCATGGGCGCCATCCACAAGCGCGCGAGCGACGAACTGGACGCCATCCAGCGAAAACAGCGTGATCAGGTCGAGGATCTCGTCGGCTTGCTGGACGGTGTGGTCGACATTCTCGCCGATGAATCCGACGAGACAGCCATCGCCCGAGCGGTCAGGAAGCTGCTTGCACCGAAAGGCGATCTCGAGCCGTTGCGCGAGAGCTGCGCGGCGATCCGCGCCTTCAGCGGACGCAACTATCTGCCGCTGCTCTGGAAGCACTTCAAGGCGCATCGCTCGGTCATGATGCGTGTCGTCCATACGCTCGAATGGGATTCGACCAGCCCGGTTCGCTCGCTGCTCAATGCCCTCGATGCGGTAATGGAGAACGAATCGTTGCATCGGGAGTGGATCGATGCGGATGTCGATATGAGCTTTGCCGCGCCGCGGTGGCGCAAGCTCGTGCGGCGCTCGCACGGCGAGGGGTCTCCGACCAATCGCCGATATCTCGAGCTTTGCGTGTTCTCATACATGGCCGAGGAACTACGGGTCGGTGATCTATGCGTGTCGGGCTCCGATGCGTATGCGGACTATCGCGATCACCTGTTGCCATGGCGGCAATGTGAGCAGCAGTTGCCGGACTACTGCGACAAGCTCGGCATGCCCACGACCAGCAGTGACTTCGTGCGCCACCTGCGTCAATGGCTCACAGACGCTTCCCACAAGCTCGACGCTGAATTGCCGCGCAAGCGCGAGCACGTCGTGATCGACCGTCACGGCGAGCCGATCCTGCGCAAGACCGTCGCCAAGGAGATCCCCGCGAGCGCGATCGCCTTGCAGGAGCGGTTGAACGCCCGCCTGCCCACGCGCAATATGCTGGACATCCTCGCGAACATCGAGCACTGGACTCATTTCACGCGGCACTTCGGGCCGTTGTCCGGGAGCGATCCGCAGATTCGCAAGGCCGCCGAGCGCTACCTGCTCACGATTTTCGCGATGGGCTGCAATCTCGGCCCGACCCAGGCGGCCCGCCATCTTGATTCCGATGTCACCGCGCACATGCTCTCGTTCGTCAACCGTCGGCATATGAGCCTGGACAGGCTTGAAACCGCACAACGCGAGCTGATCGAACTGTACCTGCGGCTGGACCTGCCGAAACACTGGGGCGATGGCAAGACGGTCGCGGCCGACGGCACGCAGTACGACTTCTACGACAACAACCTGCTCGCCGGCTATCACTTCCGCTACCGGAAAATGGGCGCGGTCGCGTACCGGCACGTCGCCGACAATTACATCGCGGTGTTCCAGCACTTCATCCCGCCAGGCGTGTGGGAGGCGATCTACGTGATCGAGGGCCTGCTGAAAGCAGGCCTGTCGGTCAAGGCAGACACCGTCCATGCGGACACGCAGGGCCAGTCGGCTGCCGTGTTCGCGTTCACGTACCTGCTCGGCATCAAGCTGATGCCGCGGATTCGCAACTGGAAGGATCTCGTGCTGTACCGGCCGGACGGCAAGACCAAATACAAGCACATCGACAAGCTGTTCACGGCGACCATCGACTGGACGCTGATCGAGCAGCACTGGCAGGAGCTGATGCAGGTCGCGCTGTCGATTCAGGCAGGCACGATTTCGTCGCCGCTGCTGCTGCGCCGGCTGGGTTCCGAAAGCCGTAAGAATCGCCTGTACCTGGCCGCCCGCGAGCTCGGCAACGTCGTTCGCACCGTGTTCCTGCTCGAGTGGATCGGCAGCCTCGAATTGCGGCAGGAGGTCACCGCGAACACGAACAAGATCGAGTCGTACAATGGCTTCTCGAAGTGGCTGTCGTTCGGCGGGGACGTGATCGCCGAGAACGAGCCCGAGGAGCAGCAAAAGCGCCTACGCTACAACGACCTGGTCGCGTCGGCCGTGATCTTGCAGAACACGGTGGATATGATGCAGGCGCTACGCGAGATGGTGGCAAACGGCGAGAAAGTACACGCCGAAGACATCGAATTTCTGAGCCCCTATCCGACCCACAACATCCGCCGCTTCGGCCACTACAAACTGCATCTCGATCGCCGGCCGGAAGCCTGGATCAGGGACCCGCTGTTTGGTCTGGCTGCCCGCACCTACGCATCCCGTTCATGATTGCACGCCCAGCCACCAGTACGACCTATTTCGGCGATGTCGACACTGCTGCACTCGAGCGGCTCGAATCGAGTTACGACACGACACGCCTGCTGGCCGCCGTCGATATCGTCGATCGCATCCGCGTTCAACTTCATGATCCCGAGGGGCTACGCGACGATCTCCTCGAGATCCATAGCATGGCGCACTCGGTGTTGAACGGCGCGCCGTCGGCGCTTTCACGCCGCGAGCGTTCCTTGCCCGATCGGGTGCTGGACGCGCTCTATCTCATTGACGAATTTGTCATGGAGCTGACGCGAGTAAGGGCAATCCTGGAGCCACTCGAAGCGCTGCACCCGGACGAGGGGTTTGGCGAAGGTTGAGCGTCGCCCCATCCAGTTGCGACAGGGCCGCTCAATCATTGTCAGTCATAGTTGACACTTCTCATGGGTGTCAGCTATAGTTGGCACATGATCGAACTCATCAAGACCGACGTATTCGACCGCTGGTTGACCGAGCTTCGCGACATTCGGGCGCGAGCACGCATCGAGGCCCGCATCCGCCGATTGAGCCTGGGCAATCCCGGTGACGTGAAACCGGTTGGCGAGGGTATCTCGGAAATGAGGATCGATTACGGCCCCGGCTACCGGGTCTACTACCTGAAGCGCGGCGTGATTGTGGTCGTGCTGCTCTGCGGCGGGAACAAGGCCAGCCAGGACAGGGACATTGTCATGGCGAAAGCTATCGCGACGCAGTGGAAGGAGTAAGCATGGATGCAGTCAAATTCAGTCGATACGACACGGCCGACTACCTCAAGAGCGAGGAAGAGATTGCTGCCTATCTGGATGCGGTCATGGAGGACGGCGACCCGGCCTTGATCGCGGCAGCGCTCGGCGACGTGGCGCGCGCACGGAACATCAGCAAGCTGGCTCGCGACACCGGCATGAGCCGCGAGGGCATTTACCGGGCGCTGTCCGGCGAAGGCAATCCGAGCTTCGCGACCGTACTGAAAATCGCAGGTGCGCTCGGTTTGCGACTGTCGTTTCGACCGGCAACGCAAACGCAGGGAGCGTAAGCGAGTAGAGAACACGTCGTATCTCACGCCCGCTCGCCTGGCGTGCCGCGGGCCGCAGATCCAGCGCCGCCGTAGCGCAATAAGACCGATTGGCTCACTCGACGGGTGCGCGGGCATGTATCATCGCGCGTGGTAAATTCATACAAAAGAACATCCGAGAGAGGGCCAATTGGCAACACGCGCCATCATTTGCGAAGGCGATACCACGTCGCATGGCGGCAAGGTAATCGAAGGAAGTCCCACCGACAAGATTGACGGCAGATGCATCGCAGGTGTCGGCCATCAGGTTTCCTGCCCGCGCTGCAAGGGCGTCTTCCCGATTTTGCCGGACCTGCTGGGCCGGCGTTACCCGCATCGCATGAACGGCCGCGATACGGCCGTCGAGGGCATGCGCACCGCATGCGGTGCAGTCCTGATCGCATCGCAGTCCTTGTCGACAATCACGGATGACGGCGAGGCGGCCTCATACATCGGCGCCGCCACAGCGGCCTCATCAGCATTGACGGGGCAACCGCTGTCCCCCAGTCCAACGCTCTGCCTGGAATGCCTGAAAGCGGCAGCCGAGAGCGGCGCAACGACTGTGATGCGGGGGTAGCCAGGTGGAGCCGTCGAAGATCGACCTGTATTTTGCGCAACGCCAGCCTCAAATCTCATTGCCTGTTCGGCTCTACGCTCTCGTCGATGCATTGCTCTATGCGCGAGCGCCTGGTGCGACCGCGCTCGTGCGCTCAACGGCCACCGTCGCGCTGTTCGATGGCACGGGCGACGCGTCGCTGGCTGATGCCGGCCCATGGCTGATCGATGTCGCTGACGCGTCGATCGACATTAAACGCACGCTGCTCGAGCTGGCCGCCGGCGCTGAGGGAATGTCGTGGCTCATTAGTGCGTACCCATTTCGCGGGCTCGCCCAGGAACTGCGCGAGCGGCTCGACGTGAAGATGCCAGACGGCCGTACGGCGCTGCTGCGCTTCTACGATGCCCGCGCCGTGGGCCATATCGCCGGGCTGTTGTCGTTTTCCCAGCGGGCAGAATTGTTCGTGCCGACGTTCGACTGGCTGGTCCAGATCAACGGCGATCTGATGAGGGTGCATCCACATGCTTGAGTTGACCGCCGAACAGATAGCCGCCCTCGCCGAGATCGACGCCAGGGGCTTTGTCGAACGGGTACGAGAGGATCTCGTGAAGGCCGACCCGCGGCTCGCCGAGGATTCAGCGTTGTCGCCCAGGCTCTGGCGCGCGTTCAAGGCTGCACGGGCGTTTGGTATTCGGGACGATGACAACCTCGTCGCGTTCCTGCGCGTCGAAGCTTACGCGCCGGGTTTCTACGACAAGCCGGCCACGCGCGCCCGGCTGGCACGCCCGGGCCGCTCGGCCGACGAGCGGTTCCATGACTATCTGCGCGTCATGCGCTGGAAGATCCAACATCCTGAGTTCGTAGGGGGAGCGATAAATGGCGGGAGTATTGTTGACCGGACTGGAGGCCGCAGTAGCGGAGCTTGGACCAGTCTTGGCGCGCGCTGGCGCAGCCTTGTTGGGCGGAGCGGCAACGGCGGGAACGGCTAGCCTGTCTGGCGACACGGCAAAGGAGGACAGCAAGGCTGCGCCTGTCGCCCGTACGCTGCCGCGCACCGGCGAGCGCTGCAAGAAGTGCCCACCGGAGGAAACAGGAAGGCCGAAGCGGGCCAATCACTCGATGACACCGCGTTCGCGCGAATACCAAGGGCGTGTCACCGGGCTCCCGTATAGCGTCGAAGAAGGTTGGAGCGAGGAATGGGAGTGGTTCGCCGAGTTTGATGGGTTTGTACGCGCGGAATGCTTGCTGCAAGAAGCGAAGGCAGGCTACGACAAATTCCTAGACGAGGATGGGAAGCCCATCAAATGGTTTCAAGGGTTCCGCAAAATGGCAGACCAAGTAGGTAAGCAGGCGCGTCCTGTGCGAGCGAATCCGCCCGCACGGTTGATGTGGTACTTCGAAACACCGCGTGCGCGCGCATATATGTTGCCGGTATTGAACCGCTACGGCGTTCCTTCCGTCGTGCAACCGTGAGAAGCATTATGGATATCAGCCTTCAATTCCGAGACGAATCGCTTGCCTCTACGGATTTTGAACAAATACTTACGCGCATTGGGGCGGTGACAAACGAGATGGCCGGGATCAACGCCAAATTCAGCAACTGGCTCGCTCAGGGCGATAGTCTCGATGAGGCGCGGCTCTATCCGGCATTCGAAGACGGGAAGCCGTCTACCGCTCTGCTTGCTATGCTCAAGGAGCGATTTCGCAAGGACTCATCGACCACCTACGTAGCGTTATGGGATGGCAACGAGAGTCAAAACGAAGGTGCGACCCTCGCGTGCCACGTAGGCGACAAGTTTCTGCCCGACTCCTTCGAGGTCAACCTGTACGATGAGTCCTCGCTCGGCGACGTCGACTCGGTTCAGAGAGTCGTGCGCACGGCCATCGCCATCTTTAGTCCGGCCTACGTTTCCGTCGCACCTCGTGCGTATGCCGAGCGGCAAGTATTCGACGACAAGCCCGGCGTGGGTTGGATGCTCTACCTCCCGAAGGTCCTCACCGTGCAGCAGGTTCCAGAAGCGCGCGCGCTGATTCCCGTGCCCGAGGCTGGCAAAAAACAAACCGGCACGATCATCGTGAGCGTGACCGATGCCGTGTTTTCGGTGGACAACCCCGAACACGTTGAAATCGCCAACCGTATCGAGATCCGCCTGGTCGATCAGGACCTGCTGCCTCGTTACTCAGACATCTGAATGAGCGACAACATCGTTTGGGTCGCGGACGTCGGCGCCACCTTGGAAGAAGCGCCTATCCTGGCCGAGCGCGGCTTTGCCTGGCTCGTCCGGGAATCCATCGCGCAAACCGTGCCAGGTCAGGGATACTCTTCATACGGGACTGCATTCTATCGACCGGGCGCGAAAGCGGCCGCATGGTCCGTGCAGGTGTGCGATGACCTTCGTCAATGCGGCGTCGAGGTCAGGGTTGGACGCACGGTGTTTTATTCATGTCCGGGCCCAATTAGCGTGCGATGCCAGCACTGCGGCACATCGTACGATGAGGGCGTGCCGTGGGGCGATGCAGTCGGCGCATGGTTTGCCAACGAAGGTGACGATACGCTCATATGCCCGGCGTGCTCCCGAGCGGAGCGCATTGTCGACTGGACGTTCCTGGAAAGCGATTGGGCCTTTGGCAATCTCGGTTTCGGCTTCCACAACTGGTCAATCGATGACGCTCTTGCAGACGAACTTGGAAAGGTACTCGGGCACCGGGTCAAGATTGCCTATCAGCACTATTGAGTCGTCGTTTGCCCCCCAGGTGGGTGCGCCCGATGGCCATTGACGTTTTAATTTGCGGTTATTTCGCGGCTTGGCGATCGGCGCGAGCGCGCACGTCGGCGGCCATCGCGATCGGCAAGGCTATGAAATCCCGCTCCGAAATTTCATCGAAGGTCTGAAGGAACGGCAGATACAGCAACACGAACCATTGCTCACCCTGTCGGCGGCCAGCATACGGATGGAGGATCTCGCCATCGGGCGAGCGTCGATCGAAGCGCAAGACGCCCTTTCGTGAAGACGGAATGTCCGATTCGCGGCGGGCGCGCATCATGCGGGTCACAATCTCATGAGGGTAGCCCGGATGGCCCGACGTGTCGGCCTCTGTGATCGCTGCGCGAATCGCTTCATCCTCACTCAGGTGACAACTCTCTAGTTCACGTTCGTCGAACACCTCTTCCGTCGCGATGTATGGCGGCCCCTGATACCAGTTCGGATCTTCATGATCGAGACGCACTGCGACGACGGTGCGGGTGCCGACGTCGGTGCAAAGCCAACGGAACCCGGCGGGGCCGAGGAAATTCGAGTCCAATGTGGAAGTCGGAATGCTTCATGGTGCGCGCGTCGGTGGTGGGCTGGGCCTATTTTGACAGAGCGCGGACGGAGAATGGTCAGGTCGGCAAAGTGAAAGGGACATGCAAGCATCATAGCGATGTTGGACAGATAATTAATCTTATCGGTCCATTGCTGTTTCTGGTCTAAACTGGCGTTCATGAAAACGCGCGAGACCCTCTTCGTCGACGACATGGGCCCCGGTCTCCCGGATGAGGCGGAGCTTGCCGCGTTGCGCGGTTGGTACGCTGGCCTGGACGCACGGGCCTCTGTGGCCCGATATCTGGGTGAACGACGAGCGGGCGGGGCGTGCTGGGCCAGATTCGCCGGCAGCTCGTCGCATACGCTTTAGTTCGCCGTCGCGCAGATCTGGCGGCTGTTTTCGTCACTCGCCCGACGAAGACTTCAGGCGAGTGCGTAGCCCGCACGATCGAGTTGCTTCGAAACCTGCCGGCTCCGTCGCCCTCGATCACCGACGAAATCGAAATGTGGCTGTCGCCTCGCATCGTCGCGGCGCTGCACGCGCACGGCATTCTCACCTTGGCCGACCTGACTGTGCGCATTCCGCGGCGCCGTCGCTGGTGGTCGGCGATCGCCGGACTCGGTGTCGCTGGCGCGCGCCGCATCGAAATGTTCTTCGCCGCGCATCCGACGCTCACCGAGCGGGCGCGAGCGCTGATCGCCGCTGCGCCGCCCGGCAACATCGTGCCGTGGGAGCAGTTGCGTGTGCCACACGAGGTCGACGGCTCGCGTGGACAGTTTCGTGCCCCGCAGGCGGCTTGTTTGCTGAACGCGTCCAACGACTACGAGGCGACTCAGGCGTTACGCGCAAGAGAAAAACAATGGACATCAGCCGGAGCCTTGAAAATGCTGGAATCAGCAGTCTGCGGAGTGTCCATCAGATCAACCGAAAAAGTGGACAGGTCGACCGTCTGTGTGTCCATCTTTCACCGCAGGTTTCGCATGGTCGGAAGCCCGATAAAGCCGGGTGTCCGACCATGCCAGAGCGTGTCAAACCATCGCGCGTCAAGGGTTCACTTCGCTGGGCTTCGCCCGCCCTTGACCCATTCAGCGGTGTCACAGAACCACGATCGTTTGATGGGTCACTACGCCGGGTGACCCGTAGCGGGAACCTTCGCGAGCACCAGGTCGACGCAGATGAAGCAGCCCAAGTGCCCGTTTCGAGCGAAAACGCCCGCCCCGATCTAGCGCGGGTGCAGGGGCAGGACGCTACCGCCTCGTAGCGCGGCCAGTTCCTTGCGCAGGCTGAACACCTGACGCAGCAGTGCGAGCTCACGAGCCAGTGACTCGTCAAGTTCTGCCTGCAGATCCTTCGCGTCGCCTTTCGCCCGGTCCAGACGCTCGGCCAGTTCGAGCTTCGGACGCCCGGCTACCGCGTTGGCTGCATCGATCGCGTCAATCAGTGCTGTGAACTGCGGGCGTGACTTCTTGATGCTGCCCTTCTTGCGGCCCGCCTCGATCGCCACGGTGTCGTTGTTGATACGCACTCCCTTTCGTTTCTTCAGCCGCTCAAGGGCGGCGTAGTAGTCGGTCATGGCGTCGCTCATGTTGCCTCCGGTTTGATCAGTTTCTCCTGCGCGTCAAGCAGTCGTTGCAGCGTCTGTGCCTCGATACGGTATTCGACGCTTGTCTCATCAACTGCGCGCAGCTTCCCGACCGTAGCCTGCTGCGCCTTGATCACTCGCTGAAGCTTCGACGGCACGACGATGAGATTACGGCAGTTCGATTCAAGACAATCCAGACGCATCCAGTCGAGCGGTGTCGACCTGCAGGGCTCGACGCTGGCGCAGCCGCCCAGCACCGTCTCGCGATATGCGAGTTCACCCTTCTCGAACTTTCTGATCGTTTGCTCGCGCGAGTAGACCGACACAGGCGAGGCCTGCACGGCACGGCTCTGCGTCCACGCTGCGTGCCCGCCGAACAGCCGCTCGTCAGCGAACAGCACCTGCTCGGCGTACGCGAGATACTCGGACAGGCCCTGCGTCTCGGCCCATTCCTTCGCGAAGTGGCGCTTGTCGGTGTCGATGAAACCCTTCGCGAACGCCGAGCCGCGCGCATAGTAGGTGCTCATCTCGTGCGTGAGGTGCTGCAGCTGACGTTTGAGCGTAGGTAGCGTCACGAGGCCGCTCCGATGGGCGTAGAGGGCTAGGCTCCGGCGAAGCTGGTGGCGGGTGAACGGCCACTGCTGCCCGAGCGCGTACTTCGGCTCGTCTTCCCACGCGCGGTGCATGTCGACACGCTTCAGCTCGGCGATGTCCTCGAATGTGATCGTCGGAAAGACGCGCTCACGAAAGGCTTCGATATAGTTAGCTACTTTACTTGCCGCCCGGTTTGCCACGTATCCATGACGCGGGCCTATCGGCAGACCCATCCGGCAGAACAGCAGGTGCGAACCGTCCGTCGATTCGGCGTAGCCTTGCGCGCCGTGCGCACGGTGCGCCTCGCCCGACAGGCGTTGCGCGAGCCTGATAGCGCGGGCAGCGAGCGGGCTGGTCACCCAGCACGCGCGCCTGGGACGACCGCCCGACAGTTTGGTCGTGACGCCCTCGATGGTGTAGTGCGTCACGCCATCCAGACGGGACTCGCTCAGGCAGTTGTAGGGCAGGGTCTCTGCTTCTGCCGCGCGCATGCCGGTGAACGACAGGATGACAAGCTGACATAGCGCGGTGATCGACGCCACAAGCGACGACCCGACGTAACGGGGGTCCTCGCACCTGAAGTGCGTTGCAGTACTTACCAGTTCTGAAGGGACACCAGGCCTCTCGCCAGCGTATACGCGTGCGAGGTGGTCCGACAGAACATCAGCGACGTCTTCAGCGATGCCGAGGTCATGCTGACAGGTCGACAGGAAGTGCGGGTAGATCCGCGTCGGGATGGCAGGGTATTGCGAGTATCCAGCGTGTTGCGCCCAGCGTTTAAGCAGAGGCTTATGTAATTGGACCAGCGGTACGCGCAGCCCTGTGGTCTCGACGCCCAGACGGTGAAGCTTCACCAGAATCGAATGAAGGCGTTGGGCCTTCGACTCCATTCCGGCTTGCGCCGCATAGTCCAGAACAACGGCGACATTGGACAGGCCCTCGTAGAGCGTAAGTTGACGTGCGGCGGCAAAGAACGTGAACTCCCTCAGGTTGATTGAACGAGCCTGAAGCGTGCCGGACGCCGGTACCATATCGGTCGCTTCGTGCATCAGAAAGTACATGACCTGCTTCCATTGACGCGTGGTTGCTTCTGAAAGCGCGCGATTCACGCCGTCAGGCAAGTGGCTCCTAAAATAGAGATGCGTGCTGCGTGGCCCAACCGCGTACGCACGGATGTCCCAGGTATCGTCACCAAACAGCGAAACAGTGTTCCCGGACGTGTCGCGCGTGACGACCGTATCGTCCTCGACCCGATACCAGTCGGGCCGCTTAGCGGTCGGCGCGATCAGTGTGTTGTTCATGCCACTCCCAATTCGTAAAGCTGGTCGAGCTTGGCCGACCAGAAAGCGTCCAGATTCCCCTCAATATCAACGTCATGCTCGATCTGTTCGACCAGCGCGGCATCCCGCCTACGCAGTTCGTCGAGCAGGAAGTCAACGCGTCGCAGCACCGCACCGAACGATCTGTCGTACTGCTCGATCGAGTCAGCACGCCCGCACACGAGTCTGACGCAGTGACGGCAGCTCAGCAGCTTGCGGATGTCGGTCGCGTCAGCGTGCACGCGGTACTGGTCGCAGAAGAGACACCCTTCGGTCGAGCGGCAGTCAGGCTGTACCGTGACCGAAGCCGCGATCGGCGCAGGCTTGTGGAATCCGATGCAGATGCCCACTGCGCTCCCGATGCTGCCCGCCGGGTCGTTGCCTGGCCCCAGCACGGTCTTCTCGACCGAAGCGAAAAACGCCCCCATCTCAGCCTTGTGCGCGGCATCCGTGCCGTTCGAGTACGAGCGCAGCGCCGTCTCCAGCGAGTGCCCCATCAGCCTGGCTGCGATGACGGGGCCGTGGTTGCTCACCGCCCAATCCTGCTTCGCCGCACGCCACTGACGCGCGCCAATGCGCGGCAGCACGATCCCGAGCGTGTCGAGTCGACGGTAAAGCCGCTCCAGGAATTTGGTTGAGAGACCCGTTAGCCGCCGCAGCTGTGCATGATGCCCGACGACGACGAACAACGCGTCCCACTCTGCGTCCTGCACCAGATACTCGCGCAACGCCAGATACGCCCTGAGCTTCGGCATGAAGCCCAGCGAGACGGTGAACGTAATCTCCTTCCCGCCTGCCCGGTACTTGACCTGACGAAACTTCTGACGCGCAACCGACGCATCCTGCAGGCTCGTGGCAAGCTCCGGACTCCACTTCATGGCTAGCAGTTGCGCGAGGTTGATGCCCGTTTCGGCAAGAAACAGCGCGGCGAAGCAAGAGGCCGCTATCGAAGCGTGCGAGCGTCGGATTGACGACTGCGCGTCCGCGTTCGCCGCCGCAAGATGTTTAGCTGTCAGTCCGGCGATCCTCCTCGAACTCTCATGCGGAGTATTAGCCCCTGTTTCGGCCATGCGCTTCGTGATGTCTTCGCGAGTACGTGGCTCTCCTGTCTCCAGATTCCAGCCGATCAGGCCGCGCGAGTCGTCGCCGTCGCTACGGCCGTAGATGTGCGGAACGAGGCAAAGATGCTCACCTCGCACCGTGGTCACGCGCACGGGGTACGGTTTGAAGTCGAGCACCAGCGTGCTGATGCTGCTGAAGAGCGCGTCGGCCCACGCGAGCAGGGCGGCCTGTGCCTCGGCGTCAGGCACAGCCGTCGGCACCCAGGCATCCTGTTGGTGGCGCAGCACCCTCGCGTCGGCGCAGAAGTCGTCGCTTCGGAAGAACTCACGTAGCATCGACAACAGACTGCGCTGATAGTGGGCGACGGAATTGCGGTTCAGGTTGCCTAGCGAGACCTGTTCGCGCCTCTCACGGAAGTACCGATGAACCGCCTCTGCGGTGGCCTTCTCGTCACAGAGCACCTGATGCAAGCCCTGGCTGTCGGCCCAGTTGACGAAATCAAGCACGACGCGCAAATCCATGAAGATCGTCACCGGACGCCTCGCGCCAAGTGTCATACGCCCGGAAAGCTGCGTCACCAGTAGACGTACTACCCCGGCGCGTTCGCTGCTGAAACTCGTATAGTCGAAAGTACGTCGTGTGCGCTGCGGGCTCGACGTGTCGCGCGTCAGGTAGCAGATCTGGCCGATATCGGAACGGCTGTTCACGCCTTCCCACCGGAGCAGCGCGCGCTCCGGGTGCAGCAGTATTGTGCCCTCCGCAAGCGGCATGCGAACTTCCTCGTACAGGCGGTTCATGCTGCCTCCACAGTGTCGAGGGTGCGCGTGACCAGCGTCGACAGGTGCGCTCCCCAGCCGTCCTGTACAGCGTCGAACAGCTTGCGGTTCTCCCTGAAGCCGAGGTACGCCTCGCTTGTAGATGGGCGGACGTGCCACATCAACTGCCGCAACTGATCGAGCGCCCGGGTGTACTTCGTCCCGTTCGCCGTCATCGCGTCGACCATGTTCAGCCCGAAAGTCGCGCGCAGGTCGTGGAAACTGAACTCGTACCTGGGGTTGTCGAGCCGCACACGCATCATGGGCAACAGTTCGTCCCGGATGAACTGGCGCACGGCCTGCCCGGTCTTGACGTGACGGCGCACGCGCGGGCCAGAGGTGAGCGGGTCGCGCGACGCGCGATCCTCGTAGAGCGGCGCACCGCGATGGCTCAGAAAGAGCGCCTGGTCGAAGTGATCGCCGCCATCTGCCATCTGGCGGCGCTTGCGCGCACGATCGCTGTGCACGTAGATGTACAGCCGCTCATAGAAACCGCGCGGAACGTGCAACACGCCCTTAACACCGCCCTTCGTGTCGATGCCGGTACCTGGCCCGCAGGCGAGACGGATGTCGTCGCCGTGAAACCCGTCAGGCTTGCGCATCACGTGTTTCGCACGCACGGTCAGTACCGTCTGGATGCGGGCGCCTGTCAACAGCGCGAACAGATGAACGAGCGTCATCTCGATGTTGCCGAGTGTGGCTAACGATTCAAGCAGCGCCGACTGCTCGGCAGAGGGGAGCGGGCGCAGGCGACCACCGTCCTGGATGTGATCGTCCCACGGGTCTTCTGCGCGCCGGCCACTGATCGACAGGTCCGTGGTCTTGACTTCGATCACGCTGCTGAAGCCCTTCTGGTCCTTGAACTCAATGAAACGATCAGATTCGACCCACGGCGCGTTCGTGGGTCGAAAGCCTGCTTCGGTCATCATCCAGCGATAAAAGCGCACCACGGTACCCATACGACGCCTGGCAACGCCCGGAGACAGCTCGCCGGCCTGCACGGCCAGCTTGATCGAGCCGCTATATCGGTAGGTCGGACGTTGCCGCTTGTTCACAGGGAAGACGAGCCAGTCGATACCCTCGTCATCCAGATAACGACGGAACGCTACCAGGTCGTCAGCGATGCTGGCGAACGTCAGCATGTTCGGCGACGACTTCGACTCGATCATATCGATGAGCCAGAGGTTCGCCTCAGCCCACGGCGCGCCGTCAGCAAGTCGGACAACGGGAAAGAGAGGAAAGGTGCCAGCGATCCACTTCGGGCGGGTGTCGCGTCGCTTGCCGGTGTCGGGGTCTGCGAGCGGGACCGTGTGATAGATGGTGCCGCCCTCGGGAGTGGTGATACTCACCGGCGTCGCGCCGGGTGTGTCGCGGTCAACGACCTCGGTCAACGGCAGTTGCCAGATGGTCGTTCGTCTTGCTGTCATCGTGCAGATCCTCTGCTGTGTTTGTGCGGGTGTCCGCTTTAACACAGCCTGCGAGTATTAGAGAATCGTTACCGACTTGCGCATAAATCCTGGCTCTCGCTGCACGAATCAGCCGCTACGCAGCGTGCCTATCGGAAAGAGGCAGAGCGCCTGATCCTGTGGGCGATCGTCGAACGCAGTCGCGCACTGTCGTCGCTCACCACCGATGACGCGATCGCCTATCGCGGGTTCTTGCGACGGCCGACGCCGCGCGAACGCTGGGTCGGCCCATCACGGCCGCGGCACAGCATCGAATGGCGGCCGTTCACCGGCCCGCTGTCCGCCCGCTCGGCAGCATACGCATTGAACGTCCTGTCGGCGCTGTTTCGCTGGTTGGTCGAGCAGCGCTACGTGCTTGCGAATCCGTTCGCCGGCGTCAAGGTCAAGAGCCACGCCCGGCGCGCGGGCTTGGATGTCTCCCGTGGCTTCTCCGAGAGCGAGTGGCTGCTGATCCGCACGCTTGCTGACGGGCTCGAGTGGTCGTACGGCTGGAGCGTGCCTGCCGCGCAACGCCTGCGATTCCTGCTCGACTTCGGCTACGCGACCGGCCTGCGCGCGAGCGAGTTGGTCAGCGCATCGCTCGGCGATATTCGTCGGGACGAGCATGGGGATCACTGGCTGCATGTCCTGGGTAAAGGCGGCAAGCTCGGCAAGGTGGCATTGCCGCCACTGGCCCGCACTGCACTCGACCAGTATCTCGTGCAGCGCTCCCTGCCGGTCACGCCGACGCGCTGGAACCCCGCGACGCCGCTCGTCGCGAGCATCGAGGAGGATCGCGGCATCGAAAGTACGCGGCTGTGGCGGGTGCTGCGACGGTTTTTCGTGCTGGTGGCCGATTCAATCCAGAACGAGAGGCCCGCAACGGCCGAAAAGCTGCGCCGAGCGAGTCCGCATTGGATGCGCCACACGCACGCCTCGCACGCGCTCGCACGTGGTGCCGAGCTGATCATGGTCCGCGACAACCTACGCCATGCGTCGATCGCGACGACGTCAACGTATCTGCACAGCGACGAAGTGCAGCGTGCCCGGCAGTTTGATCAGGCGTTCGCTGCGCGGGACTTCAAGCGGTAACTCTTTATAACGCATCAGCGATAAGCGCGGGCGATCCCATAACCCAACGGCTTATGATAGGAATTTACGCTTACCTTGTTCATACCCGTACTTCACATGTCCAGTGTGTCACCGCCGCAATCCGTTGGTGGCCCTTCCGCGTAAAGACCCGGACGACCCGCTGGAGCTGGAGCAGGTCCGGCCGGCGCGTCGCGACGCCCCGCTCAACGACGCGGGTACATGATCTCTGCGGCCTCGTTGAGTTCGCTGCGCCCGACGACATCCAGAGGCGTCAGGCTCTTCCCGCACTTCGGGCAAGCGGGTTTCGCCTCGGCGAACAGAGTGTCGCCCCCTTCGTAAGTGCCGTTACCCGACAGATCCCGCAGCCAGACGTGGTACCACCCGTCCGGCGACTTGATCGTATGACTGTACGATCGAACCCCGGTGACCGCAGGCACAGGCGACGTAAGTGAACGTGTGAATCATCATGCGGGGCGCCCTGTGCGTTAGGTCTAGCCCGAAGACGAATGATCCAGCCACTCCAGAAGAGAGGGGCGCAACGAGAAAGTGGGCCGGTTCAACCACGCTGCGACCTCGCCCCGTACCTCCGGCAGGAAGTCCTCGAGTTCCAAGGGAAGATCGACAACGCCAGGTTCGTCGACAGATAAGCTGGCTCCCTGCAGCCGCCCACCGTCCCAGTACAGCACCGCGCCGCTTGTAATGTCGGCGGTCGTGCCGGGCGGGCGGTCGCGAAGGAGCATGCCGATATTTGTGCAGTGCTCCTGCAGTTCAGCGTCGAGCACCGCGCTCGCGTACGTCCGCCGGCTCAGACCAGCCGTCACGTAAGCCAACTTCACAAAGGCGAA
>Ga0255336_101415_pt1 | contig 17372 bp, 14 predicted proteins | sample MeOH1_35cm_T3_17_FD_189102 | JGI IMG/M metagenome (GOLD analysis project Ga0255336, IMG submission 189102) | Sandy soil microbial communities from University of British Columbia, Vancouver, Canada - MeOH1_35cm_T3_179 | ecosystem: Engineered > Artificial ecosystem > Sand microcosm > Unclassified ...
CCACAAGGACCGACGATGAGCCGCTATTCGATATTCAGCCTGTTGCGCAACGGGATGTCGTATCACGAGAACTGGGAGCGACAGTGGAAGAGCCCCGAGCCCAAACGTGAATACGACGTCGTGATCGTCGGCGGCGGCGGGCATGGTCTCGCCACCGCGTATTACCTGGCGAAAGAGCACGGCGTGCGCAATGTCGCCGTGCTGGAGAAGGGCTGGATCGGCGGCGGCAATACGGCGCGCAATACGACCATCGTGCGCTCGAATTACCTGTGGGACGAGTCGGCCGCGCTTTACGAGAAAGCCATGCAGTTGTGGGAAGGGTTGTCGCAAGACTTGAACTACAACGTCATGTTCAGCCAGCGCGGCGTGATGAATCTCGCGCATACGTTGCAGGACGTGCGCGACACCGAGCGCCGCGTGAATGCGAACCGGCTGAACGGCGTGGACGCCGAATTCCTCACGCCCGCGCAGATCAAGGAAATCGAGCCGACCATCAATCTGAACAGCCGCTACCCGGTGCTCGGCGCGTCGATCCAGCGCCGCGGCGGCGTGGCGCGTCACGATGCGGTGGCCTGGGGTTTCGCGCGCGGCGCGGATCAGGCCGGTGTCGATATCGTGCAGAACTGCCAGGTCACGGGTATTCGCCGCAACGGCAGCCAGGTGGTCGGCGTGGACACCACGAAGGGTTTCATCAAGGCGAAGAAAGTCGCGGTGGTGGCGGCGGGCAATACGTCGACACTCGCCGACATGGCCGGCGTGCGGCTGCCGCTGGAGAGCCACCCGTTGCAGGCGCTGGTGTCGGAGCCGATCAAGCCGGTGGTCAATACGGTGGTGATGTCGAATGCGGTGCATGCGTATATCAGCCAGTCCGACAAGGGCGATCTGGTGATCGGCGCGGGCGTGGACCAGTACACGGGTTTTGGTCAGCGCGGCAGTTTCCAGATTATCGAAGGCACGCTCGAAGCGATCGTCGAAATGTTCCCGGTGTTCTCGCGGGTGCGGATGAACCGGCAGTGGGGCGGCATTGTGGATGTGTCGCCGGACGCCTGCCCGATCATCAGCAAGACCGATGTGAAGGGCCTGTATTTCAATTGCGGCTGGGGCACGGGCGGCTTCAAGGCAACGCCGGGTTCGGGATGGGCCTACGCACACACCATCGCGAAGGACGAGCCGCATCCGCTGAACGCGCCGTTCTCGCTGGACCGTTTCTATACCGGCCACCTGATCGACGAGCACGGCGCCGCCGCCGTCGCCCATTAACGCCACGCACTGGAGAACCCAATGCTGTTGATCGAATGCCCCTGGTGCGGGCCACGCGCCGAAACCGAATTTTCCTGCGGCGGCGAAGCGGACATTGCCCGTCCGCTCGACACCGACAAACTCAGCGACAAGGAATGGGGTGACTACCTGTTCATGCGCAAAAACCCGCGCGGCGTGCATCGCGAGCAATGGCTGCACACGCAAGGCTGCCGCCGCTGGTTCAAAGCGCAGCGCGACACCGTGAGCTACGAGATCCAGGGCTACGAGACGTTCGAGCGACCGCTGCTCGCGATGGACAGCAACGAGCCTAACGAACAAAACAAGGCACAAAACAAGGCACCGAACCAGGCACAAGAGGGCAAGGCACCATGAGCCAGAAAGACCGACTCCCCAACGGCGGGCGCATCAATCGCGCGATGCCGCTGACCTTCACGTTCAACGGCCGCCAGTACCAGGGTTATCAGGGCGACACGCTGGCCTCCGCGCTGCTCGCGAACGGCGAGCATTTCGTGGCGCGTAGCTGGAAGTATCACCGACCGCGCGGCATCGTCACGGCGGGTGTGGAAGAGCCGAATGCCGTGGTGCAACTCGAAACCGGCGCATACACGGTGCCGAATGCGCGCGCCACCGAAGTCGAGCTGTACCAGGGACTCGTCGCCACCAGTGTGAACGCGAAGCCGAGCATCGAGAAAGACCGCATGGCGGTCAACCAGAAGATCGCGCGCTTCATTCCGGCGGGCTTCTATTACAAGACCTTCATGTGGCCGCGCAAATTCTGGCCGAAGTACGAAGAAGTGATCCGCGACGCGGCCGGTCTCGGCAAGGCGCCGGAACACACCGACGCGGACCGCTACGACAAGTGCTTTGCGCATTGCGACGTACTGGTGGTGGGCGGCGGCCCGACCGGCCTCGCGGCCGCGCACGCAGCCGCGTTGTCCGGCGCGCGCGTGACGCTGGTCGACGATCAGCCGGAACTCGGCGGCTCGCTGCTGTCGTGCCGCGCGGAGATCGACGGCAAGCCCGCGCTGAACTGGGTGCACAAGATCGAAGACGAACTGCGGCAAATGCCCGACGTGAAAATCCTGTGCCGCAGCACGGCGTTCGGCTATCAGGACCACAACCTCGTGACGGTCACGCAGCGGCTCACCGAGCATCTGCCGGTATCGCAGCGCAAGGGCACGCGCGAACTGATGTGGAAGATCCGCGCGAAACGGGTGATTCTCGCGACCGGCGCGCATGAACGGCCCATCGTGTTCGGCAACAACGATCTGCCGGGCGTGATGCTGGCGTCGGCCGTGTCGACCTATCTGCATCGCTATGCGGTGCTGCCGGGCCGCAACGCGGTGGTCTTCACGAACAACGACGACGGCTACCAGTGCGCGCTCGATCTGAAAGCGGCCGGCGCCCAGGTGACGGTGGTCGATCCGCGCGCGGGCGAATCGAAGGGCACGCTGCCGGCGCTCGCAAGGCGCTATGGCGTCAAGGTGATGAGCGGCACGGTGATCACTGCGGCACACGGCAAACTGCGCGTGGCTTCGGTCGAACTGGCGTCGTATCCGAACGGACAGGTCGGTGCGAAGCAAGGCGAGTTGTCGTGCGACCTGCTCGCCATGTCCGGCGGCTGGAGCCCGGTGCTGCATCTGTTCGCGCAATCGGGCGGCAAGGCGCACTGGCATGACGGGAAGGCCTGCTTCGTGCCGGGCAAGGCGATGCAGGCGGAAACGAGCATCGGTGCCTGTGCCGGCGACTTCACGCTCGGCCAGGGCATCCGCTTCGCGGTGGATGCGGGCGTCGAGGCGGCGCGCGCGGCGGGCTTCATCGTTGCACGCCCGAATCCGGTGCAGGTGGCCGAGATCACGGAAGCGAAGATGCAGCCGCTGTGGCTGGTCGGCGGACGCGAACTGGCTACGCGTGGGCCGAAGCAGTTCATCGACTTCCAGAACGACGTCTCCGCTGCGGATATTTTCCTTGCGGCGCGTGAAGGCTTCGAATCGGTCGAACACGTCAAACGCTATACGGCGATGGGTTTCGGCACCGACCAGGGCAAGCTCGGCAATATCAACGGCATGGCGATTCTCGCGCAGGCGCTCGGCAAGACGATTCCCGAGACCGGCACGACCACGTTCCGGCCGAACTACACGCCGGTCACCTTCGGCACGTTTGCCGGCCGCGAGCTGGGCGAGTTTCTCGATCCGGTGCGCAAGACGGCGGTGCACGAGTGGCACGTGGAAAACGGCGCTGCCTTCGAGGACGTGGGCAACTGGAAGCGTCCGTGGTACTACCCGAAAGCCGGCGAGGATCTGCCCGCGGCAGTGGCGCGCGAGTCGCTCGCGGTACGCACGAGCGTTGGCATTCTCGACGCCTCGACGCTCGGCAAGATCGACATTCAGGGCCCCGATTCGGCGAAGCTGCTGAACTGGGTCTATACGAATCCGTGGAGCAAGCTGGAAGTCGGCAAGTGCCGCTATGGCCTGATGCTCGACGAAAACGGCATGGTCTTCGACGACGGCGTGACCGTGCGCCTCGCCGACCAGCACTACATGATGACGACCACCACCGGCGGCGCGGCACGCGTGCTCACGTGGCTCGAACGCTGGCTGCAGACGGAGTGGCCGGACATGCGCGTGCGGCTCGCGTCGGTCACGGACCATTGGGCCACCTTCGCCGTGGTCGGTCCGAACAGCCGCAAGGTGCTGCAGAAGGTCTGCCAGGACATCGACTTCGCCAACGCGGCGTTCCCGTTCATGAGCTATCGCGAAGGCACCGTGGCGGGCGCCGCGTCGCGCGTGATGCGCATCAGCTTCTCGGGCGAACTCGCTTATGAAGTGAACGTGCCGGCCAACGTCGGACGCGCGGTATGGGAAGCGCTGATGGCCGCGGGCGCGGAATTCGACATCACGCCGTATGGCACCGAAACGATGCACGTGCTGCGTGCGGAGAAGGGCTACATCATCGTCGGCCAGGATACGGACGGTTCGATGACGCCGTACGACCTCGGCATGGGCGGGCTCGTCGCCAAGTCGAAGGACTTTCTCGGCAAGCGTTCGCTGACCCGTTCGGACACGGCGAAGGCCGGGCGCAAGCAACTGGTCGGCTTGCTTTCGGACGACCCGTCGTTCGTGATACCCGAAGGGTCGCAGATCGTCGCCGGACCGTTCCAGGGCGACACGGCGCCGATGCTCGGCCACGTCACGTCGAGCTACTACAGTCCGATCCTGAAGCGCTCGATCGCGATGGCGGTCGTGAAGGGCGGTCTCGACAAGATCGGCGAGACGGTCACGATTCCGCTTGCGAGCGGCAAACAGATTGCAGCGAAGGTTACCAGTTCGGTGTTCTACGACAGCGAAGGAGCACGTCAACATGTGGAATGAAACAAGAGGGACGGCGTCGGTCGTGGATCGCGCGGTCGGCAAACAGACTGGCGTGTGGCAGGAGTCGCCGCTGGTGGGCGCGGACGCGCTGCTGAAAAAACATCAGGCGACGGCATCCGCGGCGTTCAGGCTGGGCGAGCGGCCGTTTCTGGAACTGGTGAACGTGCGCGGCGATACACGTGATGCCGCATTCGTGCGCGCAGTAGAGAGCGTGATCGGCTGCCGTCCGCCTGAGAAGGCGAACACGGTGGCGCGCGGCAACGGCTACGACGTGCTGTGGCTCGGCCCGGACGAGTGGCTGGCGCGCTCGGCCGTCGCACACGACGCGACGCGTACCGCTCCGTTGCAGGCGAAACTCGGCGCCGCGTTCGCGGGTGTGTTCGCGTCGGCGGTGGATATCGGCAGCGGCTATACGGTGCTCGAAATCAGCGGCACGCGCACGCGCGAAGTGCTGTCGCGCGGTTGCCCGCTCGATCTGCATCCCAAACTGTTCGGCGAAGGGCTGTGTGCGCAGAGCCACTATTTCAAGGCATCGATCACGTTGCTGCCAACCGGCGCGAACAGTTTCGACATTGTCGTGCGCCGCAGCTTTGCGGACTACTTCGTAAAGATCATGCTCGACGCGGCCGAGCCGCTGATGTCGTAAGGCGCGGCGAGCGGCGGTTGCCAAACCGGACCGCTCGCGCCTTTCGCGCTGAATGACCGACATGACGTCGACACGTCTAGCCACCGCGCGTCTCACCGAGCGCGCGTGCCACGAGGGCGATGCCCATGCCGCGCTGGCGTTGCTCGACCAGAGCATCGTGCTGCGGCACCGGCGCATCGCGCTGATCCGTTATCTGCTCGCGCAACAACTCGGTGCGCCGCTGCAGGCGCGTCACCATGAATACGTCGAAAAAATCGCCGCACGGCTGAGTGCGGATACGCTCGCGCGCATTGCCGGCGCCGCGCGCGCACGTCTGCGAACGTAACTCACGAAACGCGCGTGTGCGGAACGACGCCCCCGTTCCATCCCGATGACGTATTTCTTCTATGTGGCCGATTTATGTCGGCGTCTACTGAAAACTCGCCGGAGTACCCACGCGGCAGCCGCCGCACCAACCAGGGGATGACATGTCTACTGCTTATCAGCCTCGCGCGAGCGCAGCCGCCCGACTCGAACGACTGCCGTTCTCCGGTTACCACCGGACCATTTTCATCATCATCGCGATCGCGTTCTTTTTCGATTCCGTCGATCTCGGCACGATGACCTTCGTGCTCGGCTCGATCAGGACGGAATTCGGCTTATCCACCGCGACGGCGGGTCTGGTGGCCAGCGCGAGCTTCTTCGGCATGGTGATCGGCGCGGCGATTGCTGGATTGCTGGCGGATCGCTTCGGACGCCGGCCGGTGTTTCAGTGGAGCATGGTGTTGTGGGGGCTCGCGTCGTATTTGTGTTCGACGGCGCAGAGCGTCGAAGCGTTGATCTTTTATCGCGTGCTGCTCGGTTTCGGCATGGGCATGGAATTTCCGATTGCGCAGACATTGCTGTCGGAGTTCGTGCCGGCAGCGTCGCGCGGCCGTCTGATTGCGCTGATGGACGGATTCTGGCCGCTCGGTTTCATTGCTTCGGGCGTGGTGTCGTACTTCGTGCTGCCGACGTTCGGCTGGCGCACGGAGTTCGCGCTGCTCGCGATTCCCGCGGTGTTCGTGCTGATCGTGCGCCGCGTGGTGCCGGAGTCCCCACGTTGGCTCGAACATCGCGGACGTTTCGGCGAAGCCGACAAGATTCTCGCGGAAGTTGAAGTGAAAGTGATGAAAGCGGCCGGGCTGAGCCAGTTGCGCGCGCCAGCGATGCTCGCCGAGCCGCCGGCCGCTCAGGGCACGGGCGCGTTCCGCGAGATCTGGAGCATAGCGTACCGGCGTCGGACGATCATGGTGTGGACCCTGTGGTTCTTCGCGCTGCTCGGTTTCTATGGGCTCACGTCGTGGCTCGGCGCGTTGATGCAGCAGGCCGGCTTCGCCGTGACGAAGTCGGTGCTGTACACGGTGCTGATTTCGCTCGGCGGTATTCCGGGGTTTATCTGTGCGGCCTGGCTGGTCGAACGCTGGGGACGTAAGCCGACTTGCATTGCGTCGCTTGCGGGCAGTGCGGTGATGGCTTACGTGTATGGACAAACCGCGCTGCACGCGCAGACGCCGACCTTGCTGATCTGCGCCGGGCTCGCGATGCAGTTCTTCCTGTTTGCGATGTGGGCGGTGTTGTACACCTACACGCCGGAGTTGTACGGGACTGGCGCGCGGGCGACGGGTTCGGGTTTCGCGTCGGCGATTGGCCGCGTGGGTTCGTTGATCGGACCTTATGTGGTGGGCGTGGTGCTACCGGTGTTCGGTCAGGGCGGTGTGTTCTCGCTCGGCGCGATGTGTTTTGTGATCGCTGCGGCGGCGGTGTGGATTCTTGGTATCGAGACGCGTGGGTTGGCGCTGGAGACGCTGGTGTCGGAGGCGGTTGAGACCGATGCGCGTGGGGTGTTGAGTCCGGTGCGGGATTGAAGGTTCACGGCTTGTGGATAGCGCGCACCATCACGCCGTTCCACGCGAACGCGACGCGGTTGTCGGCCATGCGGAAAACGGCCGTACAGTTCGCGCTGTCGAGCAACGTGGTGCGGGCGGGCAAGCCGACATCCGGTGGATAGACGTTGTAAAGCTCTTTCAGCTTGATGGCGCTGTCCACCTCGCTGACCACGAAGCCGTCATGCGGCGTGCAGGCCTGGTGATTGAATTCGATACGTGTCGGTGAGATGGCCAGAACCTTGCCGAGGATCTGTTTTGCCCCAGGAATGCCCGTTGAGATGGGGGCGTACGACACGACATCAGTCACCACCCATTTGCCGGCGAATCCAGCCGCCGATGGTACTGGCGCGGAGGCAGCCTGCTGCGCGTTAGCGAGTCCGGTCGCGAAGATGAATGCAACGGTCGCGCTCAACCGACGGATGCTCATTGGTCGGGTTGCCGGAAAGGAGCGGACTCGCGCATGCGGCGATTTACAGTCCTCGGCCGCGCTGCGCGGGTCCGGCTGGACTGCGACTCGATCTGAGCGGGGTGATCAATACGTTATTCATCGTCCGGGAAACGAGGGTCTTCATGAGTTGTACGCGAACGGCACATCTGAACTGCGGGCTCATGCCCCATCCTATTCAACGCGCGGCGTCGGCAAGCGCCGTCAGAATCTTATAAGCCACGCTCACCCGATCATCATTCGGAAAGTTCTTGTTGGCGAGCATGACGATGCCCAATTGCTTCTCCGGGACGAACGCCACATACGCGCCGAACCCATTGGTCGAACCGGTCTTGTTGATCCAGACATCCTGCCGAGGCGCGAGCGGTGGCTTGATCTCGACTGCGGGCGTTGCCTTTAAAGCCATCGTGGACGAATTGCCCGCCAGCAACGTCTTCAACGCTACCGGATACGCGTATTGCTCCCAGATCAGATCCTGGGTCAACACGCCTGCCTTGAAGTAACCGGTGTGCGTCTGCGTGATCGCGCGCTGCAACTTCGCGTCGAGCGGGAGCAGATTCATGTTGGCCTGCATGAAGCGCGTCATATCTGCGGCGGTGGACTTGACGCCGTAGGCTTCGTCGGATAGCACACCGGGCGCCATTCGGATCGGCGCGCCATCCTTTTTATAGCCTTGCGCGTAATCCGGCATCCGCGCTTCTGGGACGTCGATGTAGCTGTTCTTTAATCCCAGCGCGGGAAACATGCGCTGTTCCATCAGCGGCGTGAAATCCTGGCCCATGCTTTTCGCCGTGATCAGACCGAGCGTGCCGATGCCGGGATTGGCATAAGTCCGGCACGTGCCCGGCGCGCAACTGGGCCGCCATGCCTTGAAATACTGCATGAGTTCGTCGTTGTCGTGGATCTCGTCGGGCACTTGTAACGGAAGCCCGCCCGGCGTGTGCGTGCCCAGATTGATCAGCTTCACGTTGCCGAACTGGCTGCCCTGAAGCACAGGCAGATACTTGCCTGTCGTATCCGACAGCGAGAGATTGCCGCTGACTTGCGCATACGAAGCCAGCGTTGCCGTGAAAGTCTTGCTGATCGAGCCGAGCTCGAAAAGCGTGTCGCCGGTCACGGGCTTGCCGGTTTCCGTCGACGCCACGCCGTAGTTGTACACATAAGCCTTGCCCCCCGCGACGATGCCGACCGCCATGCCGTGAATACCGTCTTTCGCCATGAGCGGGCGGATCGCCGCATCGACCGTGCGTTGGATGCTGTCTTGCGTGACGTCGGCTGCGCGGCTCATCGAAGCGGTGGCACACAATGCAAAGACGACGGTCGCCGTAAGGCTGAGGGCTTTGAACTTCATTGCTCGCGGTTCCTTGATTGTGTGTCTACGAATGAGCCCGCACTATCCGGCTTTTGCGCAGCGCTGACAATCGAGGATAAGTTGCGCGAGGGTAAAGAAAATCTTGTGCACAAGGACCAGCGTCACACCGTCGCGCTCTCCCGTTTGCGCGATGCCATGCCATTCGCCACGAAATAGGGCGTATCCACCCGCGCCAGCGCCTCGCGTCCGCGAATGCGGTCGGCTATCTTCTCCGCCAGCATGATGGTCGGCGCGTTCAGATTGCCGGTGGTGATGCGCGGCATGATCGAAGCATCCACCACACGCAGTCCTTGCATGCCGTGCACGCGGCCTTCGTTGTCGACCACGGCCATGTCGTCGTAGCCCATCTTGCAGGAACAGGACGGATGAAACGCTGTCTCCGCCCGCATGCGCACGAAGCTGTCGAGTTGTTCGTCGGTAGTCAGATCGGCGCCGGGATTCAGTTCGCGGCCGCGATAACGGTCGAGCGCCGGTTGCCGCATGATTTCGCGCGTGATGCGAATGCCGTCGCGGAACTCGCGCCAGTCGAGCGGATCGGCCATATAGTTGAACAGGATGCCCGGATGCGCGTTCGGATCGCGTGAGGTGAGCTTCACGCGGCCACGGCTCGGCGAGCGCATCGAACCGACGTGCGCCTGGAAGCCGTGCATCCTGATCGCGTTCGAACCGTTGTAATTGATCGCGACCGGCAGGAAGTGATACTGGATGTTCGGCCACAGATCCTCGTCGCGCGTGCGGATAAAGCCGCCTGCTTCAAACTGGTTGCTCGCGCCGATGCCGGTTCCGTTCAGCATCCATTCGAGTCCAATGGCCGGCTGATTCCACCACTGTAAAGCCGGATAAAGCGAAACCGGCTCCTTGCACTCGTACTGGATATACATCTCCAGATGGTCTTGCAGGTTCTCGCCCACACCCGGCAGATCGTGAACGAGCGGAACGTCCAGTTCGCGCAGCCACGTGGAACGGCCCACGCCCGAGCGCTGCAGCAATTGCGGCGAAGCAATCGCGCCGCTGCACACCATCACCTCGCGGCGTGCCTGCGCATTCAGCGCATTGCCATGATGCAGATACGCAACGCCGACCGCGCGCTTGCCGGAGAACAGCACGCGATCCGTCACGGCATGCGTGACGATGGTCAGATTGGGCCGCGCCTTCGCGCGATCCAGATAGCCGCGCGCCGTGCTGGCGCGCCGGCCGTTCGCCGTGACCGTGCGATCCATCGGGCCGAAGCCTTCCTGCTGATAGCCGTTCAGATCGTCGGTGCGCGGAAAGCCCGCCTGCACACCGGCTTCGACCATCGCGGCAAAGAGCGGGTTGTTGCCGGGCTTGCTCGTGGTGACGTGCACCGGACCGTCGCCGCCGTGGTACGCGTTCGCGCCCACGTCGCGCGTCTCGGCCTTGCGGAAATACGGCAGGCAATCCAGATAGGTCCAGTTTTCCAGGCCCGCGTGCGCGGCCCAGCCGTCGTAATCGAGCGCATTGCCGCGGATATAGCACATGCCGTTGATCAGCGACGAGCCACCGAGCCCCTTGCCGCGCCCGCACTCCATGCGCCGGTTGTTCATATGCGGCTCGGGGTCCGTTTCGTACGCCCAGTTGTAGCGGCGTCCTTGCAGCGGATAGGCGAGCGCGGCCGGCATCTGCGTGCGGAAGTCGAAACGGTAGTCGGGGCCGCCCGCTTCGAGCAGCAGCACGGTCACGTCCGCGTCTTCGGTGAGGCGCGAGGCGAGCACATTGCCCGCCGAACCTGCGCCCACGATGATGTAGTCGTATTCGTTCGCAGCCATCGCCCTGCCTCCTTAGAACACCGGTTGATACGGGCCGAGTTCGACCTGCACGGACTTGATGCGGGTGTAATGCTCGAGCGTGGTGAGGCCGTTTTCGCGGCCCACGCCCGATTGCTTGTAGCCGCCCACCGGCATTTCCGCGGGCGACTCGCCCCACGTGTTGATCCAGCAGATGCCCGCTTCCAGACGATGAATCACACGATGCGCGCGCGCCAGGTTCTCGGTCACGACGCCCGCGGCGAGCCCATAAGCGGTGCGGTTCGCGCGCGCGATGGTTTCGTCTTCGTCGTCGAACACGAGAATGCTCATGAGCGGGCCGAAGATCTCCTCGCGCACGATGCGCATGTCGTCATGGCAGCCGGTGAATACGGTCGGCTCGACGTACTGGCCGTTGCCGAAGTGACCTTCGGTGAGGCGCTTGCCGCCCGCTATGAGTCGCGCGCCTTCCTGCTTGCCGCTTTCGATGTATCCCAGCACTTTCTGCAATTGCGCGGCACTCACCAGTGGACCGAAGTTGGTATCGGCATGGGTAGGCGCGCCCACGCGAATGCGCTTGACGCGTTCCAGCACCAGCGTCTCGAAGCGTTCCAGCACGCTACGTTGCACGAACACGCGCGTGCCGTTGGTGCAAACCTGGCCGGAACTGAAGAAGTTGGCGCTCATCGCAATGTCGGCGGCGCGTTCGAGGTTGGCGTCGTCGAATACGAGGAGGGGGGACTTGCCGCCGAGCTCCATCGTCACTTCTTTCAGCGACGAGGCGCCCGCCAGCGACATCACCTTCTTGCCCGTTTCCACGCCGCCGGTAAACGAAATTTTCTCGATGTCCGGATGCGCGGCCAGCATCGCGCCGACACGTCCGTCGCCTTGCACGACATTGAACACGCCTGCGGGAACGCCGGCTTCGGTATAGATTTCGGCGAGCTTCAACGCCGACAACGGTGTGATTTCGCTCGGCTTGAAGATCATCGCGTTGCCGGCCGCGAGCGCGGGAGCCGACTTCCAGCAGGCGATCTGGATCGGATAGTTCCATGCGCCGATGCCCGCGCACACGCCAAGCGGCTCACGCCGCGTATAAACGAACGACGTGGGCCGCAATGGAATCTGTTGCCCTTCAATGGCAGTGGCGAGTCCCGCGTAATACTCGATCACGTCCGCGCCGGTGACGATATCCACCGCGAGCGTTTCCGCAATCGGCTTGCCGGTGTCGCGAGTTTCGAGCGCGGCGAGTTCGTCGTTGCGCTCGCGCAGAATCTCGACCGCGCGGCGCAGAACGCGCGAACGCTGCATGGCCGTGAGCGCGGCCCATTCGTATTGGCCTTCCCGCGCAGATTGCACTGCGCGATCGACGTCCGCCGCCGAAGCCTGCTGCACGCTCGCGAGCGTCTCGCCGGTGGCGGGGTCGAGCGTATCGAAGGTTTCGCCGCTGGTTGCGTCGACGTACGCGCCGCCGATGTAGAGGCGTTGTGTTGCGAATACCGCCATGATCTGCTCCTTTCTGAAGATGCCGGCGTTCTGCCTGTGTCGTGCCTGATCGTGCCTGGGGCCTTACTCGCGCGATGCGAGGACCAGATCGATATAGTCGTTGGCCGTGCGCAGCGCCGCTTTGGCGTTGAACGGTTCGCCCGACAGCGCACCGCGCAACCACAGTCCGTCGATCAGCGCCGCGAGGCCGCTTGCCGCGCGGCGCGCTGCCGCACGCGGCATGGCTTTGGAAAAATCCGCGCACAGGTTCGAATACAGCCGGCGCGTGTTGACATGTTGCAGCCGCCGCAATTGCGGCTTGTGCATGCTCTCGGACCAGAACGCGAGCCAGGTTTTCATGGCCGGGCCGCTGATCTGCCCGGCGTCGAAATTCGCGGCGACCACCGCGCGCAATTTCGAACGCGGGTCCGCTCTGGCCGCCCGGCGCCGGCGCGAGGTGGCCTGCCACAGATCGCGCAGCATGTGACGCATGGTGGCTTCGAGCAAACCGTCCTTGTCGCCGAAATAGTGGCTGACGATGCCGGTGGAAATGCTCGCGCGCTGCGCGACCGAAGCCAGCGTGGTCCCCGCGAGACCGGTCTGGTCGATCGTGAGAAGCGTGGCGTCGATCAGTTGCGCGCGGCGGATTTCGCGCATTCCGAGTTTTGGCATGGTGCTGGCGCGGTTGCTGGCATGAGAGTCGGGCGGCCTGCGCAAGACGAAAACAATCCGCCCGGGTGGATTCGAGTGGCCATAGTAGGTTTTTTATATTGAACGGTCAATCAATAAAAACCGGATTGCCGCGCCTCGAACACACGTTGCACCTCACGTGTCGGTTCCGGCCAAACTCATGTCGCGTTCGGACCATGCGCTTCATTCAGCGGGCGCTACGCTCGTTGAACGGCGTGCTGCAGGCAACTCGGCGAGTTGGGCGCGCCGCTCACAAGACATGGAGACAGACAAATGAGCAGCAATCGCGGCGTCGTGTATCTAGGGCAGGGCAAGGTGGAAGTGCAGTCGATCGACTATCCGAAGATGGTCGATCCGCGTGGCCGTTCGATCGGTCATGGCGTGATCCTGAAAGTGGTGAGCACCAATATTTGCGGCTCCGATCAGCACATGGTGCGTGGCCGCACGACCGCCGAGGTCGGGCTCGTGCTCGGCCATGAAATTACCGGCGAGGTGATCGAGATAGGTCGCGACGTCGAAACGCTGAAGATCGGCGATCTCGTCTCGGTGCCGTTCAACGTGGCCTGCGGGCGCTGCCCGACCTGCAAGGCGCAGCATACCGGCGTGTGCCTGAACGTGAATCCGTCGCGTGCCGGCGGCGCTTATGGCTACGTGGACATGGGCGGCTGGATCGGCGGTCAGGCTGAGTACGTGATGGTGCCGTACGCCGACTTCAATCTGCTGAAGTTCCCCGACCGCGCGCAGGCGCTGTCGAAAATCCGCGATCTCACGTGCCTCTCGGACATTCTGCCGACCGGCTATCACGGCGCGGTAATGGCCGGCGTGAAGCCGGGCGCGACCGTATATATCGCGGGCGCGGGGCCAGTGGGCATGGCGGCCGCCGCGTCGGCGCGTCTGCTGGGCGCGGCTTGCACGATCGTCGGCGATATGAACGAGGAGCGTCTCGCGCACGCGCGCAAGATGGGTTTCCAGACCGTGGATCTGTCGAAGGACGCTACGCTCGGCGAGCAGATCGAACAGATTCTCGGCAAGCCGGAAGTGGATTGCGCGGTGGACTGTGTCGGCTTCGAAGCACATGGCCACGGCAGCAGCGGTTCGCACGAGGAGGCGCCGGCCACCGTGCTCAATTCGCTGATGGAGATCACGCGTGCCGCGGGCGCGATCGGCATTCCGGGCCTTTACGTGACGGACGACCCCGGCGCCGCCGATGCCGCCGCGCGCAAAGGCAGCCTGAGCATCCGTTTCGGTCTGGGTTGGGCCAAGTCGCACTCGTTCCATACCGGACAGACGCCGGTGATGAAGTACAACCAGAACCTGATGCAGGCAATCTTGTGGGACCGCTTGCCGATCGCGGATATCGTCAACGTGACGGTGGTGTCGCTCGATCAGGCGCCTGATGGTTACCGCCAGTTCGATGGCGGTGCGCCGAAGAAGTTCGTGATCGACCCGCACGGGCTGCTGAAAGCGGCTTGATGGCGATATGAGACGTACGCGGGACTGCATGCGCGGTCTCGCACCGCGCTGTCATGCGGAATATGGATAGCCGGAAACGGTAAGGTGTGGTCCGGCAAAAAGCGTTGAGCAGGTTGCGTTCAGTGCGTTTCTGCAACTGGACAGCAAAGGCGAGCGGGGATGTCGGTCAACCGGCAATCAAGCCGCCAGCACCGGCACCGCAGCCAGCGACGGCGCCTGCTTGCGTCGTTCGCGCGTCGGCGCCGTGCCGAATGCGTCGCGATAGCTCTTGGAGAAGTGGCAGGCCGACTGGAAGCCGCACGCCATCGTGATGTGCATGATCGACATGTCGGTTTGCAACAGCAGTTCGCGCGCGCGCCGCAACCGCAGCGTCAGATAGTAATGCGTGGGCGTCATACCCAGATGTTCGCGGAACAGGCGCTGCAATTGCCGTTGCGACATGCCGGCGAGCCGCGCGAGTTCTTCGCGTGAGAGCGGCTCCTCGATGTTGTTCTCCATCAGCGCGATCACTTCGAAGAGCGACTTGTTGGCCGAGCCGAGCCGCGCCACGAGCGGCATTTTCTGTTGCGCGCTGGTGTCGCGCACATGTTCGACGATGAACTGCTCGGCAATCTGCGTGACGCGTGCGGTGCCGACGCGCGGTGTGATCAGGTTCAGCATCATGTCGAGCGGCGCCACGCCGCCGGTGCACGTAACACGATCGCGATCGATCACGAACAGTTCTTTCAGAAAGCGCGTGTCGGGAAACTCTTCCTTGAGCGCCGACATGTTCTCCCAGTGAATCGCGCACGCATAACCGGCCAGCAAACCGGCGCGCGCCAGTGCATAGGTGCCGGTGCACAGGCTGCCGAGCACGCTGCCCATGCGGGCGAAGCGGCGCAGTGCGGAAAGGTGCGCGGGGGTGGTCGCGCGCTGCACGTCGATGCCGCCGACCACGAACACGATATCCGGCCGACCGACGCATTCCACCGGCCCCGTATCCACCGACAAGCCGTTGCTGGCCATGACCGGCCCGCCCTCGGGACTCACGATCGACCAGCGGTAAAGCGTCTGGCCCGTCAGATAGTTCGCCATGCGCAGGACTTCGATCGCGTTGGTGAACGCAATCATGGTGAAGTTGGGAACCGGCATGAATGCGAAATGCGACAGCGACGCCGTGCGATCGGTGGACATGGGAGGAATGATTCCTTCGAATCTGTAATTTCGCGTCGCCGTGGGGAGCAGCGACTTCTCTAATTCTGAGGACTATGGCAACTACCGTGCCATCAGGCTAAACCCCTGGTTGGGTGTTGTTCCAGTCGGATAGCTAAACAAACAGCACCAGAACGGAGCTACCGGCATTTGTCCACGCACCTGAACTGCGCACGACGTTCAGGTGCAGTGCAACATGCGAGCCGGCGCAGCACGCTGGTTCTGCAATCCGTGGTGAGCCGCGAGCGTCGACTTGTGGAAAAAGGACGCTCATGGCGGAAAAGGCAAAGAACGCGTCTGAATTCATAAATTGACGCGCGGGTCGAGCGTCAAGAATAGACGCAATGCAGACCGGCGGCAGCGGGGGCGAAGCGAGGCCCAGGCGCGGCTTCCGGCCTTCCGTCAACGACTCCACGGACCTTCCATGTCGAACCCGAATCCTTTCTTCGAAGAATCGCTGGCCACGCGCGATGCGGCGGTGCGCGGCGCTATTTTGAAAGAGCTCGAGCGCCAGCAGTCGCAAGTCGAACTGATCGCGTCGGAAAACATCGTGTCGCGCGCGGTGCTCGAAGCGCAGGGCTCGGTGTTGACCAACAAGTATGCGGAAGGTTATCCGGGCAAGCGTTACTACGGCGGTTGCGAATACGCGGACGTGATCGAAACGCTGGCGCTCGATCGCATCAAGCAGCTCTTCAACGCGAAGTTCGCCAACGTGCAGCCGCATTCCGGCGCGCAGGCGAATGGCGCCGTGATGCTCGCGCTGGTCAAGCCGGGCGACACGGTGCTCGGCATGTCGCTCGACGCGGGCGGCCACCTCACGCACGGCGCGAAGCCGGCCATGTCGGGCAAATGGTTCAACGCGGTGCAATACGGCGTCAATCGCGACACGATGCTGATCGACTACGAGCAGATCGAGGAACTCGCGCAACAGCATAAGCCCGCGCTGCTGATCGCCGGCTTTTCGGCTTATCCGCGTGCGCTGGATTTCCCAAGGCTGCGGGCGATTGCCGACAGCGTCGGCGCCAAACTGATGGTGGATATGGCGCATATTGCTGGCGTGATCGCGGCGGGGCGCCATCAGAATCCGGTCGAGCATGCGCATGTGGTTACGTCGACCACGCACAAGACATTGCGCGGCCCGCGCGGCGGCTTTGTGCTGACGAATGACGAAGACATCGCGAAGAAGATCAATTCGGCGGTATTTCCCGGCTTGCAGGGCGGCCCGCTGATGCATGTGATCGCCGGCAAGGCGGTCGCGTTCGGCGAGGCGCTGCAACCCGGTTTCAAGACTTATATCGACAGCGTGCTCGCCAATGCGCAAGCGCTCGGCGAGGTGCTGAAGGCCGGCGGCGTGGATCTGGTGACAGGTGGCACGGACAACCATCTGCTGCTGGTCGATCTGCGGCCCAAGAGCCTCAAGGGCAATCAGGTCGAGCAGGCGCTGGAACGCGCTGGCATTACCTGCAACAAGAATGGCATTCCGTTCGACACCGAAAAGCCCACGATCACCTCCGGCATTCGCCTCGGCACACCTGCGGGCACGACGCGCGGCTTCGGCGTGAGCGAATTCCGCGAAGTCGGCCGGCTGATCGTCGAGGTGCTCGATGCATTGCGCGACCACCCGGAAGGCCACGCCGCCACAGAACAACGCGTGCGCCGCGAGATTTTCGCGCTGTGCGAACGCTTTCCCATCTACTAAGCACGCCTGGAGCAAACGATGAGCACTTTGCACGACAACAGCATCATCATCGACGGTCTGAACATTTCGA
>Ga0255336_101416_pt1 | contig 17372 bp, 21 predicted proteins | sample MeOH1_35cm_T3_17_FD_189102 | JGI IMG/M metagenome (GOLD analysis project Ga0255336, IMG submission 189102) | Sandy soil microbial communities from University of British Columbia, Vancouver, Canada - MeOH1_35cm_T3_179 | ecosystem: Engineered > Artificial ecosystem > Sand microcosm > Unclassified ...
CATCCGCTGCTCCGCTCGCCCGGCAGCCGGGCGCCCGGTGGTTCGACCGCAGCTCCATCATGCCAAAAATGCGGCGCGGCCGATACGGGGAGCGCGCGGGAAAGCCGCGCTATTTGCGCCGGTTGGACTCCTGATCGGATTCCTGATCGGATTCCTGGTTGACGGGATAGGGATTGACGGGGAGGCCGAGCTTTTCCTCCTCGTGGATCAGGCGTTCGGCGAGCAGCTCGTAATCTTCCGGGCGATAGGTATCGCTGCCCTGTTCCTGCCAGATCTTGCGGGCGCGCTGGCGGATGAGTTCGGCGCGGTCGGTCTCGCCGTGCAGGGCCGCCTCTTGCGGGGCGTCATCTTGCGGGCGGGCGGATTGTTTCGCGATGCGGGGCATATCGGCCTCCTGATGATGGGGAAGGGCGGGCATTCGGGGCCCATAGGATTAAAACACACGGGCCGCGCGCCGGTTCCAGACGGGGTTCCGGGGGCGGCAGCGCAACCGCCAAGGCCAGGGAATCCGCCGGGTGGCGGGTTACGGCGACAAAGAACAGAGACGGTTAGAGAGACGTAGAGAGATCCCTAAGCCCTCTCTCATTGAGTATATGACAACGGAAATCGGCGTCACCTTATTTATTCTTATTCTGAAATAAGTATTATTATATAAGAGGATGGATGAGGTTTCGGCGTGGGTGCCGCAACGGGTGTCGGTCAGGTGTCGCCGATGGACCGTTCTAAGAATATTGCTAAAATCGCAATATCTTGATATCCTTGCGACATGACTCCGAAACCGACCGAAGACCCATCCCCGCCCGCCGTCCCGGCGCCGCGCCGCCATTACCGAATGAGCGCCAGACAGCGCCGCTTCGTCGAGGAATATGTGCTCGATCCGTCCCCGGCGCGGGCGGCGCGGCGAGCGGGTTTCAGCAAGGGCTATGCGCGCAGAGCCTATCTGCTAACGCGTCGGCCGGATGTGGCGGCGGCGATCCGCGAAGCCCAGGCGGCGGCGCAAGCGCGGGCCGCGGTTACCGTCGACCGCATCATCGCCGAACTGGCGAAGCTGGCCTTCGCCGATCCGCGCGATCTCTTCACCGCCGATGGACGGATGAAACCGATCCACGAACTGGACGACGCCAATGCCGCCGGCATCGCCTCGCTGGAAGTGCTGGTGCTGGGCGGCGGTTCGCGTTCCGCGGCGGCGAAAGCGGGAATGGAGAAAGTGCGCGCGATGTCGGGCGAGGCCGGGGAGGCGGCCAGGGATGTGACGCCGGGGGATGTGACGCTGGAGCTGCGCAAGATCAAACGCTGGGACAAGACCAAGGCGCTGGAACTTCTGGGCCGCTATCTCGGCCTTTTCAAGGACAGGCTCGAACTCGGCACCGCCGACGACCTCGCCGCCGCCATCGAAGCCGCCCGCAAACGCAGCGCCGCGCCGATGCTGGAACAGGCGAAGGTGGTGGAGGGCGAGGCGCGGGTGGCCGAAGAAGCGCATGTGGTTGACGTGAGTGATCCGCCAACTGACTCCCTCTCCCCTCGCGGGAGAGGTGGGGCGACGCGAGGGAAAGGAAAACGCGGCGGTGACTCTGATGCGTGAGATCAGGGCGCGATTTGGAGGCGTAGGATGAAATTGCCGGTATAGGCGATGCGGACCAGCGAGCCTTCGCGGATGGGGCTGCCTTGATAGTAAGTCCTGTTATAGCCGATGGCGTCATCGGTACCGGCATAGATGAAAGCGACGCCATTGACGTCGAAGCTTTCATCCCGGTCCTGGGCAAACCGCTTGGGCACATAGTGACGCACGCGGCCTTCGACCACTTGATAGGTCCCGGCGCGTAGATCGTCGTACGCCATCCAGGCATGAATGGAGAGCTTCAGGGATTCGCAGAAGAAATAGACGACGAGCAGCACGAGCAAGAGCGCGAAACCCCTGATCCGGCCGCCGGAAAAGGCCAGGCTATCCAGCCACCAGAAGGGATTCTTCCTGCGCTTCGTCTTGGACGGCCGGCGGAACGGCAGATAGAGGAGCACCGCCAGCGGCAAAAAGTAGAGGAGCGAAAGCAGCGCCCACCACGGGATGGTCCCATCACGGCGTAGATCGAAAACCGTCTGCCACACGATCGCCCCCAATCGGTCGTGACTGGAATCATCGTAAGGGGCTGCGGCGATGGGCTCAAGGGGGCAAGCGCGGGATGATCGTCGGTGAGAGTCATCGCCGTGCCCCCTCACCCCGACCCTCTCCCGCGAGGGGAGAGGGGGAAGTGGTGCGTGGCTTGGGGAAGTGAGTGTGGAGGAGAAGAGGTGGGGAGTGACTTTTGTGAAACGACACGCCGAACGACTCCCTCGCCCCGCCGACGCATGTCGGCCTTCGCCGATGGGCGGGAGAGGATCGGGGTGAGGGGGCGGTTGATGGGTGGGAGTCGTTGGCGCTGTGCGAGCGACGATGACGCACGCTGTGAGCACCATATTCGCTCGTCATTGCCGGGCTCGACCCGGCAATCCATGGCGGCAAGCGGCACGGCATCACCATGAATTTGCGATAGAGAGATGACACAGAGCAAGACCGCGCAACAGACCGAGGCGATGCTGGTCGCCGATATCGCCTCCTTCAGCGGCGATCCCCTGGGCTTCGTGCTCTATGCCTTTCCCTGGAACATGGCCGGCGGCGTGCTGGCGGGACGCAGCGGGCCGGATCAGTGGCAGTGCGAGATCCTCGCCGGGATTCGCGACGGGCTGCTGACGCCGGAACAGGCGGTGCAGATCGCGGTCGCCTCGGGCCATGGCATCGGCAAATCGGCGCTGGTCGCCTGGCTGCTGCTCTGGGCGCTGGCGACGCATGAGGAGACGCGCGGCGTCGTCACGGCGAATACCGAGAGCCAGCTGCGCACCAAGACCTGGGCGGAGCTGGCGAAGTGGCATCGCCTGTGCCTGTGCAAGCACTGGTTCACGCTCTCGGCGACGGCGCTCTATGCGGCGCAGGCCGGGCATGAGAAGACCTGGCGCATCGACATGGTGCCGTGGTCGGAGCGCAACACGGAGGCTTTCGCCGGCCTGCATAACCAGGGCAAGCGCCTGATCGTCGTGTTCGACGAGGCCTCTGCCATTCCCGATATCATCTGGGAGACGACCGAGGGCGCGCTGACCGACAAGGACACGCAGATCCTGTGGCTGGCCTTCGGCAATCCCACGCGCAATACCGGGCGCTTCCGCGAATGCTTCGGGCGCTTCCGCCATCGCTGGCGCCACCGGCAGATCGACAGCCGCGCCGTCGCCATCACCAACAAGAAGCAGCTCGGCCAATGGGTGGCGGATTACGGCGAGGACAGCGATTTCGTGCGCGTGCGCGTGAAGGGCCAGTTCCCGCGCGCCGGCTCGATGCAGTTCATCGCCGGCGATCTCGTGCAGGCGGCGACGTTGCGCGAGGCGCGGAGCTTCGCCACGGATGCGCTGGTGATCGGCGTCGATGTGGCGCGGTTCGGCGACGACCAGAGCGTCATCTTCCCGCGCAAGGGCCGCGATGCCCGCACCATTCCGCCGATCAGATTGCGCAATATCGATACCATGACCCTGGCCGGCCGCGTCGCCGAAGAGGCAAGGCGGCTGCGCGCCGATGCGATCTTCGTCGATGAAGGCGGCGTCGGGGCCGGCGTGGTCGACCGGCTGCGGCAACTCAATGTCGGCGTGATCGGTGTGCAGTTCGGCGCCAAGGCCGACGGGTTCTCGCCCAGCGACGAGATCGAACGCTATGCCAACAAGCGCGCCGAGATGTACGGCCACTTGAGACAAGCATTGAAGGCCGGCCTCGCTCTGCCCGACGACGCGGAGCTGATCGCCGATCTCACCGCCGTCGAATACGGCTTCAACGCGAGAGACGAGATCCAGCTGGAGCGCAAGGAGCATATGAAGGAACGCGGCCTGGCCTCGCCCGATCTTGCCGATGCGCTGGCGCTCACTTATGCCTATCCGGCGATGGCGGGCGCCGGAAGCGGCCGGCATTGGGGCGGGGGGAGCGGTGGCGGCAGGGTGGAGAGTGAGTGGGATCCGTTTGGGTGAGGCGTTAACGGGCGTTCTGGCATTCTTCACGGGGCTGCTGTTCCTGGCGACTGATCGCCTCCATCGTCATCGCACGGTCCGGACCGTGCGATGACATCCGGCGCGACGATGGCTATCCATTCCGCTCTGGCAATCGGGGAATGAAATCGTCGACGCTTTCATCTTCCTGAAGCGAAATAGCAGGCGGCCATTTGCTCATCTGCGATTCACCGGCAACGCGCCTGACGACTCCCTTTCGTCATCGATGTTGCTTCTCCTCTCACGAATTGTGCGCCAGGTGGAATCGCGTCAGAATACGTGCAAGACGCCGCCGCGGGATTCATCTGCGAGGAGAAACGCGTCCGCATGTCAGTCTCCATAAAGGTAAGGTGGGCAGGATCGGCAGGAGGGGGTGTTCGCAGATTTGCGGAGACACACGATGACCCGAATTCAGTTTGGCCTTGGATACGCCCTGTCTTTTGCTATGGTCGCAGGAGCGTTGGTTCTCGCGGGCGTCCATTCTGCTCCGAAGCACGAGATCGAGATAAAGGTCAAAGATCCGTCAGCGGACAATCATAAGGACTTTGCCGGAAGCCCAATGCCACTGCTCAAATCAGCCGATAGCCCCAGCGCTGCCCAATAGCGCCGGCGGCACGGGCAGCGCCCGATAACGATCATCGGGCAGTACCCCCGATGCAGCGGAGCGAGATCGACATGGCGGCATTTCATCGGATCAAATCCTGGCTGAGATACCGATCGTTGCGCACCGATACGCGCGCCGTTCTGAAGGACCGCCTGACCTACTTGTCATTGGAGAAGCTCCGCCGTCTCGAAATTTCACTCTCGACCGTTGATCGCGATCGGGTGCCCGGGGACGTTCTGGAGTTCGGGGTTGCCCTCGGCGGATCGGCGATCATCCTGGCGGCGCATGCGCGCAACGGCCGCCACTTCCACGGCTTCGACGTCTTTGGATTGATTCCGCCCCCAACCTCGGAAAAGGACGATGAGAAGTCAAAAGAACGCTATGAAGTCATTCGCAGCGGCCGATCTTCGGGGATTGGCGGTGATGGATATTATGGTTACCGGGATCGTCTTTATGAGGACGTCAAGGCGAGCTTTGCCAAGCATCATCGGCCGGTCGATGGACACACAATCCAATTGCACAAGGGATTGTTCGAAGACACGTGGCCGGAGATTGCAGTTGACCGGATTGCGTTCGCCCATATCGATTGCGATTGGTATGATCCGGTAAGATATTGCCTCGAAAGCGTGGCGGATAAGCTCAGCCCGGGCGGCATCATCCTGATAGATGACTATAACGATTATGGTGGTGCGCGGACGGCCGTGGACGAATTCATTTCCAAACGGGCCGAGTTCGCGTTCGAACCCGGCGCCAACCCGATCCTGCGCAAGGGGCTGAAGCAGTTATCTGAAGAAGTTACCTGACGCGGTGTCGAGGGAACGCGCGGCTGCTGCGGGCCGATGCGCTCTTCGTCGATGAGGGTGGTGTGGGGGCCGGCGTGGTCGATCGCTTGCGGCAGTTGAATGTCGGCGTCATCGGCGTGCAGTTCGGCGCCAAGGCCGACGGGTTCTCGCCCAGCGACGAAATCGAGCGCTATGCGAACAAGCGCGCAGAGATGTACGGCCTCTTGAGACAAGCATTGAAAGCCGGCCTCGCATCGCCCGATCTCGCCGACGCGCTGGCGCTCACTTATGCCTATCCGGCGATGGCGGGCGCCGGGGCCGGGCGGCATTGGGGCGGCGGGAGCGGCGGCGGCAAGGTGGAGAGCGAGTGGGATCCGTTTTAGATAAAGAGGCAGCGTCACGTAAAACGCTGGTTGCTCTAAACGCCAGTAATGCTGCAGTGCCATAAGAAGAACGCCTGTTCCGTTGTCCCAAGCGACGCAACACATTGGTTTTCGGCGACGCCAGCGCAATGGGGTCCTAAGTGTGCTAGCTAAGTGTGCTAGAATGACGGCCTCAGGGGCTAATCGCCAGGGGAGGTCCGCTATGAATGTGCTTCTTCCGTCGCGTGGTTGTTCATCCTTTTCGTTGCATCCGGCTGTTCGTCGACCACAGTGAGCGATCATCAACCATATGAGGGCGAGAAGCTTGCGCGGCCCGATCGCATCCTGGTCTACGACTTCACCGCCAATCCCGCCGACGTGCCGCTCGAGTCAGCATTCGTCGCTGAACATGCTGTCGCGCATACCGTCCCGACGACACAGGAACTCGACATGACCTCCAAGCTAGGCGCGGAGATCGCGAGGCAGGTTGCGGCAAAGCTTCGCGATGCGGGTCTGCCCGCAGTACAGGCTGCGGGCCAACCTGCGCCTCGGGTCGATGACGTCCTGATCAGGGGCTATTTCGTTTCGGCAGACGAAGGCAGCACAGCCAAGCGCATGGTGATCGGATTTGGCTCCGGCAGTACCGAAATGATGACGGCAGTCGAAGGTTACCAAATGACATCGCAAGGTCCGCGCCTGCTAGGTAGTGGCAAGGTCGAGTACGAGGGCGGCAAGACGCCAGGTCTCATCCTGCCGCTGGCGGTCATGGCAGCGACTGCAAGCCCCATCGGGCTGATTGTCGGTGGGACAATGCACGTGACCGGAGAAACGAGTGGCGCGACCACCATCGAAGGCGCGGCCGAGAGCACTGCGGACCAGATAGCGGAACAGCTCATAGACGCGGCCAAAAAACAGGACTGGATTTGATATCGCCGAGTCAGGCGCGGTACCTCGGATTTCACGCGCTCACGTGGCGGCGGATGGTTTCGGCGGCGCCAGAACAAGCCCGTAGCGGGTCATCACCTCGACCATTTTCGCCGGATCGGGCCCGCCGGGCGCAGTGGCGACTTCGGCGATGTCGCGAAAATATTGGGCGCCGATATCCGGTGTCAGCATGATGAGGGCGCGGGCGGTGGCATCGTGCGGATTGCTGAAGGCATGGACGGAACCGCGCGGCGTGTACATGCGCTGGCCCGGCGTCAGGTCGCGTGTCTCGTCATCGACCGTGTAGCGCAAGGTGCCGTCGAGGACATAGACGATCTCCTCGTTGTCGCGATGGCTGTGTGCCGGCGGCACGCGGGCGCCGGCCGGGACCGTCAGTTCGAACATGCCCATGCCTTTGTCCATTCCGGCGCCGGCGCCGGTGATGCTGCCGTCCACCAGATAGCGGATTTCGAGCTGTCCTATCTTGATGACCGGCTGTTCTGGCGGTTGCATCCTGGTCTCCCTCGCAACATCCGACAGGCCCCAACTTTAACGGGTCGCACCGGTGATGGGTAGGGCCCCGGCCCGCGTCCCGCCCCGGCTGCGCCCCGCCCGGTTGTCAGGCCGCTTTCACCGTGGTGCGACCTGCGGGCCGGCGTTTCGGCGTCGGCTTAATAACAATCTCGATGTCACGGCCAAGGCGATTAAGCACCTGCATGATTCGCTCGGTCGAGAACTGCCTCACAGCGCCACGCAACAGCTTTGAAATCTCCGGCTGTGCCATGCCGACCAATTCGGCGACCTCTGCCTGCTTCAAGCCGCGTGCCTTAACGATGTCGTTGATCTGCATGATCATGTGAGAACGGATCAACAATTGATCGGCATTTTCCCGGCCAAGATCCTTAAAGACGTTGCCAGAGCCAATCTCAAATTCAATTTCCTTTTTCATTTTCCAGCTCCGCATCCATTTCTTTCGCCCGTTTCAGGCGGGCCTTGATCAGTTCGATATCGGGTCGCGACGTCCTGATACCCTTGACGCTCTTTTTTTGGAAACAGTGCAACACGTAAACGCCCTGTTTCAGGGCAACCGTGTATACCGCTCGAAACGTGCTGTTGTCGTCGTTCTCGACGATCTCTTGTACGCTTGCCCCGCCGAAGCCTTTCATCGCCTTGGCGTTCTGCGGCACGCGCCCGTTTTGCACTTCGTTCAAGCTATGCCCGACGATATCGACGATGCTATCGGGGAAATTGATCAGGTCTTTCTTACTCGAACCCACCCAAATCAAAATCCGCATACTCGCCCCTTCCGTCTGGGCCAGAATATGGCAGTTTTACCATATTTTTCAAGAAGAAACTTCTTCCTTCGCTTCCGTTCATCCTTACCCCCGGGCTAACCATCAAGTCCGGCGTGGCATGCCGGCAATAGGCGCAGCCTTATGGGCTGTCCATGCCGATCGTTGAATTTCGTGCTATGGTGGCACCGTCATCAGTTCGGGGAGGAACAGGATGAAATCGTCAGGCGAAACGAGCCGGATGCCGGCGCATGGCAAGCGGTGTTCCTGCGGCTGCGTGCAGCAAGCCGGCGTCACGCGTCGCGGCCTGCTGATGACCGGCCTGGTAACCGGTATGGCCGGGGCGGCGCTCGGCGGCAGCTTAAGCTGGATCGCCCCGCGTCCCGCTTTCGCGCAAAGCAAGCTGACGCCGGATGAGGCGCTGCAGGCGCTGATGGAGGGCAACCGGCGTTTCGTCGAGAAGAAAATGACCTCGTTCTCGGAAGACCTCGCCATCCTGAAACAGAACACGGCGGAGAAGCAGGAGCCCTTTGCGGCGGTGTTGTCCTGCGCGGATTCCCGCGTGCCGGTGGAGATCGTCTTCGATCAGAGCATCGGGCATCTCTTCGTCGCGCGGGTCGCCGGCAATATCGCCTCGCCCGACAACATCGCCAGCCTGGAATATGGCGCGGCGGTGCTGGGCACCAAGGCGATCGTGGTGCTGGGCCATGCCGATTGCGGCGCGATGAAGGCGGCCATCGCGGGCAAGGAGGTGCCGGGCCAGATCAGCGAACTCTACGCCGCCCTCCGCCCGGCGGTGGATGCGGCGGGCCCCCATCTCGACGCGGCGATCCGGGAGAATGCCAAGCTCCAGGCGCATCTGCTCGCCACCGCCTCGCCGGTCCTGGCCGGGCTCATCAAGGAGAAGAAGCTGAAGATCGTTGCCGGCTATTACAACCTCGTCGATGGCAGGGTGTCGCTGCTGAGTTGAGCGCGGCGGGCAGGGGCGCCTTGTATCCGTGCGGCCTTGTATGCATGACGGGCAGGGCGCAGGATGAGCCAGCCCGAAGACCGGCCGCAGAGCCGGCGCGGGCACCATCAAGGGAGGCTGACATGAGCAAACCCATCAAATCCATCGACGACGCCAAAGCCCGTATCCTCGCCGATCTGCGCAAGATCAAGGGATGCGAAATGGTCGAGAGCGTCGATGTCGAAAAACGCGGCCTCGGCTGGTTCGTCACGCATGTCCATGCGGAACAAGCCGAGATGCCGGCGGACAAGGTGTTTGTTGAAGCGAAGCGGATTGCGGGGCGGTTGAGTTAGTGGGGCCACAAAAAGCGAGCTATCAGGCGAATGCATGTACATGCGTAGGGTCTGACCTCCCGGATTGCTCAATTCAGTGCCTGCAAACTTATCGCTTACTCCATCCAGTTTCCCCAAATTCTCACTATGTAAGAGAATGAGCTAGAGAATAAGCCGATATAGCGAGCATAGCTTTGTCTGCATTTTTATGTCTATATCTACAATTTAATAGAGAATAGATGTATCGTATTTCACCTTCGTTTGCTCTTTCCTACCGTCTATCTGAGCGACTTAGTGGGATTGGAGGTCAACTTTAACTTGATCTTAAGGGTCATTGACTTATATGTCAATGCGTGATGAAATACGGTTTAGGGTCGAGGAGGGACGGTTAATAGTGCTTGAGCCAGCACTTCCGACCTCACCGGTCGTGAGAACAATGCTTGTTGCCCCTAACATCGCCGACTTGCTGAATGGCCCCTGGTCTAACCAACAGGAAGAATATCGTTTCGGTCGTCTGAGGTCTGACTTCGATGCATTTATCGAAGGCTTATACATCAGCGCCTGCATGGTCCCATACAGTGCTAAAACAGCTTATATCGCGTCACTCGATCCGCCCGCTGAGGGTGTTTGGGAAATCAGAAGCCGTGATCCAAAGCCGTCGCTTCGAGTGTTTGGCTTTTTCGCTGAGGTAGATGTTTTTATCGCGCTTACGATTTTTAATCGAAATTTGCTCGGCGGCTCAAATACGCGAGAGTGGAGAGATGCGATAGTGGGCTGTAAAGCTGAATGGAGAAAACTGTTCTCACCTTATCAGCCTCTAATAGCGGAGACGATCAATGAATACATCTCAGCAAAAGTCTTTCTTGTCTGAGATTGCCGATGGAGATCAAATTCCGTTGGGCAAAAGGTCGTACTTTCGAGAGAGACTTCGAAATCGGTTATATAGTTTCGTGCTTGGGAAGTTTGCTATAGCGGAGCAGCATAACGGTTTAACCAAAGCCGAACTTGCGCGACGGCTTGATCGTCGTCCGGAAGTTATTACTCGTTTGCTTGGTTCACCTGGCAACTGGACACTTGATACTGTCAGCGATCTGCTGCTGGGAATCTCAGCGGAAGAGTTAGATCTTGGATCCACTTCACTTACGAGTCAGTCCCCTCGAAATTATCGAATTCCAGACTGGCTCTCAATGGCACCAATGAAAGGCGAGGTTAAAAATGCCACAGATAGTTATGGCTCTAACTGCGACGATGCCTCGGTAGCTGAAGCCTTAAAGCCATCGTACTCTTCGGAGACACAAATATATCAACAGAAGCGTGATGGAATGCTCTCGGCGCTGAGGACACCAGACGATCTTTACGGGGCGTCGATGTACGATAGTGGTCAAGGCAGCCGGCAAAGATCGACTGCTGGCAGCCAGCACGGTAAGTCACACGCTGTGGCTATGAAGGTTCAGGATCAGCGATGAAGCTGTTAAATCTGGAATCCGGCCAGTCTGCGCAGCTTTTTGCTGCCGATGAAGTATATCCCCGAGAAGGCATTTATTTCCCTAATCTTGTGCAAGAACTTAAAGAAAGATATGGTTTTGTAGTCGCACCAGATATAGGTGACGCCATTGGAACTGGGCACGGCCTGAAGTTTCTCCACGGTAGGCTGATAAGAAGCGACACAATAAATATTCTGTCACTTCAATTGTTCAATGATGGCGTCATTGTTACTTGTCTTGATACGGAAGCTGCAGACGTCGTTCTTGACGACGTCATTTTATTAGCTAAATCCTCATTTAAATTTCGTGAGCCACAAACCATACAGCCGAGGCGGTACGTTAGCACTGTAGTCGTTAGTTTTGAAAAGGACATCGATAGTTTGGTGCGAGGATTTGAATCTGTCTCAGAAAATTTTGCTCGAGCGTTGGCCAAGTGCAGTAATATAAAGGCAAATATTCACGTTGGACGGATCGCGTTTCGAGCGGATCCCTTGCTTCATCTTCCACATACTAATACTGACTTGCTTATTGAAAGACGGGTCGGGCGACCGTTTGCAGACAATGTTTATTATTCAGGGGCTCCCCTTACCTCAAAGGCTCATCTTGAGCTTCTAGAGCGGATTGAAGATATAGCCGCCAATCAGCCAGGCTAAAGCAGCGTAGGCCTAGCACATGATATATGTGGGCGAGAGTATTGCGCATCGGTGCGCTGTCCAAGTGAGACACTTAAAGGTTTCCGATAGGACAACAATATCGATACCTCATGTCTTAAACTTAACTCCTCGTTCGTTGCCATGAAGAATCCTGATCTTTCTGATTTCCAAATAGTGATTGATGAGATATTTCGCCTCCACACTTTAATAAATAAACGTGAATTCAAACGTCTGGATAAGTATGACGTATTTTGGGATATAAAAGATCCGCGAAATGGCAGACGTGTCCTTATTGGTCAAAAGGGCCGGCAAGCATTTTGCGACGTGGCGAAGCGGACGCTGAAACAGGACGTCCATCTCAGAAAGCGAGTGTCCGAAGGTGTCGTTCTGCAGGCGATTTCAGAAGAGTTTGCGCGCGAAATTTTGGGAAATGGGGAATCTTTAAGTCCTGCACTTGCGAAAGATATTGTAGCAAATGCCCTTGCTGTGGCGCGCGGGAGGCTGGACAAACAAGTCTGCCACTTCATTCCGTGTGTACTAGCGTATCACAGCTCCAAAGATCAATTTAACATCGGGCCAGTCAGTTTTCAAACGACGGCGTCGTTCATTGCTGAGCGAGCAAGGCAATTCGATGAGGAAACGCAGAGAACTATTCAGCTGTGGGCCAAGGGGGCGGCAAAGCATTCTGGTACGTTCCGAAATCTCTGGCCGGTGCTGCACTTAAAGAAAGAAGCCGCCGCCTTTACAGAGTCGGCTATTAAGATACTCAAATCCTATAAATGGATAGCGACTGTTCAACTACAAGATTTTGAAGAAACTGTTGGCAGAGATGTTGCCAACTCATGTGTTGAAACGGCTTTAAATATAGCGCGATTATTTATCGGTGGTGAACATGCTGAGCAGTTTCGAATTGGCGGCGGCCTTCGACTAGAGCGCGATAGCGTTCGTTTAAGTGAAAATCATGCCGGCGAGATTTCGATAACGTTATCTCATACTTCGGAAGATGCGCAGCTAGGGAAAGATTGGGTAAACGGTCGCTTTGGCGGCGAAGCAGAACAATGGGTGCAGTTAGCGGGTAGCCTTATTCGGAAGCTCCAATCAGGCTTCGACATCCCCATATTATATCGTCGCTACATCATTGCGCTCTGGTGGTACGGCGAGGGCGTATCAGAGCCCCATGATCATGCAAAGGTGGTTAGATTTGCAACGGCCATAGAAGCTTATTTGGCAACACCGATTGAGAAGGATGATGCTGGCAAACCCGTTGAGAGCATTATGGATCAGCTGTCTAGAAGGGCGTGCAACTTACTTGAAGACAATGCCAGCGACGAAGGAAGGGAAATTTGCCGAGAAATAAAAAAATTCTACGATATTAGATCTCGCCTTGTGCATGGAGAATATGCTCCATTCGACAAGACCGCTGCGACTTTCGCTTTCAAAGGCGAACGCTTGGTCAGAAAAATTCTTATTGAGGGATTAAGTTGGACCTCGTGGTTAGCCAGTCAAAATTACAACATGACCGTTAAGGAGATAGGCGAACATTTTGATTCCGTGCTGCCTAAGGTGAAAATTTCAAAATCTTAAGTTGATCAAAAAACACTGCGCTAACTATATTGCGTCGAAACGACAAATGCGCACCATCCCCTTAAAACAATGGATCGACAAACCTTTTCGTCGGCTCCGGCAGCAAATCCTGTGGGTGGTCGCCGCCGAAGGTGGCCCATTTGCTGCTGGCGCTGGTGACGGTGGACGTGATCTGCTTGCTGGACTGCACTTCATAGATCGTGAGTTTCAGTGTGATCTTGTCGGGGATGCCGGACCATTCGGTGGCGCGGTCTTCCCAGTTTAGGATGCTCGTTTGCAGGACATGGGTGAGGCCGAGTTGCTTGGCCTGTGTCATCGCTGCTTCCTGCGTTTCGCCCTTGGTCGTGCCGATGACGACTTTATCGACATGCGCCAGCAGCGCCGCGCGCTCTGCCTGGGCCGTGGCGGCGCCGGATCCCGGATAGGCGGTGCCGCCATATTGGCCATCCTCCGGTAACGTCACATAGAAGCTTGCATCCTTCGAGATATGCGTCGTCGGCGCGGCATAGGTATCAACCCGGTATTTGCTGACGCATCCCCACAAAGCCACGGATAGAAGGATGACGGCCAAATACCTGATCACTGCTCACCTGCCATGAAAACCGCGCCTGAACGCGCATTCAGGATGTTAGTCCTGAAATTGATTCGCGGGAAGGTCGTACTTTCGGCATGAATGGAGATCAGAGCGGCCTGCGCTGTAGCCGATCAAGATAGCCGGGCAAGCGTGATTGGGGGCGCCGCGCTTCACCCCTCCGCTAGCACCTGGCGCTGCAACCCTGGACCCCCGGGTCGAGCCCGGGGGTGACGAGTCTTTTTGTTGCCGGTGCATCTTTTTGCTATCGGTGCGGCTCACTCGGGCCCAAGACCTGCCTCAAGGCCGTTCCGTTATCCGATGCACAGTCGCATCCGTTCGCGCACTCCCGTTGGCCCCGCTGATCAGCGGCTGCGTTAGCAGCCGGGCGCCGAAATATTTGGCGCCGTCGAGGGTGAGGTGCATGCCTTCGTAGGAGATCAGCTTGCCGTCCGCCGTGAATAAATGGCAGGACGTATCGCTGTCGCAGAGCAGCCTCGTGACGTCGATGTAATGGCTGTCGCCCAGGGTCGCGCGCAGGAGGTGGTTGGTCCGGATATGCTTCTCGGCCAGATCGTTGGCGAGATGGGGGTGGGCCTCAGCCGGTTCGGCGAGGAGCTGTTTCAGATCGATATGGCCGAAGCTCTTGCGACCGAAGACCAGGACCTTGGGGCCGAAATCGCGTTCGATATGCGCGACGCTTTCCGGCAGCAGCTTTTTCCGGTTGTCGATGCCGATCCTGCCATCACCGATGTCGCTGATATCAGCTGACGCTGACGGAAAGCCAGACGGCAATCGATGCCGCCGAAGCAGATTTACGCGGTGTCGCTGCATGCGGCAAATGCACTGAATTCGGCCTGACATGCTCATCCTGAATGAGGGCCTGAATGAGGGCGCCATGTCCCGGCGGCGGGGAAGAAAACTAACGAGTGCCTGACGCCCTTGCCGGCATGTCTGTGTTGATGACAACGCAGTTCAACCGGGCAAGTCACGTATCCACGTCCTCTTGGCGGAGATCGATCCGCGTCATCCGACGCCGTCAGAGAGACGGCATCAGCAAAAAAGAAGAGAGTTAAAATGAAAATCGTTCCAGCCATTTGTTTTGCCGTGGCGACCGTTGCTGCCAGCAGCGTGCTGTCCGTATCGTCCAGCTATGCACAGACATCTCTCAGCAGGGATGCGCAGAGTTGCGATTCCGGATATCTGGCTTCGACCGGCATGGGTTGCAATTTTGACAAGCAGGTGCGGCGCCATGATGCCGTCGCCACGCACGCGCAGTCGCATGGTCATGGCAATCAGGCGTAACGGCGCCGATCCCGGCGTCTCAGTTTCGCGGGCCTGATGGCCCGCGGAGCCGCTGCATCTTCGTCAAGATCGCATGCGGCTCAGCGGCGTCGGATCGACGACGCCATTTTGAGGACGATCATCATGAAAAGCAGTCGGGCTCTGACCAAGGCTCTCTCGATCCTTGGTCTAATGGCCCTTGCCTTATCCGGCTGCGCGACCAGCGGCTATGCCGAGGTCACGGGTCCCACATGCCCGCCATACGATGACGGATGGAACTGTTCATACCCCTACCCATACCCGTACCCGTACGCTTATGGCTTCTATGACGGCGAGGGCGGTTGGTGGGATCGCGATCACTTTCATCATGGGGACGACCGCGGACATCCGGGCGGCTTTGCCGGCGGTCCCGGCCATGGCCCGTCCCCCTATTTTGCCAATGGCGGATTTAGCCACGGTGGCTTCAGCCATGGCGGCGGCCACCGCTGAACCGCCCGGCCCGGGGTCGGCGCCGACCGCGTTCGAAACGCACCGACCGCGACCAGGGCGGGATTACCTTCGTCCTAGGGCCGTTCCGTTATCTGATGCACTGTTGCATCCGTTCGCGCATTCCCGCTGGCCAACATCCCGCTGATCAGCGGCTGCGTCAGCAGGCGGCCGCCGAAATATTTCGCGCCGTCGACGGTGAGGTGCATGCCTTCGTAGGAGATCAGCTTGCCGTCCGCTGTGAACAAGTGGCACGACGTGTCGCTGTCGCAGAGCAATCTGGTGACGTCGATGTAATGGCTGTCGCCCAGGGTTTCGCGCAGGAGGCGGTTGGTCTGGATATGCTCCGCGTCCAGATCGTTGGCGAGATGGGGGCGGGTCGCGGCCGGTACGGCCAGGAGCTGTTTCAGATCGATATGGCCGAAGCTCTTGCGGCCGAAGACGAGGACCTTGGGGCCGAAATCGCGTTCGATATTCGCAACACTTTTCGGCAGCAGCTTCGCCTGCCAGTCGAGCCAGAAGGAGGCGAGCCAGATCATGTCGGCCTCCGCCATCCGTTTTCTCAGGTCCGCATCCTTGTACCAATGGCCGTTCCAGCGGCTGAGCCTGCAGCTCTGCCGGTCTTCGGCGGCAATCAGGTTCGAGAAGTCCTCTTCGAGATAGAGGTTGCCGCAGATCTTCGCGATGTAATGGGTGGAGACCTGCAGCTGCGCGAAGAGGCCCGCTTCGGCGATGGCATTGATCAGGTCCATGCTGAAACTGTCGCCGATCACCAGCAGCTTTTTCCGTTTATCGGCCGGATCGAAATCGCGTTCCTTCAAGGCCTCGAACCGGGCGCCGACATAGGGGCCGCCGGTGGGATCGACGCTCGCCAGATCGCGGTCGGCGAGGTCGTATCGCGTGGGGAAGCCTTTCGTCATTGAACCGGCCATGCCGAGGGCCACGAACAGGCAGGAGGCCGTCGCGGCAAAGGCGAAGATCTGCGGCCGGCTGATCCGCCGCCGCTGCCGCACCGGCATCTCGACGAAGCGCCAGCTCAAATAGGCCAGCAGGATGGCGGCGAGGGTCAGCGCCAGGAAGACGGATATGCCGGGTGGCGCGCGGCTTCTGATTTTCGCGAAGGCGAAGAGCGGCTGATGCCACAGATAGGCGCTGTAGCTGATCAGGCCGAGGCCGACCGGGATCTTGCCGCCCAGCGCCCGCCCGACGAAGGTGGCCGGTGTGGCGAAGAGAATGATCAGGGCCGTGCCGATGGTCGGCACCAGCGCATAGAGGCCGGGAAAGGGCGTGTTCTTCGAAAAGACGAAGACGGATATCAGAATGAGGAGCAGGCCGAGCGCGCTGCCGATCTGGGCGAGAGGTTGATTGACGCGCTGGGGGTGATCGACGGACTGGGGATGGGTGATGCCGCGCGGCCTTGCGGCATGGAAGGCGATCAGGGAACCCATCAGCAATTCCCAGCCGCGCGTCGGCAGCAGGAAGAAGGCGGCCGAGGGCTTGTTCAGCACGCCCCATTGCGCCAGCGCCAGGCTCATCATCGCGCCAGCCACCAGGACTGCCACCACCCAGGCCTTGCGCCAGCGCCAGGTCAGCATGAGGAAGAGCGGGAAGAAGAGATAGAACTGCTCTTCGACGGCGAGGCTCCAGGTGTGGAGCAGGGGCTTCAGCTCGGCTGGGCCGGCGAAGTAATCGTCCTGGCGCCAGAAGAGGATGTTCGACACGAAGGTCGAGACGGCGACGAGGCTTTGCGAAAAACTTTTCAGGTCGTAAGGCAGCAGCCACAGCCAGGCGAAGGGGATGCAGGCGGCCATGACCAGGAACAAGGCCGGCAGGATGCGCCGCGCCCGGCGCTCGTAGAAACGCAGCAGGGAGAAATTGCCGGCCTGGTGTTCGGCGAGGAGGATCGAGGTGATGAGATAGCCGCTGATGACGAAGAAGACATCGACGCCGATGAAGCCGCCGCCGAAGGTCGCGAAGCCGGCATGAAAGAAGATCACCGGCAGCACCGC
>Ga0255336_101417_pt1 | contig 17366 bp, 18 predicted proteins | sample MeOH1_35cm_T3_17_FD_189102 | JGI IMG/M metagenome (GOLD analysis project Ga0255336, IMG submission 189102) | Sandy soil microbial communities from University of British Columbia, Vancouver, Canada - MeOH1_35cm_T3_179 | ecosystem: Engineered > Artificial ecosystem > Sand microcosm > Unclassified ...
TCGGGGATTCTTGCTGAGGAAGGCTGCAACCAGCTTGTCGTCTGCAACCGATGAATATTGCGGATATTTCTGCTTGAGCTGCTGCGCAAACTGCGCTACAGGAATCGTGACCGTTGAGCCCGCCATGCCGCTTCTCCCGAGACAATGATTCGAAGGGTACTACGCACGGCACGACCGCACAGGCCCCTCCTTCACCGCAAACTCGCCTGTTGCGGCCGACCGCTCTTCTTCTTGGAATACCACTGAAAGAGCATATGACTCATCAGGTACCCGGAACAAGGCATTTCACTTCATGTCACGTTACTTTTGGGTTTCATCCGGCGCGCATAAGCTCTTCCAAGAGCATTGGTTAATGCGGTAGAAGTGTGTAAGGGGAAACAGAGTGCCACGCAAGGACCGGGCCTAATGTATTTGACCGTTGAGGTAGCCGGTAGAACGGATACTGGCTGCATTCGCTCCAATAACGAGGACGCGTTCGGTTTTGACGCCGACGCTGGCATATTTGTGGTTTGCGATGGAATGGGGGGGGCTGCTGCGGGCGAGGTGGCGAGTCAAACGGCGGTGGACTGTGTGCTTTCCCAGTTTCGTCAACCATCACCGTCTTCAGAGGCAGGAAGAGATATTGACAACTGCTCTGATGGCTGCAACGAACTTGCCGGTGCGCTCCGCATCGCTCATAGAAGAATTTCTGAGTGCGCTAGAGATAACCCGCAGATGGCAGGAATGGGGACCACCATTGTCGCCGCTCTATTCCGCGATCAGAGTGTCTCCATAGCTCATGTGGGTGACAGTCGCATCTATCTGTTAAGCAAGGGGGCGATCCAACGGTTAACCGCTGATCACTCGCTGGTTATGGAACATGTCCGACTTGGGTTCATCACCAAGGACGAAGCCGAGAGTTCCAGTTTGCAGAATGTCATCACGAGAGCTCTCGGCACAGAGAAGGCGTCAGAGCCCGATCTAGCCGACGTGCGCATACTTCCGCATGACATTCTGCTTCTGTGTACCGACGGCTTGACTCGACATCTCACGGATTCTCAATTATCAGAGTTGATCCAAAACGCGCCATCTGTCGAGCAGGCGTGTGGAGCCTTGATCGAGGCTGCCAAGCAGCAGGGAGGGAGCGACAATATCACCTGCGTGCTTGTCAGATTCGTGCCGACGCCTTGGTACCGCAAGTTCTTCAGAACGACCGCGACAAAGGCAAGCGTGAGGCGATCTGTTTGAAGTCTATGTGTGTACGGCTGCCGATAGGGATGATGTTTCCTCCGTCGTATTCCACCATCGCGCAATGATCGCCTTAGCCCAAGGCCACGCTTCCGAGTACGCGTCGGCGTTGAGAATGAATTCTTGCCCTCTACCTACCGTTTGAAGGGTGGCGAACTGTCTGTCTGATCCAGCCCACTGCCGTGGCGTGCGATGGTGAGTGAGGGGTGGGCGAGGATTGTTCGGGTCGTTCCACGGGTTCATCCACGCGGGGAGTTGCCAACGACTCGGAATGTCCTTCGGCTTGCCGTTATCCCCAATTATTGGAACAGGGTGGGTCAAACGAAGATCGTCGCAGAAACGGCGAAACACGCCCCATCCCGGTACATCGGTGTTGGAATCAAGTTTCTCGGCTGCGATGTAGATGACGTTGGGAACGGGTTCAATCTTCGCGTAATTCAGGTGCGCGTGGTATCTAGCCCAGTCTGGCACCTCGTCAGCCTGTTCGGGGAGGTTATATAGTCTGCCGACCCTAAGCCAACCAAAGAGGACGTGTTGCGTGGGTGCGCCTTTTATGTACCGGAGTTGGCCGTTTGAATCGCTCGCAACTCGGCAGAACTGCCCGAAAAAGAGGAACAGGTCGCCGGGACCGACCCCTTCATTTTCCAGTTCCCTTTGCGCTGCCTCACTCTGGCCAAACATCCCGCGCCATCCAGGCTGCCGCACGAGCATCGATCTATCCAAGTCCGGGTCGAGATGGACACAACAAGAATCTGACATGCGGTATCTCGTAAGCTGCTCGATGATTGTGCCCAAATGCTCGAATGCGGGTTCCGGGCTCCTTACATCGCCGTAATGCAACTGCGATTTTCGAGGAATAGGCAGGCTGACCATCCTGCCATCAGGGAAGATCGGGCTTGGCACTCCACCGTTTTCGCCGTCGAAACCTTTGCGACTGAAAATAATTCTCATATTGACCATCACGGAAGTTGGGACTGCCCGGTGTGCCGGATGGAGATGCCTCGCTGGTTCCGTCCCGCGGCCGTCCTCCTTAGACTATCGGAGCACATCAACTCCACCGTTAATCGCCCATTCGTAAGCCGCGTCAGCATCGAGTGGACTCTGGAACTTAAACTGAGGCTTTCCAGCGCTGCAAGGCTTTACTGTGTGCTCGTAGTAACGTCGCTTCTCCGTGTAGTATTCAGTCCACTGGATGCCAGCGCTTGCCGAAACCTTGTAGCCATTTGGATTGGCTTGGCAGCTATCGACAATCACGGTCCCCAAGTCCTCGACAATTGATGCGCTCCCGTCGCGGAATCCGATCACACCGGCGCGCTTGCGAATGATCCCATCAGTCGTCCATGCTCGCGAAACCACAACCCGGGTCAATTCTTCGCCTTTTTCACGGCCTTCAGTCTTTGAAAAGTGCAGTTCCAACAGTGGAGGCAACGCCTTCGTGTCAATGAACTTCACCACTGGATGAAACTTGTAGTCCACGTATTCTCCGGATACGAAAGCGAGAAGGGTTGTAGGTGCTCCAGATGGGTTCTTTTGAGCAACAATGAGAATAGATTTCATGTCGCTGCCCGGTCCTAGGTCAGCCCCATTAACCGCCGTCACCTGCACGATGTCACCCTTAATGCCTGTGCGCGCTTCAATCCCAGTGACTAAAGCCTGCCCCTGTTCACGGTTAATTGCAGTACCGCCGCCGAGAGCCTCATCCATACCTGGGTCCCAGATGCCAAATCCGTACCCCACCTGCTTCCATTCGCGGCGCTGCTGCGTTTGTTGCCGCTGCGAACTACCGACTTTGCCAGATTGTGCGTTCGATCGTCTCACCTGCGCATTTCCGAGCACCGCGACCAACAAGAAAAGTACGATTGCAATTATTCGTTTCATGTCATTCCCACCTTAATTGGAACCGGCAGCTTTCAGTAAGAACTGCTCCTCATCTTGGTCGTCTGTACCGAGCAGTCTCTGAGAATTATGATCTCGACAGGTGCTGCCATAGTGCCGACGACGGAACTGCAATTGACCGTCTGCGTAGTAGAGAAGTACAGAGCGCAGGATGCGCCCGCTTTCCGGGCTCGTGCTGCAGCTATCGACGACGACGGCACCGAAGTCATGCAGCACTTTTGGTGAGCCGTTTGTGTATTCGAGGAGTTTCGATCGCCCCTTCACCAGGCCTTCGGTTGTAGGCACATAGACAAACAGGGCATCGAGGGAAGTCGCAGGATCTTTGATCGTGTCCAGGAAGACGGTTTCCGATGAAGCCGGAACAGGAGCCTCTGCGGTTACAGTCCGTTCGGTATCGCGGTCGTAAAGCACGAACAATGATTTATTCGCTTGCTGGGCAAGCATGAGCACCTGCTCTTTCCCGCCTTTTACCGTGAAAAACCCTTCCATCCAACTGAACACCGTAATCGGGTCTGACGAGGAGGTGCGTGCCCGCACAGCAGCGGCAACAGATTTCCTCTCGAACGCGTCAAGTGGCGCCGGTCCACGGACGACTTTCTCATTCCAGCCGAATGAGTGTAGTTGCTTGAAGTCACTGTCCGTCACCGGCCGCCTGTTCTGCGCCCACATCGTCCAAGAACCTAGCAAAAGCAAAGATAAACACAAGAAATGGCGTCTCATTAAGGGTCCTCTGTCTTTGTTCATTATCCTCGAAGACTGGCGAAGTGCTGCGATTCCATTAAATAACCTGTGTGCGTGCAAGCTCGATTTCCGCCAGCAACTCGGCTCGACGCTGGGCATCCTTCTCTGGTGAGCCTGTCGTAACCGATCTGCCGTAAAGTCCGGTTGGGGCTCCCTGCCACACCCCACCACCTCCGACGTATGCTGTGGCAAAGTCTCTTGCATCAGGCCAAAAAGAACTGCGTCGAACATATTTGTTGCTACGCAGTTCCGACAAGTAAGCGGCCTCGGATTTCACAGCCCGGTTGTACTCAGCCCAATCGCTCTGGGTCCAGCGGGCGCTCGCATATTTCTTTGCATGCTTTGCGTTCGAAAACTCCAGCATCTTGTCCACGAAGCTCTCGACAAAGTCTTTGTAATTGCGCCGATCTAACTCTTCCTCAGCTAATTGCTCGGCGCTCTTGATTCCATACTGCTCTAGCAGTTGCTTGGAGGAAATTCCGCCGGCCTTGGCGAATCCAGTTTCTGCAATGACCGCGGGCATGAACACATCGGGGCCGTCGCTGAAAATCATCGTCTTGAAGCCGCGGTCAAACAGCGGCTTGGGCAAAAGTGTGTCAGAGTAAACCTGTGCCATTTGACGCTGGGCCGAATTACGGCAGCTAAGCAGCAGAACTTCAGCCTGAGCGCCACCTGTTTTCACTTCGCAGTTGGCATCCTTGACGAAGGCCGAATAGACAGCCGCAAAGTCCCGGCGTCCGTTTGCCGAGTTGTTTGGGTTCATAGCGAGGATCGCTTGCAACGAGGGGTCCTTTAACCCATGATCCGTGACGACTTTCTCGACCGTGGTACCACGAATGTCCACCACATAACCAGTTGCCCCTCCGCACGCGACGGAAGTGCAGGTGTAGGGATTGACATGGAAGGTGGTAAACCCGCGATCATAAAGCTCTCTGGTATCCCTCGGTTTGGCTGACGATGTTACAAATCGGTTCAGTACAGAAGACCAGCCGATGTCATCGCACTCGATGACCAAACGATCCTTGCTATCGCCAGTCGCGTTAAAAATGCATACCGAGCTTACATTTCCAAGACGGTACGTGAATTTTGCGGACTGCTCTTTCGCCCACCGCGCACGTCCGTCTGGTGTGGCATCTTCGGGCGGAACGGCGACTGACTTCTCAACCTGCTGGGCCCCGCTGTCAGATCGTGCTGCGGTTCCTGTCGGTGTCAATGATGACGAGGGCGCTCGCCTCGGCGCTTCCGCCACCTGCCGATGTTGCAATTGTTCCTGGTACTTCTCCGGCTCAACCAAAAATGTCGATAACTTTTGTACGACCGCCGCCGAGTCCATTTGTGACTGCCAACCAGCATTGAGCATCAGTTTTAGTTTTGCCGAGTCGTTGGTCGAGTTCTCTAGCTTCAGCTCCAACCTGTCGTCTTTTAGCTCGATACTCGCCACACGGAATGAGGTACCGCGTTCAAATCGCCTGACCATCTCCGACGTGCCGACATCTGCGCGCATAAGGCCCCACTCTACGCGAAACGTGACCTGGCCCTCCGGTGTCACCACTGTGTTCACGGGATAATCAGCACTATAGCCTCTAGGCGTTGCCCTTCCCCCAACGACTATCGTAGATAGGAATGTCTTGCCCATAAGTGCGTGTTCAAGATCGCTTTTCAGGGCTTTGTTTTCGGCAGACAACTGGAGTGCGCAGACAGCGAGGATCGAAATGACAAGTGCAATATATCGGAAAGGATAACGTGCTGTACGAGACGACATTAGATATGCTCCAGTTTCTAATGACTGCTTTTTCGTTGGGGAGGAAAGTCCAGCATACGATCCAGCACGCTGCTAATTCAATTCAAAGCTGTTGTTGTAGCTGGTTACCAAGGTAATGGGACGCCATCGGCTCGTCCTGCCTTCGCTTCCACGAGATCAACCAGTGGATGTCGGGGGCAAAGGTCAAAGCAGCGGAATAGCGGGCAAGGTACTGTCTGAAGGGTCGGATTCCATTACGGAGGGGCAACAGCACTTCGTATTGAGTCTTGTCTGCGTCATTGGGGCAGGCGCATTTCCTTCGGAGCCACGAAATGCCATCACGAATCCCCCAAAGAATGCCGAAGTTCTCCCTACTGCTTCTGGAGAGTGAGCGGTCCGCTGTTGCTAACCGTACCGAACAACCCTCTTGAAGTCATGTCTGTTGTTCCCGTCAGTGACGTGCCGCTCGCCTTGCCGCGAAAGGTAATCTCTAGAGAGCCGCCCAGCGGAAACTGACTTTGACCGGCGAACGTCACTGAATCGCTAGAGACAACACCAGAGGTGATCGGGACTTGCACGCGTCCTCCTTGCGGATGCGTAAACGCCAGGCTCCCCGTGATGGCATCGCCATTTTGATTCAACGTCAGCTCCGCGGGCCCTTGCCACCTGTTTTTCCCGCCCTGCTCGCTCGCTTGAATCGAACCTTTCCACACTCCGGAAACGTTCGGGCGCGAATTGCAGGCGATGGTTGTAAGGAATGCAAGAGATAAAACAACGGAGACGAGCAAATATTTGTCGCGCATGTTCCCCTCCGCCGCGCTGTCGGGATAGGAATCGGCGCAGCATAGACGAAGAATTTTGGCGCATGTTGGGGGCGGCCAGCGTAACCTTGACACGCCTTCCAACAGGAGCATAATACCCTCAACCGGCAGGAACTTACACCGGTTTCGCGCCATTTCGTCGGGACAGACGCCGAGAAATCACCGCAATGTCGGTCTTCTCGTTACGTCTATGCCATTATCCACGACGGTACGGAGGCTTCCGGGCTGCTTGTAGAGTCCGGCGTATCCACAATGGCTGCTGAAGGTTCTCCCGGTTTCTTCCGCCTCAACGCGGTTGACCGATTGGGCAGGAAAATCGATCCGCACGTGCTTGCGGCGGCAGAAGAGGTTTTTCCGAGGGCAGTTGAACACGGTTTGAGACTGCTCGGGGACCCCGCTGTGGTCACAAACACGCTGGAAGAAGTTGCTGCCACTGTCTCGCGCATGCTCCGGGCGAAAGGTCCTCACGGTAATCCTGTTCAAATTCGTAATCTGCCGGGGTACGTGTTCAGGTCTTTCGTAAGGCAGGTAAATCGGTTGAAGCGCACGGAACTGGCAATGGCCGGTTTCGATGGCGTCGGCCCGAGATCGGCTCCGGCATGGGCCGATCCGTCCAGAGAGCTCGAACTCAAGATACTCGCCGATGAATGCCTGCGCCGGTTCGATTTCGTCGTGAAGGACATGTTCTGGCGGCGCGTGCAGGGCTTTTCCTGGGAAGAGATCGGGAAGGTCCATGGACTCTCCGCTCATGCGGCGGAGGTAAGATTCAGCAAAGCACTGCAATCGTTGCGATCCCGACTCAAGATCGTCAAGTAGGGATGTGGAAATTCTATGTAGAATGGGGAGATGACACCTTGAAAGCGGCAGTAAAGCTAATGCGCAAGAAAGAGCGAAGGGAAATTAATGAAGAAGATTTCTTCGGCTTCGCCAAGTCCTATCTTTCCGAAGCCTTTCCCAACCCACAGCGACTCGGCTGCCCAGCCGATTCCGACCTGCAGCGCATGGCTGAACATCCGATTGAAGCGAGAGATGCCGAGTTTAGCGAACATCTCACCTGCTGCTCGCCATGCTTCAGCCGATACATGGAAATACTTGCCGGACTGAGACAGCGATCAACGTGAGAAATCGTTTGTCACTGATTGATTTGCGGAGCATCGGTCATCGCTTACAATTTGGACATGCAACGAAACAGGTTCGCCAAGACCTTGATCCGGCCTAACAAAGCTACCGATATTCTCGTTGCTCCAGAGCACATTCATCCTGCTTACGAACTCAGATATGAGGACGTTTCTCTCGCGACCGAAACAGGCCATCTAGTTCTGTTTCGGCTGGAGCCCTCTGAAAGCAGTCTCCCGACCTTTTCAGCGCGCTGGGATCTAAAGCCTAACACCGTGGATATAGATTTGATTGGCGGGGAACGAGCAAGTCGCGAATTCAAAGCTGGCGTTGGCGACTATAGCGGCCATCACACGACGCTTGTGAGCGAAACGCCTCGCATCTATCAAGCGGAACTCAAGATTCCCGCTGGCGTCGTTTTTCGCGGGAAGATTACTTTTATCGGCGAGGGCGCAGTGCATATGCTGGACAGCTTTGAAAACCTTACGAAACAGATTAAAGATGAGCTCCGAATAATAGTCGTATGCGAATCCTGCGGGCCGGTTGAGGTTTCTGGGCCACCGTTCGTGCTCTCTTGTTGTCCCAAGTGCAAAGGCACTTTCGCCAAATGATGAGCCACCGTAAGACGTGCGGACCTGCATGGGACGGGACTGCCGAGTGATGCTCAGATGATGAGTGCCTTTTGTGCGCTACTTCGAGAAGCGAACTTGGTCCTCTATTGCAGGTGATTCCCCTCCATCGAAGCTGGTTCGAACCCTTCTCAATCACTAGCCCAAAGAAAAGTTGTGAGTTTCTTCCGGAATTCTGCCTCATGGAAGTGACGGAGGAATTCGACAAGGGCTGTCGGAAAGAAAAATCGATCCGCCGAATTCGCTCGACCCCAAGCGGATCGTGTCGGTTCGACGGCCCGCGAGCCTTCGTCAGGAGTCAGGTCCGAATGTCGAAGGAGAACAATTGCCGATGTGTCGTATGTCAGGTTGAGCGCGACCTGCTCGACTCGCTAAGCACACAAAGAGCCCGAATCCACTTCCAGGCACTTGCCAGTAACTACCCAGTTCTGAACCACTTCGATTCTCCCACTGGCGTGATCGCGCGTCTGCACGAGCACGAAGAAGTCGAAGCCGCGAACCACATCGCTTGGAACGGAATCCTGCACGCTTTGGTCGATTCCATTGCGGACGGGACAGCCGATGAAATCGGGCAGCAATTGCTTCTCGTGGCATACGCCCCTGCCATCCACAAGGTCTATCGGGAGGTGTGCCAGAAATTCCCTGGGTTGTGTCCCGACGATGTTGCGCAACAGTTGGCTGTTTGTTTCCTGGAAGCTGCGAGATCGCCGGAGATGCGAAGTCTGAATGGTCATTTGCCTGCCGCATTGGCGAGGAGATTCCGCCAGAGTGTATTTCGGTGGGCCATCGGCGAGATCCGGCAGTCACTTCCGACCCAGGAGGTCACTGTTGATCCGCCGGAAAGACAAGGCGGTCTCTTCGAGCACGCCGTCACGTTGGAAAAGATTCTCCAGCAAGCCTTGCGTGACGGTTCCCTCACAGACGCGGAGCATCAACTCCTTCGCAAATTCAACTGGGAGGGATTTGAGGCAAAGGAGTTGGTGGGCGATGCCAATGGCGTAACCACTAACGCCGTCCAGATGCGCCTCAAACGAATCATTCAGCGCTTGCGACATACGGTGACCGACAGCCAGCCCACGGCGATCAGCGAAAACGCGCCATATGTCGCCAAAACAAAAATTCTTCGACCAAAGCGACCATTATCTCCGGGGAGATGTGCATTAGGTAAGAGTGAGAAGGGATTCTCGCCGGAGCTATCCCACGACGTGCCGCAGTTCGAACCCGACAATCCGCAGGTGGCAGCGTAATGTCGGCAGCAAATTGCGAGACGCGGATCGACCGTTGATCTAGTAGACCGGGAGCAGGATTCTCCCTCAGCAGAAATGTCCACCTGTTGCTGATCCTGCTCCCAACTTCTTTTGTTCCGGTGTAGCCCCACTTTGCTGCTGCGAGGAGAAACGCCGATGTTTCGGATCATCAGTCGCGAGCGACGAATAGCAGTGCGTCAGTTTGCACGTCCATTCGGACCAGTTGTCATGGCGCTGCAGCTTAGCCTGCCAGCGTCCGCTCAGGTTGCCGGCGACCGCGTCACGTCATTCCTGTCGAATTCGCTTAGCTATGCGCAGGGGCTCGGGATTTTCGGCGCAGGATTCCTCGTCATATGGGCGGTGGCAAACATCGCTCGCGAACGGCCAAGCGGGAAGCAGTGGGCAGGCGCGGGCGGCGCATTGCTGCTGTCGTCCGTTCTGCAACTTCTTCGCACGTTCGCAGGGTGATTTATGCCGCTTCGACTCAAACCCGTCGCACGCTCTCTCTCGGTACGCGCCGAGTTCTTCGGTCTCGAACTGGAGGACTGGGGATTCGTAATCGCGTGGGCAATTGTCATGCGGGTGATCGGCGACAACATCCATCGCGTGTTCTTTGGCTTTGTTCCGGTCTCGACGCTGATGACATATGGTTCCGCGGCCGTTCTGGTTCTGCTGATCCGATGGGCGAAGCATGGCAAGCCGCGTGGCTACCTGGTTGCATGGGTTCAGCACCAGTTCCGTCCGAAGGCGCACAGCGCACGTTCCGGCGTTTTGCAATTTCGTTACCTGATCGAGGATGAACAATGATCCAGCCCTCGGCAATCTATCTCGTCGCTGCGTTCATCGGCAGTCTTGCCGTTGTGATGCTCGCTCTTGCGGTCTTCCTGCCGCAGGCCGCAGCAGCGCGAAGCCACGGCGGCAATCGTCCAGACGAGAAGGCTCTCTCATCGCTTGCAGCCCGGATTCCGATCTCAGAAGTCCGTGACGACTTGATCGTGCGGCGCGACGGCTCTTTCTGCGCAGGATGGGAATGTTCCGGGGTTGCAACTCAGTTCGCGGATGCTGAACGTCTGGAGGCTGTGAGCAGTTCACTCGATGCCTTCATCAAAGGCATTCGACACCCGGAGATTGAGCTTCAGTTTCGTTATGTCATTGACTACGAATCGCCGCAGGTTCTCGAAGAGCGAAAGGCGCAAGGCAATTGCGTCAATTCGCCCGCTGCTTGGTTAGAAGAGAATCGCGCTTCTTTCTGGCGATCTGCGCTTGATGCCGGTCAATTACGCTCAATCAAGTTGCTCGCTCTCCTTTCGTGGAAGCCAACGCGGACCTGGGAGGAACGATCCGCCAGGTCGCGCTTCGCAGCGGCTTTCTTCCAGGGCCTTGCGAAGCACGGCTTTGGGAAACTGCCGAACATCATTCGGACTGCGCTGATTGAAGCCCGCACGAAAGCGATGGTGCAGCGCAATCGCGAAGAACACTTCCGTCTAGTTGCCGAGTTCAATCAGATTCTCGAAACCTACCGCATTGGTCTCGAAGCTATCACGCCTGTGCGCCGACTTGCGGAGCCCGAGTTGGTTCAACTGCTCTATCGCGCGTTGAATCCGGCAGATCAGAAGGCTACCAATCGCACAGCAAGGAATGAATCGCTTCTGAATACCGACTGGTCGGAAGGGACTCACCATCTCGATCTCGGCGGCGTGTTGAAGGGCGTAGTCACGCTTTCGGAATTGCCTGAAGCGACCTTTGCCTCATTGCTGCGGCCACTGATGGAGCTGGATTTCTCCTCCGAGATCGTTCTGAGCGCACGCGTTCCGGACCAAGCTGCCAAGGTCCGCAAGCTGCGGAGACTGCTCAAGAAGAGCCTCGCATTTCAGTTGCGCAAGGACGGCAGCCGCCGTCGCGATTTTCAGGCGGCGGCTCTTGAGAAGGACACCGTTGATACCCTGACCTCGGCGATCACGTCGTCGCAGAGGATTGTTGAGATCGAATTGGCCGTTGTCGTTTCGGCCTCGACCTTGGCGCAAACATCGGCCACACGGGAGAAAGCGGAACAAGAGCTGGCGCAGAGAGTTGAATCCGTCCTACAGGCATTTGGCCAAATGAACGGGGCTCGCGGCTATAGCGAAGACACGGCGCTTCTCCCGACGTTTATTTCGTTTCTACCAGGCGTTCAGGGAGTCCGGAAGAACAACCGCGAGTTCACGTTGCTTTCGGCGCAATCGGCGGATTTCGTTCCGACTGAAGTTCCGTGGACCGGAACGCACGACGGCGCACATGCATTTCTGACTAGAACACGCGAAGGGACATTCCTGCGCTTCAATCCGTTCAGCACTGAGCTGACGAACGGGAACATCCTTGTCACCGGAAAGACCGGCTCAGGCAAGTCGTTCCTGATAAAACAGCTCCTGTTGCAGTTGCAGATTATGAATCCGCGAATCGCAATTGTCACCAAAGGCGCTGACTACCGCGCTCTGGTTGAACTGCTTGGCGGCCAGTATCGCGAGATCAGCCTTCGCACAAACCTGGTCAAGAACCCTTGGGACCTCCGCAATAAAACCGAAGAAGCTGATTCCGCACAGATTGCGGGCGTCGCGTCGCTTGCCTTCCATATGGCGGGCCGGACCGGCTCGGATGACGCGGTCACGCTGAACTTTCTGGAGAAGGCGGTTCGCATGACCTACGAACGCCTGCTCGCTATCGGCAAAACGCCTCGGTTTTCTGATCTCAAATGGACGTTGGAACATTATCCGTTCGAGAACTCGGTCGTTGAACAGCTCGCACAGATGCTGTCGCTGAAACTGAATCGCTGGGCTGGCGAGGGAGTCTATGCAGAACTGTTCGACCGGGAAACGAGCCCTGAACTCGACAAGACCGACGACATCATCTGCTACGACATCGACGGATTGAAGGAGTCGCCGGAGCTGCAAACGGCTGTTGCGTTCACAATCGCGCGAGCCATCGACCAACAGATTGGCCGCAAAGACGCAAACGGAACTCTTCGTCCGACCATCGCCGTGTTCGATGAAGTCTGGGCGATGCTGTCCGACCCCGTGCTGGGTGCGCAGATTCTCAACGCATTTCGCACGGCGCGCAAGCGGTACGGCTCCATTGTCGCGGCCAGCCAAGGAATTGAAGATTTCGTCGGCACTGCCGAGTCGCCGCATACGGTGGGCTTGGCGATTCTGCAAAACACCGAAGCGAAGTTCATCTGTGCTCAACTGGGAGAACTCTCGCGGCTACGCGATGTCCTGCACCTCTCCGAACCGGCTGTTGAGGCAGTCAAAGAACTGCGCAACGTGCCCGGACACTTCGCGGAAAGTTATCTGCTCGTCGCCAATCAGCCTGAATCGAGCACCGTGATTCAGCTCACGGCTACGCCGTTTGATTACTGGGCGACGACAAGTCATCCGCTCGAAACCGACTTCCGCGACAGATTCGCAAAAGAACATCCTGAACTCTCGGCACCGGAAGTTATTTACAGGCTCGGTATGGACTACCCGAGGGGAGCGGCATCAGCGGTAAAGAGCCCAAAGGAGACTTATGCGACGGCTTCCTAAGAAGATGGCATTCGTCGGCGTACTGCTGGGAACGGTGATTCTTCTCCCGGCCGCAGCGCACGCGATCTTTGGAACGATGCCAGTAATCGATTTGACTACGGTGGGACGGATTGCCGAACAGATCGGCGTTTCGCGTGAGACATTAAACACGCTCGGTCTCTACGTGCAGCAATACAACCGAATCAATGAAGGCGTTCAGGAAGGAGTTGCTCTTTCCCGGGGTCGGCAGCTTCGCGGGCTTATGAATCAGCCTGTCGGCAGTCAATATCCCGGTTTCCAGCAATTGCAATATGACTTCCGGAACGTGCTGGTTGATCCTTCGACGATCCGCCAGGATCTCGAAAACTCTTACGGGATTACCTCCGGCAATTTCCCAATCAGCCGCATGAAACGGATCGATGCCGCTGATGCTACAGCCACGTTGGGTCTGTTCGACGCGTCCCGAATGGAACTGGTATCGGAACAGGAGGAACTCGACGCAAACGACATCGAGGCGCGGGCCGCCGCCGCGAGTCCCGGTGGCGCTGCCAAGCTGTCCGCCGCCTCGAATGGAGCACTGCTTCGATCGCAGGCTTACAACCAAAGACTGCTTGCTCGGCTGATGCGCTTGCAGGCGCTTTCTATTGCCCGCGAGAACTCGGTCGAGAAAGAGCAGGAGCAGATTCGTCAAGACCAGGCGAGCGCAGTCGCAAACATGGTCGGCAGCATGCAGTTGTCTTATGGACTCGGTGACAGGTTGGGGCGCTAATGCTTGATCTCGGCAGCATCGGTCGATTCTTGGCGGCACTCGGCGGGCTGTGGAACCGCGCGGAGCAATATCTGCCGCTGATCATGGGAATCGCATTTCCACTGGCGGCGCTGGTCTTCACGTTCAGCATGTTGCAGGCGTTTCTTCAGGACAACACCGAAGAAGATTACTTTCGCATCATGGCACGCTTCGGAATCACGCTAGCAATTCTGGGCGATTATCGGGATCTCTTCGCGAAGTTCAACGTCATGAGTTCCGATCTCGCGCATCGGTTTGCCGACCCCAATAGTTTTCAGAACTTCTTTCAGCAAATTCAGGGGCAATTCAGCAGTCTTAGTGGCGTCCTGGCTTTCGCTGCAAATTGGACAACAAGTATTGTTGCGCTCTTGACTCTGCTCTCGGCTGTCATTTTGGTGATGGGCTACTTGGCTCTGGTTACGGCACAAGCTCTTGCCGTCATTCTCATGTATGTGTTCGGCCCGCTGCTTGTTGCGCTGTTGCCCAGTCGCCAACTGAGTTCCGTCACGTATGGCTATCTGAAGGCACTCCTGCAGGTCCTGCTATGGCCGGCAGTGTGGAGCATTGTGTTCGCTCTATTCACCGGAGCTTTGGTGCAAGTATTCACCGCAGGCATTGTGAACCTGGTCCCAGCAATTTTCCTTGTCCTCCTGGCGGTGTTGCTGACACAGATTCCGCGGTTGACAGGGTATCTGACCAGCGGAGCCTTGAATGCAACTGGTGCCGCGCTCTCCGGATTAATGACGGCAACGATGGCTTATGTGACATATCGCGCGGTTGAGACGGGCACGTCGGCAGCCCTTGCGTATGCGACTGGCGGAGCCGCCGTAACGGTTCCGCAGGCTGTGGGTTATATGGCGAAAAGCCGGAGTACCGCAACGACTTCCACCCCGCCGCGAACGAGGTTTTCACCGCTGCCTCCACCGGCAAGCGCATGAAAGGTATGAGCGATGAGCACTGACACTCTGACTCCGAGCGAACTCCAGCAGGCCAAGTCCGAGCTGGGTGATTACTCAGAGTTCTACAGCCACTTGGCGATTCAAGCGCGCCGCGCATCGAGAGTCGCGTTGGTCGCGTGTGGGGTCGCGCTGGTCGCCATCGTGTCGGCGATTCTCGCGCAACTGCGACCTCCGATTCTGCTCCGAGTGCAAGACGGCAAAGTCGCCGCGCTGAACGGCTCGGGTGTCGAGGTAGTAGAGACCGCCGCGCAACAGCAGCCAGACGAATCCGAAAAGCTGGCATTCGTCAGCGGGTTTCTGGATCGGTTCGTGAACATCGATCCGGTCACGGTAAAGCGCAACACCACACTCGCGCTGAACCAGATGACAGCGACCCTGCGGCAGAAGGTCTTAGCGGACCTCAACGAGCAGCACTTCGTCGATACGGTTCATGACAACGATGTCACGGCCACGTTGGCGGTCAAGTCCGCAGAACTGGTATCCGGCGATCCGTACACCGCCGTTGTCTTTGGACAGAAGCGGCTCACGACTCTGGTTAATGGCCAGGAGAACAAGAAAGAGCTGTTGGTCAAATACGTGATCCGGCTTGCACCTGTACCGCGCAATACCAGCAACGGTTGGAGCGGGCTACAGGTCGCCGACTATAAGGAGGAGGTATTGCAGCAATGACAAAGATGTTCCACCTCATGCTGCTCCTTCTGCTCGCGGTCGTTTGCGTAGCACAATCGCAGAAGCCTAGCAAACCGCAGCAGGTTCCCGGTTCCGATAACGGACTGATGCCCCTGGCTGCGCCTTACACCATCTCGACGGCACCGCATTTCGCCGTGCTGGTGCAGTTCCCTCGGGCTGATTCGATTCGGCGAATCGCGTTGGGCGACAGCAACTACTTCCTTGCTGAAGCCGATAAGGATGATCCGCATTATGCCATCGTGAAGCAGATTCGGGCGACATCGGCGAAGTCCGCGTCAGCGATAGAAACCAACATGCTCGTCTATATGGCCTCGGGGCGCGTGGTGAACATCATGCTCAAAGGCGGGAAGCTGGCAGAGACAGCGTATTCGGTGGATTATCCGCTACCCAATGCTCGCCCTCCCGTGGATGATCCGCCTCCCGTTCCTGACGAGAAGACGAAACGCGAACATGCGAGAACAGAACTCGCAAACAAGTTGCTTTCAGAGGTTAAGGCGACTCCGAAGAAGGAAACCGGTATCTCCGCTGGCGGTCTCACGTTGCGGTTCTACCGGATGGAACGGCTTGACGAGTTGGCCCTTATCTCGTTCGACGTTGAGAACACGACGAAAGCTGTGGTCGATCTTGAGAATCCGCAGATCACTCTCCTGACCGCTGCGGATAAGGGCAAGGATCGCAAGAAAGCTATGCCGACGAAAGTAGAGCCAGTCGAACTTGTTCAATCTGAAGTCTCAGCCAAACAACTGCGGCCCGGCGAACGGGCCTCCTGCCTGATCGCATTTAAGCCGCCAGTCCATGACAGCGATCAGCAAATCCTGTTGTCGGTTTCGAATCGCGCAATGGCGAATCAACCGGCTATGTATCGCATTGAGTAGCTCATGGAGCAAGATCGCGATGAACAACGGATTCAAGACCAACTTCATTGAGCCGAAGCAGAATCCTGGCGCTGCGGTAATCGACGAAGTGCCGGACGAGAAGCTGGCAACGCAGGCGATTGAAGACATCCGCGACACCGAGCGGCTCAGCGGGTTTGGTCGTTTCGCGACGAAGATGCAGAACCTGTTCCAAGCTTCAAGTCCGTCGCAAACCAAGCAGCAATCGTCGCACTTGAAGGCCGCTCCCATCATGATGTCTGCGGGCGTGTTGCTGCTGCTCGCAACCGGGCTGCTCTTCTTGCTCTCGAAACCGGAAAGCGCCGTTCACAGCCACTTTCGCGCGCCGACAGGACTCAGCGGAGCGGACGACCGCAAGCCCGTTAATCGGTCCAACACGGAATCGCCGGTGACCGAGAGCCAGCTCGTTGGCAGTGACACGAACAGCGATGCATCAGCCAGTCGCGCTAGGGCAACAGGTCATGTGCGCGAAGAAGGTACTACGAGCCGGTTCTCGTTTGCGAATGATAGTGGAGGAATCGCTCATTCCTCAGGTTCGCCAAATGTGCCAAACGCAGTCTCTGAATTGCAGAACCCGGCGACAGTATTTGTCGCCAATCCTGTATCGAATCCCGCATTCAATCCACTTCCAAACATTCGTGCTTCACGCGAGTCCGGCGTTCAGCTTCCATCAGGCACGGAGATCGTAGCGCACACGACGAATGCCATCAGCAGCGGACTGGAATCTCCCGTTATCGCAGTTGTGGATCGGAATGTTCAGCTCGGCGATGCAATCGTAATACCGCAGGGCGCACGAGTGATTGGATACACGGCGGGAGCCGTCAAGGACCGCATCAATGTACGATTCGCCTCATTGATTCTCCCGAACAATCGTGAGGTAACGATCTCCGGCTTGGCATTGATGAAAGACGGCAGTGCCGGACTGGTTGGAAAACCGCAGGGAAGCGGACATCCGGTTCTAGTGTAGTGCGTCACACAGATGGGCTGTTATTGAGGTTGGCCCTGGCGCGTTTGACCTTTTCGAGAATGTCGTTGGCCTTTGCCGTCCAGATGAATGGTTTGGGTTGGCGGTTGTGCTCGTCG
>Ga0255336_101418_pt1 | contig 17353 bp, 18 predicted proteins | sample MeOH1_35cm_T3_17_FD_189102 | JGI IMG/M metagenome (GOLD analysis project Ga0255336, IMG submission 189102) | Sandy soil microbial communities from University of British Columbia, Vancouver, Canada - MeOH1_35cm_T3_179 | ecosystem: Engineered > Artificial ecosystem > Sand microcosm > Unclassified ...
GGCGCGGATTGGGCAATAATTCCGGCTGGGTTGCTGAAATCCACAGGCTCGGGTAGAATCGAAGGGTTGGCGACCAGCCTCTTTTGTTCATTTCAGGTTCCGCGCGTTCCTTTCCGTGGGTTGCACTCCTAATTTGCACCCCCAATGTAGCTCGGTCAGATTGGCCCAGTGCAGCGGTCGAAAGCCCAAGCGGTTCCACAAATTTTGGAGTTAGTTATGGCACAGGTTTGTTCAGTCTGCGGCAAAGGTCCGCAGTTCGGCAATAACGTTTCGCACGCAAACAACAAGACCCGCCGCCGCTGGAACGTGAACCTGCATCCGGTGAAGGCGAAGGTCGCGGGCACGACGAACACGAAGAAAGTTCGCGTCTGCTCGGGATGCCTGCGCAGCGGTAAAGTCACAAAAGCTTAATAGCACGAAAACAACGACGCGCGCTGGATGACGATTAGACGCTCCGCGCAACGCCGGAAGAAGTGTAGGCCTCCGCCGCCGCGGAGGCCTTTTGCTGCGTATGGGAAGCGTAGAGCAAAAGCAAGAGCTGGTGGGGGGACGGTTGCGTTTCCCAGGTTATCCGCGCAAAGAACGCTCGGCGAACCTGGGGCACCAGCGCGTGTTGCTGGTTGTGGGTAGGCAAAAACAAAAGCAAGGGCAAGGGCAAAACACCCACCTCTGCCAAAGGCAGGCAGAGGTGGGGCACCAGCATCAGAAGTGGGCAGAGCAGTGATGCAGCAGAGCACGAAGAGATGATTCGACTGGGCCAAATTCGTCGCGAGATGAAGCCGCTGCTGCGGCTGGCGGTGCCGATTGTGATGGGCGAGGTGGGGTGGATGTCCATGCAGTTCGTGGACATTGCAATGATCGGGCGGGTGGGGCCGGATGCGCTGGCAGCGGTCAGCGTGGGCTCGGCGGTGTTCCTGGTGTTCGCAATTGTTTGCGAGGGGATGCTGCTGGGGACCGATTCGATCATCTCGCAGGACTTCGGGGCGGGGCGGGTGCCGGAGTGTTTCCGGACGCTGTGGGCAGGGGTGCAACTGGCGCTGCCGCTCGGTGTGCTTTGCGCGCTGATGGTGGCGGCCTGCGCGCGGCTGCTGGCTCCGATAGGGATTGCGCCGGGGATCGCGCGGCAGACAATTCCCTTCCTCTATGCCATGGCCTGCGGATTACCGGCGCTGATGGGCTTTGTGGCGATGCGTGTTTTTCTGCAGGGGACGCATCGGGTGAAGGTGGTGGCGTTTGCGATGATTTCGGCGAACATCGTGAACTTTGCGGGGAACTACGCGCTGATTTATGGGCACTTTGGGCTGCCGGCGATGGGGGCGACGGGATCGGGGATTTCGACGACGCTTTCGCGCTGCTACATGGCATGTGTACTACTGGGGTACATGAGCTGGCGCAATCGGCGCGAGCACTGGCAGGTGCTGCAGTATGCGCGGCAGACTTATTTCGACCGGATATGGAAGATTGTTCGGCTGGGAGCTCCGGCGGCGGCGCAGATTGCGCTGGAGGTTGGAATCTTTTCGGCCAGCACGCTGGTGGCGGGAAGGCTGGGAGCGGTGGCCGTCTCAGGGCACCAAATCGCGCTAGTGATGGCATCGCTGACGTTCATGGTCCCTCTGGGCATTGCGCAGGCGACGTCGGTGCGGGTGGGCAACTCAATTGGGCGGCGCGATGCGGAGGCGGCGAATGTGAGCGGGTGGAGCGGGGTGCTGCTGAGCGCGAGCTTCATGAGCTGTTCGGCCGTCGTGCTATGGACGTGGCCGCTGGCGATTGTGCACATATTCACCTGGGACCCGGCGATTGCGAAGGTTGGGGTTTCGCTGCTGGCGATTGCTGCGGTGTTTCAGTTCTTTGACGGCGTGCAGGTGACGGCCATCGGGGCCTTGCGCGGATCGGGCAATACACGGATTGCGATGATTACCGACCTGGTGGGCTGGTGGCTGGTCGGGTTGCCGCTGGGAGCGTGGCTCTGCTTTGAACGCGGGTGGGGAGTGCGCGGATTGTGGGTGGGACTGAGCGCGGGGTTGATCAGCATTGGCTGCGTGCTGGCCGTGGCCTGGTGCCGCAGAGTGGAGTGGCTACGCCGGAAATTGGCAGGAGCGGTGGCAGGGGACAATTCGGTCAACTTGTAAGAACGCACTGCCGGATTTCGCAGAGATGGCCTTGAGCTGCACGGGAGATTTGAGCGGAGGTTCTTCGCTTCGCTCAAGAATGACCGCCCAAAACCAAGGGCAAGAGCGGAGTATCGATAGTGCTGACTTTAAGGCATTCCCCATATTTGCCAAAAGAAGGCAAATATGGGCCACCCGATTACTTTGAAAGTTAAGCCAAGATCAGAACACCAAAAACACAACAATGCTTAATTAGCCGGCGAGGGCGATGACGTCGATTTCGATGCGGACATCCTTGGGAAGACGAGCGACTTCGACGGTGGAGCGGGCGGGAGCGTTCCGGGGGAAGAAGCGCTCGTAGACTTCGTTCATGGCCGCGAACTCACCCATGTCCTTGAGATAAACGCCAGTGCGCACTACGTTATCGAGATTACTGCCGGCGGCCTGGAGGATGGCTTCGAGGTTGCGGAGTACCTGTTCGGTTTGGGTTGCTACGTTGCCGGAGACGAGTTGCTGGGTTGCGGGGTCCACTGGGATTTGGCCGCTGACAAAGATAAAACCGTTGGCGCGGATGGCTTGAGAGTAGGGGCCGATGGCTAGCGGGGCGTTGGGAGTGGAGATGACTTCGCGCATGTGTTTCTCCTTGGATAGCAGGAAGGGAACATTCTAAAGGAAGTCGAGGGAAGGCGTTTGGAGGAGATCAAGGACAGGGGTCGCTGAAGCGGATATCCCAATCAGGGCTTGATGGGGCGGAGGAGGAAGAGGTAAGCAATGGCGATGGCGTAGAGGGTAATCGAAATCGTTGTGGCGGCTCCGAGCAGTTGCAGGGCGAAGCCAGTGAGTCCGACGGCGGCACAGAGGGATTGCACGACGAGCGTGTAACGGGTCCAGCGCTTGAGGGGTTTGGGGTCGCGGGGATTGCGGCGCAATTCCGCAAGCGCGGTGAGCACCATGGAGTTGCGAATGGTGAAGGCGAAGGTGAGCAGCGAGGTGGAGAGGATAATGGGCAGGAAGGTTCGGCTGCCAAGAGTTGCGGGCGGAACACGGAAGACCGTCATGCCGAGAATAGCGGAGGCAATCAGCATTCCGATTAACCCGCGCTGAGTGCGCTGGAGCGAGAGGTAGGCGAATTCAATGGCCGGGGTTTGGACGGGCAGAGCGGTAGGCTCGGATTGTTTTCTTTCAGTGAATCGAGACATTTGATTAGTTGTTCAGCTTCTGAACGCGTTCGACGTCGCGCACGCCGGGAATGCGGCGGATGCCAGTGATGATGCGGTTGAGGTGATTGACGTCGCGGGTTTCGAAGATGATGTCGATGGTGGCGTAGGGGCCGCCGGTTTTGGCTTCAATGTGGCGGATGTTGGCGTCTTCGCCGCTGATGACGGCTGATACCTGGGTAATCATGCCAGTGCGGTCGTCGCTGGAGACTACGAGCTTGACGGGATAGGCGGGTTGGGCTCCGGCGATTCTGGGTTCCTTGTGCGACCACTCGACGGCCAGCCGGCGTTCGGGTTCATACATCAGGTTCTGCACGTTGGAACAGGCCTTGCTGTGAACGGCTACACCCTTGCCTCGGGTGACGTAGCCGACGATTTCTTCACCACGGATGGGGTTACAACAGCGAGCGCGATAGACGAGAAGATCGTCGGTGCCGCGAACTGTGAGCGCAGAGCTGTCGGACGCGCTTCCGAAGGCCCGCTTAACGGCCGAAGCCAGGCCCTGCTGCTCTTCGCCGGGCTGGAGATTGCTGCCGGGCAGGATCTTGGCGAGCACGGAACGGGCTGAGTACTTGCCGTATCCGATGCCGGCCATGAGGTCGTCAACCTTATTGACGCCGTATTCGTTGGCGGCCTTGAGGAACTCGGGGTCCTTGATTTCCTTGAGCGCGATGCGATATTTGCGCGCTTCTTTTTCGATCAGCTTGCGGCCGATTTCGATGGCGCGCTCGCGCTGATGGATGTTGAGCCAGTGCTTGATTTTCTGGCGCGCACGCGAACTCTTTACAATGCCGAGCCAGTCGCGGCTGGGATTGTGGCCGGTCTGCGTCATGATCTCGACGATGTCGCCGGAGCGCAGGGTGGAACGCAGAGGGACGATGCGTCCGTTGACCTTGGCGCCGACGCAGGAGTGCCCGACCTCGGTGTGAACGGTGTAGGCGAAGTCGATGGGCGTGGCTTCTCGCGGAAGGATGACGACCTTGCCCTTGGGCGTGAAGGTGTACACCTCTTCGGGGTAGAGATCGATCTTGAGCGTGGAGAGAAACTCGCTGGGATCGGCCATCTCGGTCTGCCATTCGACGACCTGACGCAGCCAGGCAAGGCGCTGCTCGTCGCGAGCGGAGATGGGGCCGTCCTTGTATTTCCAGTGCGCGGCGATGCCTTCCTCGGCCATCTTGTGCATCTCTTCGGTGCGGATCTGCACCTCAAAGGGATGGCCGTCTTCGGCGATGACGGTGGTGTGCAGCGACTGGTAGAGGTTGGGCCGCGGCATCGCAATGAAGTCCTTGATGCGGCCCGGCACCGGACGCCATGCGTTGTGGATGATGCCAAGAACGGCATAGCAATCGTTTACCGAGTAGGTGATGACGCGGAGGGCGAGCAGATCGTACATCTGGTCGGGGGTGATCTTCTGCTTCTGCACCTTTTGGTAAATCGAGTACATGCGCTTGATGCGCGAATCGACGCGGACGACGTTGATCTTGGCTTCGTGGAGTTTCAGGCGGATGGTTTCGGCCATCCTGGCAAGGGCATGTTCGCCGTCTTTACGCAGGGCTTCGACCTGCTCGGAGACCATTTTGTAGCCGAGAGGATCGACGTAGGGGAAGGACAGATCCTCAAGTTCGCCGCGGACTTTTCCCATGCCGAGACGATGGGCGAGTGGGGCGTAGATCTCCAGCGTCTCTTTGGCGATCTTCAACTGGCGCTCGGGCGAGAGGTGCTGGAGGGTTCGCATGTTGTGCAGGCGGTCGGCCAGTTTGATGAGCACGACGCGAATGTCGTCCACCATGGCGAGCATCATCTTGCGAACGTTTTCGGCCTGAGCTTCTTCGCGCGATGCGAAGTCGATTTTGCTGATCTTGGTTACGCCCTCGACGATGTGGGCAACCTGATCACCGAACTGTTCCTTTATTTCTTCGGTAGTGACGGAGGTGTCTTCGACCGAATCGTGGAGGAGCCCGGCGGCGATGGCCGTGGTGTCGAGCTTCATCTCCGCCAGCAGGATTGCAACTTCAAGGGGATGAACAAGGTAGGGCTCGCCGGAGGCGCGCTGCTGTCCGCTGTGATGTTCGAGGGAGAGTTCGTAGGCGCGGCGGATGATGTCGAGATCGTCGCTGGGGCGGTTGGAGCGGGCAATCTTCAGCAGGTCGCGATAACGTGTAGCCGTCAGAACGTTGGTCGCAATATGCTCGCGAAAGCTCGCCATGATTGATTTTAGCTTGTAACCTCCCTATTGCGCCAAGAGTTACGGTCGCAAGCTGCCCCTATTGCATCCGATGCCGCAGGCAAGCAGAATGATTCGTAGGAGCCCTGGACACAATGAAAGTGCTGATCAGCGGTGCCACGGGACTAATCGGACGCAGCGTTTCCTCTCTGCTGCAAGCGGGACAGCACGAGGTTAGCCGGATGGTTCGCGATCCGGCGGAGGCCAGGCAAGGGGACGTGGTTTGGAAACCATCGTCGCCGCTGGATGCGGGAACGATTGCGGACTTCGACGTGATTGTGCATTTGGCGGGAAAGCCAATCGCTACCTTGTGGACTCCGCAGGCCAAAGAGGAAATTCGGAGAAGCCGGGTCGAGGGTACAAGGACAATTGCGCAAGCAGCGGCAGGGGCATACAAGCAGGGCGGAAGACCACATGCGCTGATTTGCAGTTCGGCAAGCGGATACTACGGCAATCGTGGAAATGAGGAGTTGGTTGAGGAGTGCGAGGCGGGACTGGGATTCCTGGCCGAGGTCTGCCGCGAATGGGAGGCGGCGGCAGAAACGGCGGCAATGGCCGGAGTTCGAGTGGCTCACATGCGAACCGCAATTGTGCTGGATGCGAAGGGCGGCGCGCTGGCCGAGATGCTGCCTGCGTTTCGATTTGGCGTTGCTGGAATACTGGGCGACGGGAAGCAGTGGTGGAGTTGGGTCAGCCTCGCCGATGCCTCCGCAGCTTACGTTTTCGCCGTTGAGAACGAACATGTGCATGGCGCACTGAATCTGGCGGCTGGCGCCGCGACCAACGCAGAGTATACAAAGACGCTGGGTCGCGTGCTGCGCCGTCCCACGATCTTGCGGATTCCGGCGTTTGCGTTGCGGGCCGTGGCAGGACAGTTGGCCGAAGAGATGGTACTCGCGAGCCAGCGTGTGATTCCGAAACGACTGGTGGAAGCGGGATTCACCTTCGAAGATTTGGAGTTGGAGCCGACACTGCGAAAATTGCTGAACGGCACCGCCTAAGATATCTGAAAAATAGTGGTTGACCTGTCTAAAGCAGGAGGGTTGAGAGTGGAAGTGCGGCGATGCTAACGGTCTCCCAACTCGGCAAACTCTGCGGACTGAGCCGAACGACGGTTCTGTACTACGAGTCTCTGGGGCTTCTGCTGCCGGACGGCCGCACTGACTCCAACTACCGTCGCTACAGCACGGCGCAGTTGGGGCGGTTGCGGACGATCTGCGCATACAGAAGCGCAGGACTGCGACTCAGCGATATTCAGCAGATTCTTGACGAGCTCTCGAATGAGGCGAGCACGGTGCTAAAGCGCCGGTTGGTGGAACTCGAGGAGGAGATTGGGACGCTTCGCGCACATCAGAACGCCATTCTGCGGCTGTTGCAGGCCGACGATGGCACGTGGAGAACAACGGCTATGACGAAAGAAAAATGGGTTTCGATTTTGCACTCCACCGGATTCAGCGAGGAAGACATGCGGCGGTGGCATAAGACATTTGAACAGCAGGCGGGAGACGAACATCAAAAGTTCCTGGAGTATTTGCAGATTGCACCGGAAGAGATTGGCAGGATTCGCGAGTGGAGCAGGGAAGCTTGATTCGGAGCCCCGCACATTTTGAGCGGGGCTTTTTTTGAACCATTTAAGCCCCTTAGATCAATAAGCACAGTGCAAAGGAAAATCGAGTTCGGCCCGAAAAACTTGAAATGGCCGGGGAGATTTGAGCTGTGCAGGGGTGCTTCGCTTTGCTCAGCATGACCCCTTAAGAGCAAGAGCGAGAACAAGAACAAAACAAGAAAGGCAGTAGAGGTGGAGCGGCGCTGCTGTCCCCACATATGCCAAAAGAAGGCATATGTGGGCCACCTGGCGTTCGGTTTTTACGACTTCTCGCGCGAGAGCTCGGCGACGGTGGCGTGAGTGGCCGAGAGATAATCGGCGGGAGCGATGATGATTTGCAGGCCGCGATGTCCGGCGGAAACACTGACGGTATCCCATAATTCGATAGTCTCATCCACGAAGACGGGATACTCCTTTTTCATGCCGAGAGCAGTGACGCCGCCGCGAATGTATCCGGTGACGCTCTGCACTTCCTTCAGTGGAACCATCTCTACTTTGCGGTCTCCGGTGATCTGGGCGAGAGCCTTGAAATCGAGTTCGTAGTTGCCGGGTATGACGGCTACGGCTACTCCGTTGCGGTCTCCCTTGACGGCGAGAGTCTTGAAGACCTGCTCGGCTGGAAAGCCTACTTTCGCGGCAACGTTTTCCGCGGAGAGATCATCGGGGGCCACCTCGTACTCACGCAATTCATAGTGAATGCCGAGCGAATCCAGAATGCGGCAGGCATTAGTCTTCATGGAGGATATTCAATCACATCGATTGCAGGAAATTCGAGAACTGGGTTTACAAACCGCGCGGTGGATGCGCCATCCCAATGGCTGGAATGAAACGCGCAAAGGAACGCGCGAGAAAAGGATGAACGCGAAATGGCGAATAACACGATTGATGTTTTGGAAACTCTGATTGAGACCTGCCGCGATGGGCAGGCAGGATACCGCGATGCCGCAGAGCATACGCAAAACGCAGAGCTGAAGGAATTTTTCTCCCGCCAGTCGCTGGAGCGGGCAAAATTTTCAGGAGAGCTGGAGAGCGTGGTTCAGCGCCTTGGTGAGCCTGATCCCGACCGCGGGCCAAGCATCTCAAACAAGTTACATCGCGCATGGTTCGATCTGAAGCAGAAGTTGGGAGGCGGCGACGTCAGCATATTGGAATCCGTTGAGGCTGGCGAGGATAACGCGAAAAAACATTATCAGGATGCGCTGAATGCAACTCTTCCGGGCGACGTGAAGTCAACGGTTGAGAGACAGGCGCAAAGCGTACTGGCCACCCATGACCGCGTTCGCAGTTTGCGGGATCAGTACAAGAAAGCAGCTTAGAAGATCTGTTTGCTGATTGAAAAAGCGCCGCGCGTGACCCGCGCGGCGCTTTTTATGGAAAGCCCGTGGATGCTTACTGAAGTTTGCGGAAGGCTTCAAACCGTTGTTTGACGCTAGGAATGGGCCTGGGCAATGCGAGCTTTGAGCCTTCTTCCATGAGCGGCACAATCTTGTCGAACTCCGGTCCGGACTGCGCTCCGGTGAGCAGAATGCGGATGGGATGAAAGAGCGCCGGACCTTTTACTCCGGTCTCTTTCTGCACTTCCTTGACGAGCGCCTTGAAACGATCGGCTGCGATGGGTTCGGGCTCGGCTGCGAGCTTTGCGGCAAATACATCGAGCACCTTTGGCGTGGTCTCCGCATGGAGTATCGCGGCGTTCTCGGGAATTGCGACGGCGGCGACCGGGTCGAAGCGCAGAACGGGCGCGGCTCTCTCAGGAAGTTCGTCGAGCTTGTTGACCGAGTGCGCAAGCGATGCGGTGACGTGAGCTAGCCAGGTCTTGATCTCTGGCGTCAGTTCGTCGATGCCAAGGGCGCGCTGATAAAAAGGTTCTGCGAGCGAGGCGATGCGCTGGGGTTCGCCGATTTTGATGTAGTGGCGATTGATCCAGTAGAGCTTTTCGAAATCGAAGACCGCCGGTGAAGGAGTGACGCGGGCGAGGTCGAATTCCTGTACGAGTTCGTTGGCGGAAAAAATCTCCCGGTCTCCTCCGGTGGGCGCCCATCCGAGCAGCGCCATGTAGTTCATCAGCGCCTCGGGAAGCACACCCATCTCGCGGAAATTGGCGAGCGAGGTGGCACCGTGGCGCTTGGAAAGACGCTCTTTATCGGGTCCGAGAATGGTGGAGAGATGCGCGAACTCGGGCACGGGCCAGCCGAGCGCTTCGTAGAGGGCGACCTGCTTGGGAGTGTTCGAAAGATGATCGTCGCCGCGGATGACGTGGGTGATCTTCATCTCGGCGTCATCGATTACTACGACGTAGTTGTAAACGGGAACACCAGTGGAGCGAAGGATGATGAGATCGCTTACAACTTCGTTTGAAAACTCGACCCAGCCGCGCACGATATCGTGGAAGCGAATTGGCTTTTCGGGAATCTTGAGACGGATCGCGCAGGGCTCTCCGGCAGCACGGCGGCGCTCGGCTTCCTCAGGCGCGAGATTGCGGCAGGTGCCGGGATAGTTGGGCTGAAGGTGTTGGGCCAAGGCTTGCTCACGCTGGCGTTCGAGCACTTCCTGGGTGCAGAAGCAGCGATAGGCTTTGCCTTCGCCGACGAGACGCTCGGCGTAGTCGCGATAGGTCTGCCACTTGTCGCTCTGGCGATAGGGCGGATAGGGTCCGCCGATGTCGGGACCTTCGTCCCAATCGAGGCCGAGCCACTTGATGTCCTCGATGAGTTGCGTTTCATAACGCGCTTCGCTGCGATCGAGGTCGGTGTCCTCGATGCGAAGGATGAATGCACCGCCTTGCTGACGGGCGAAAAGCCAGTTGACGAGCGCGGTGCGCGCGTTGCCTACATGGACCTGACCAGTGGGAGATGGGGCGAAACGAACTCGCACCTTGCCTGAAATTGAAGCGCTATCCATGGCAAAGATGTTAGCAGAGCGAAGCAGAGAAGGAATGTGACAGCAGAATAGAGTTTGCTGTGCGTGCGAACTGGAACAGGGATAATCTATGCGCTGACTTACGTTCAATGCAAGGAGATTGGCTATGGCGAAGAAGAACATCCTGATGCTCGTCGGCGATTATGTGGAAGATTACGAAGTGATGGTGCCATTCCAGGCGTTGCAGATGGTGGGGTACACGGTTCATGCGGTCTGTCCTGGAAAGAAGACCGGAGAGAACGTGCGTACGGCGATTCATGACTTTGAAGGCGACCAGACTTACAGCGAAAAACGCGGACATAATTTCGTGGTGAACGCGGATTTTGCGAGCGTGAAGGCGGAGAAATATGACGCACTGGTCATCCCCGGCGGACGCGCTCCTGAGTATCTGCGGCTGAATCCGCATGTGTTGGAGATTGTGCGTCACTTTGACGCCACCGGAAAACCGATTGCCGCCATTTGCCACGGCGCGCAGATTCTGGCGGCTGCAGGTGTACTGAAGGGCAGAACGTGCAGTTGCTACCCGGCGGTGGGGCCTGAAGTAGCGGCTGCGGGTGGCACGTACGCGGACATCCAGGTGGACGACGTGATGGTAGATGGAAACCTGGTAACTGCACCGGCATGGCCTGCGCATCCGGCATGGCTGGCGGCGTTCTTGAAAGTCTTGGGAGCACACATCGATCTGGGTGCGCCACAACCGACGATGGCGCACTCGCACTAAACGGTTTCAAGGAAGGTATATCCCGCGAGCGCGAGGAAAATAAGAATCGATGGCGGGCTGAAAAGCTTGAAGCCGCACGGGAGGCTTGGGCATTGGTGAGGTCCTTCGCTTGCGCTCAGGATGACCCTGTCAGCACGTGGCAGACACATCTACTATGGAACCGCACTAAGCGGCAAAGCAAAAGCAAAGACCCCACGTCAGCCCGATAAAACCGGGCGGGACGTGGGGCACCTCTGATTACCTGGGATTACCTCTGACTAGCGGATGTGGGGACTGGACGCAGTGTAAGTGGACTTCCTTTTGGCTGCTGCCTTGACGACCTTTACGTCAAACTCCAGCGGAACTGACTTGGGCGGGAAGCACTGGCGGTTGTCGCAGGCCTGGTACTTTACTTCCCCGTGGGCGCGAAAGGTGCCGAGCGCCGCCTTGGCTGGAACCCGCACCTCGGCGTTGACGGCGAAGTTTCCTGAATAGACGCTGAGCTTGTCATTGCCCATGAAGGGCAGCGCCAGTTGCTCTCCGTCAGGGTACTGGATGTTCATGATCATGATTCCCTCGGGTGGACTGAGGTGAACCACGGTGGGCATCAGGAGTTCGTCGTTGGGCTTGTTGGAATTGACGTGGAAGCCCTTGTTGACCTGTAGCGAAATGTGGAGCGGAGCCTTGTGTCCGCGGGCGACGACCGGGGTTTGAATCGGCAATACGGTGATGGCCGGGGATGAGCCCTGGGCCAGTGCGGTGGCCGCGCAGAACAGTAAGGCGACAGAGATATAAATGCGAGATGAGAGCTTCATGGCTGAAGCTCCAGTTTAGCAGCACCTGGAACTTGTGTTTACGAGCGCGGCCGAGTGGCGATGGCGCGCTTTACGTTTTGCTCGATTTCATCGCGTCCGGGCTGGCCGAAGACGCGGTCCATGACGACTCCGTTGCGATCGATGTAAAACGTGGTGGGCAGGTAATCGATGCCGCCATACTGCTCGGCGACCTTCTCTTTGCCAAGGAGAATCGGATAGTTGATGGAGTTCTCGGCGGCAAACCTGGCGACATCCTTCTGGTCGCCATCGTCCATGGAAACCCCTACAACCTGCAATCCCTGCGAGCCATAGCGCTTCTGAATGTCCACGAACCAGGGGATCTCCTGCTTGCAGGGCGGGCACCAGGTGGCCCAGAAGTTGAGGACCACGGCTTTGCCGCGCAGATCGCTTAACTTGACGTTATTTCCCTGCAGATCGGTGAGGACGAAGTCGGGAGCATTGCGGCCTTTCGTGGCGGCGACAGAACGGGCTCCTCCGCCGGGAAGGTTTTCCCGGAACTTTGCCATGATCAACAGCCCGGCGACGACCACGACCATAACGGCGAAGATGATTACTTTGCGCTTCACGCCAGACACTCCGTATGAACTTCGGACAGCGAATCAGACACTCGTGTACCCGTTGATACAGATGTTCTACAAGGAGAAGCGATTCAGGAAGCCAAGATAGCCGGAGAGCATACTGAAGCGGCCCAGGGCAATGAGCAGGCCGAAGACGATGAGCAGGGCTCCGCTGAGAACCTCAACTGTGTGCAAGTGGCGGCGGAAGCGGGCGTAAAAGCCGAGAAAGCGGTTCACTCCAAGCGAGGTGAGAAGGAAGGGGACGGCTAATCCGGCTGAGTACACGGCGAGGAGAACAATTCCCTTGAAGACCGTGTCCTGCGAACCGGCAAGTAGAAGGATTCCGGCAAGGATGGGACCGATGCAGGGCGTCCATCCGAAGGCGAAGGCGAAGCCGATGAGAAAAGAGCCGAGCGGACTTGCACCGCCTTTGACAGAGTGTAGACGCTTGTCCGAGTAGAGCGCGTTGATCTTGAAAAGTCCGGTAAGGTGCAGCCCGAAGATGATGATGACCACGCCGGCGAAGATCGACAGCGGACGATGATACTGCTGAGTCAGCTCTCCAACACTGGTGGCGACCGCTCCAAGGGAAATGAAGACGACGCTGAATCCGAGAATGAAACAAAGAGAGTTCAGCATAACCGTTCGCAGCAGCTTGCGGTCGGCGGTCTGCAGGGTTTCGACGCTGGCCCCGGAAATCAGGGAAACATATCCGGGCACCAGGGGAAGGACACAGGGGGAGAGGAACGAGAGGACTCCGGCGAAAAACGCTGCCATGGGCAAAGGAAGGCTGTGCATACATTCACGATTGTACAGCGCGGGGGTTACTCGGACCGACAGACTGGCTTACCTCCAGTGAAGACGTTTCCAGAAAGCGCTGCTGTTGCTCCGGGGTGAGCAGGAGGCATTGGCGAGGACGTCCGGCGATCCGTTTGCGGATTTTGGCGAAGATGCGATAAGCAAAATTGAGGAGGGGACGCGGAAGCCAGTGAGCGATTGACGCGAGGCGCGCGTAAGTGCCTCCGACATAGGCGGCGGTGTGGGCTACGGCGTCGAACTCGATGTAGGCTTGGCCGTGGATGATCCATAGGAGAGATTCGATGTGCTGGAGGTGGTACTGCTCGCGCAGGGAGAGGCCAAGCGGGGAGTTGCGCGGAACGAAGAGCAAGTCCGAACGATGTTCGTGGGCGAGGATGAACTGCACGGCGCGATTGCAGAAGGCGCAGTCTCCGTCAAAGACGAGCATGGGAGCGGACATAAAGATTATTTCAGAATTCCCGTTCCAAAGGGATCTGCCATTTGCCAATCGTCTGTAAGCTGTTGCTGGACTCTGTCGTAAAAATGTTCGACAGCTGGCGTATGCAACGGTTTCAGTTGTATTCCCTTTTCCCTTCTGATTTTGCGATCAATATTCTGCATTCGCCGCCAAACATATATCCCGTCGATATCCGGAGCGACGCCGATCTTCTTGAGATTCAACTTGCAACATTGTGCGATTAGGATATACAGACACTGAGGAAATGCAGACTTGATTGCACGCGCCATGTTTTGCGACTCTATGAAACGGGGGCGATCCAGATATCCCTTACATTCAACAGCGACGGCAGGCAGCAGGATAGCGAATTTTTCTTCATCCTCGTCGGTTTTGACCATGCCCTGTACGTGCGCTCCGATTATGAAATCCAACGTGTTTACGGGAGTGTGCGCCGTGGGCAGTTTCAACAGCTGTTTGAAATTTGCCGCCGTGAAATAGAGGCCCTGATAGGTATTCTGTTTGCCGAGCAATGCTTTGGGAAATCCGTCAAGCATCGGCTTAAGCAAGTAGTAGCAGAATTCTTCTAAAGCACTCGAAACCAATGCCCCGCGCGAATCGAATGCATCTACTGGTTTGGTATCTAAGAATGAACTATAGCTGTCAAAGACCCTGACCTTTTCAGCAATTACCGCAGACTTGTCCCCGCTTGCCTGGAATGTTGCTTTCCGCCAAGCGCTATACCTTTTGAATATTTCATCAATTGTTGCCGAGAGCGCGGTTCCCTTCCCTTGATGGTCCTTAATTTTCTTCGCAATATTTCCGGCGTGCGGATACTGAGGTCCCTTTGGAAATTCATCTCCGCCTGTCGCTTTGGCGTAGAGCTTTGCCGCAGCTTCAATCTCCTCCGGGGATGCTGCCTCCGTGTTGATGTCTTCGGAATTTTCCTCTACTGGGACGAGTTCCTCATCGTCCGGAGGATTGCGAACCTTCTTGCCAATCGCCATGTAATTGGATCCCTCGATTCAATGGAATTGCGTCCCATTGCTCTAAGTGTTGAGCAATAATTTTTGCCAGCAACGGAGACACAGCATTACCTATTTGGTTGTATTGGCAAAGTCCTATCTCATCTAAGCGGTTCTCTCGTCTCAGAAGAGAGTGGCTAGGCGTGGTCCTGAGTCCTTTGAAGATGTAAGTATCAGGAAATCCTTGAATTCGTGCGCCTTCGCGCGCCGTGAAATTTCGATGCTCATAGGGATGAAGAAAATTCGCATAAAAGCTTGCCGGCAACGTGTGGCATGGTCGATCTGGGTGCATACGCCGATTATTCTGATCGTAGGTCTGCCCTGTTGAATGAGCAAAACGCTTCCGAGGGCGAAGATCGTCAGAATAGACGTCAGATTGTGACTCACCACAGGCGATCTGCTTGAACCGCTCTATCAGCCGAGCGGTGTGTTTCATGCTTACATGATTCGAAGCACCACGACTGCCTTGTCGGAGCCGTGATTGATATTCCGACATACAGGGAAGGTATTCGATTGGGCTGTCATCCAATCCCGGCTTGGGGAGATCTCCAATCGCTTCCCAAAGCGTCACAAAAGGGTGAAGATCAGCAAAGAAGGTCGGTTCACCATGTGTTGCCCGTGGCGAGGCCCATGGACGAGCCGCTAACAGCTCAGGCCTGAATCCAAAAATGAACAACCTTTCACGAATTTGAGGAACCCCAAAATCTTGTGCCCGCAAAAGAGTCCAATGGACTTCGTATCCAATAGCGGCGAGAGCTGCCATGATGACCGAGATGACGGGCCGTCCGTTCGCCGTCTTGCGCTTGAGCAGACCGGGTACGTTTTCGATTACTGTCATTTTCGGAGCTAGATAGCTCGCGACTCTGATAAATTCACGAAAGAGTGAATTACGTGGGTCTGAGGAATCTTTATGTTGGGGACCCGCGACTGAAAAGCCCTGGCATGGAGGGCCGCCGATAAGAACGTCCACATCGCCACCCAAGGAATGCAGAGACTCGACTTTTAGCTGGGTTAAATCTGCCTGGATTACGGACTCACCCGGTCCCGCGTTGTGGCAAAGGGTCTCACAGGCCCACTTATCTAGTTCAATACTGCCCAACAACGTATGCCCTGCAAGCTTGAATCCTAGTCCGAATCCTCCGGCCCCAGCGAAAAGATCTAGTACTTTCATTTAATGTCCATGATGGTCTCATTCGCAACGGTGACCAGATTCTAATCGGCACCAATCTCCTTGTAAAGCACCGTTCCCCAACCTTTTGATCATCCGCGCCTGACTACAGCGGAATGTTGCCGTGTTTTTTCGCAGGGTTCTTGTCGCGTTTGCCGTCGAGCATTTCGAGGGCTTGGATGATTTTCTTTCGGGTGTCGCGGGGACGAATGACGGCATCGATGTAGCCGCGTTCTGCGGCAACGTAGGGGTTCGCAAATTTCTCGCGGAACTCCTCGATCTTTTCGTCACGCACTTTGTTGAACGCGGCCTCACCGGACAATCCATTTACACCATCTTTGGCGGCGCGGTCGAGTTCGCGGCGATAGACGATGTTGACGGCTCCGGCAGGTCCCATGACGGCAATTTCGGCTGAGGGCCAGGCGTAGTTCACGTCGCCGCGAATGTGCTTGGAACTCATGACGCAATAGGCACCGCCGTAGGCTTTGCGGGTGATGACGGTGATCTTGGGGACGGTGGCTTCGGCAAAGGCGTACAGCAGCTTTGCACCGTGCATGATGATGCCGCCGTGCTCCTGCTGAATGCCGGGGAGGAAGCCGGGAACGTCTTCGAAAGTCACGAGAGGAATGTTGAAGCAGTCGCAGAAGCGGACGAAGCGCGCCGCCTTGATCGACGAGTTGATGTCGAGCACGCCGGCAAGAAAGTTGGGCTGATTGGCTACGATGCCGACGGGGCGTCCGTTGAAGCGGGCAAAGCCGATGACGATATTCTTGGCGTAGTGCTCCTGCACCTCGAAGAAGTAGGCGTCGTCCACGACGCGGGTGACGATGTCCTTGATGTCGTAGGGGAGATTGCTCTCCGAGGGGACGACGGTGTCGAGCTTTTCATCGGCGCGGTCAATGGGATCGGTGGTGGGCTTGCGCGGCGGTTCCTCCAGGTTGTTGGAGGGGATGAAGCTGAACAACTCGCGCACCATGGAGAGGCACTCGGCGTCATCGTGGGCGAGGAAGTGGGCGACTCCGGACTTGGTGTTGTGAGTGTTGGCTCCGCCGAGTTCGTCTTTGCTGACCTCTTCGTGGGTGACGGCCTTGATGACCTCGGGACCGGTAATGAACATATAGGCGGTCTTATCGACCATGAGGATGAAATCGGTCATGGCCGGAGAGTAGACAGCGCCACCGGCGCAGGGTCCCATGATGGCCGATATCTGCGGAATGACACCCGAGGAGAGGACGTTGCGCAGAAAAATGTCGGCATAACCAGCCAACGACCGAACGCCTTCCTGAATGCGGGCTCCGCCGGAGTCGTTGAGGCCGATGACGGGCGCTCCCACGCGGGCGGCCTGATCCATGATCTTGACGATCTTGCCGGCGTTGGTTTCGGAAAGCGAGCCGCCGAAGACGGTGAAATCCTGGGCGAAGACAAAGACGAGGCGTCCTTCAATGCGTCCGTACCCGGTGACAAAGCCGTCGCCGAGAACGACCTGCTCGCCCATGCCGAACTCGGTGGTGCGATGAGTGACGAACTTATCCGTTTCCTCAAACGTGCCCTCATCGAGGAGAAATTCGATGCGTTCCCGCGCCGTCATTTTGCCGAGTTTGTGTTCGCGTGCACGCCGCTCTTCGCCACCACCGGCTTCGGCTAGTTCGTCGCGCTCTTTCAGTTTTGCAAGTTTCTGCTCGATGTTCATGAACGGGCATTATAGCCAGAGAGTACGGGTCTGAGCCAAAGATTAGTTTTG
>Ga0255336_101419_pt1 | contig 17350 bp, 14 predicted proteins | sample MeOH1_35cm_T3_17_FD_189102 | JGI IMG/M metagenome (GOLD analysis project Ga0255336, IMG submission 189102) | Sandy soil microbial communities from University of British Columbia, Vancouver, Canada - MeOH1_35cm_T3_179 | ecosystem: Engineered > Artificial ecosystem > Sand microcosm > Unclassified ...
ACAATAAAATCCGTCCAAGCTGACGACATGTGCGTCAGCTTGGACACCTTGCATGCAGGCCTGCTGCGCCAGGCCTGCATGGGAAAAACCGTCGACGAACCCCGGAGGGGTTTGTCGACGGCCTGAGAACGGCCCAGCCGTTCCCTTTTCTGCTTTTATGGATTCTTAACGCTTCTGCTGGAGGGTGAATTCAGGCATTTCGGCCTTTTCCTGCGGGGTAAATTTGCGCAGGGTGTTAATAATCTCGCCGTTGTTCCATTTCCGGTCCTCCACATCCTCGGTGGTGCCCATAACGGTAATATTGAGCTGACGAAGGCGGGCCCTGACATGATCCCAGTCGATGAAGTATACATGGGCAAATTCGCCGCCGTCAAGAACGCCGTCCTTGATAGTCATGGCCTCGCTGCGGCCAAAGAACACGCTGCGCAGATGGCCGTCCGTATTCATGCTGGTATAATTGCCAGGCTCCCCGACATACCGGCCAAATTGGGCATGTATGGGCCCGGGGTGGCGGTATTGATGCTCTTCGGTAAAATCGGGGACCATTTTGCGCATGATATCGAGCAGGTCATGCTGCAGATACTCCAAATCAAAGGAGTCCATATCATGGGAGCATTCCTGCACCATCACGGAGCAGGTGGTATGGTGCGAGGCAATGGTGCAGGTACCGTTCCTGACCCCGGATGCCCCCACAATCTCGACGACTTCCTTCGTCACATCATGAAAAGTTGGAATCCAACCCCGGGACTGCAGCGTGAGTTCCTTCTGATATACTTTAAATTCCATACCCATACCTCCTGATTTATATAGATAAAGCAAACTTATGCATTCTTGGCATTCCTGTCATCCCACGCGCGGCGGACCGAACCGATCATCTCATCGATCATGGCGGCGCGATCCGGCGCTTTTACGACGCCGCTCGACGAGCCGGTCGCTTCTGCGCCGGCAAATATCACACGATATACGTCCTGCCCATTGCTGATGCCCGCCCCCTGCAGCACGTAGATACTGGGATTCACGCTCTTGACAGCGTCGATGGACGCCCTGACATAATCGATGCCGCTGGTTTTACCGGTGCCGATCAGCTCGGTAGGCTCGGCTACAATTATATTTGGCGCCAGGTGCGCCACGGCCGAAGCCTCCCGAATGGAGTCCGTACAAACAATGGTCCCAAGCCCCACTTCATCCGCACGGCGGATGGTCCGGTTGAGAATTGCCAGCGGCACGGGCTTTTCACAATGGTTAAGCATCACGCCGCGGGCGCCGGCTGCGGCAAGCGACTCCGGCAGCGTATCCGCCAAGCCCCTGCCCGGAGCGATCGGATCCATATGAGGCGCAAAAACAAAGATGCGCTCGGTATGCTCCGCTATACGGCGGATATCCACCACGGGAGCAGTAAAGATGATGTCAATGTTATACTTCTTCGCAGCCGCATCCGCAGCTAAGGCCAGGTTCAGCACATCATCGCCGTACAGATAGGATTTTGGCCCAATTTCAAAGAACGGCGGTTTCAGTGCGAGGTCTTTTAACATTTGCTTTTCTCCTTATCGGATTGACGAATACAGTGTAGCTTTTTTGGCTCAATAAGTCAATAATATTTTCTATAAATTTATTTATTGATTTCTATTTAGATAATTATTATACTGTTTGCAGGAGATGAATGATATGCCGATTATTGCGCCGTCTCTGCTGGCTGCTGACGCCGGCAGGCTGAACGAAGAAATCCGCGCCATCGAGGATGCGGGCGCGGAGTACCTTCATATCGATGTGATGGACGGGCATTTCGTACCAAACCTTTCTTTTGGGCCGAATTTAGTCGCCGGTATCCGGCCCGCAAGCAAGTTATACTTTGACGTGCACCTGATGATCGAGCAGCCGGCGGGCTATGCGCAGGCGTTTATCGATGCCGGCGCAGACGCGCTTACCGTACATGCGGAATCCAAATCCGACCCTCTGCAGGTTTATGAAATATGCGCAGGGGAAAAAGTCGGCTTCGGATTATCGCTTTGCCCTGAAACGCCGCTCGAGAGCGTAAAAAAGCTGCTGGGACGGCTGGACATATTGCTGATCATGAGCATTCATCCGGGATTCGGAGGGCAGAAGTTCATGCCGGAGGCGTACGGGCGTATCCGCGAAGCCGCCCGGCTGCGCAAAGAGTATGGCGCGCGTTATCTCATCAGCGTAGACGGCGGCGTAAATGCCGGAAACGCAAGGGAAATCATCGCTGCGGGCGCGGATATCCTGGTCGCGGGGAGCGCGGTATTTTCCAAGGCCGACCGGAGACAAGCCGTTGCGTCGCTGCGAAATGGAGGAAACTGAACTCATGGAATCAATGGAATCAAAGGTATGGGAAGCGGCCGCTTCCGCTTACGCAATTGAGGCCGAGGCGGTTACATATGCGTTTACGGCCTTGTGCAGGGAATCGTTCATGCGTACGGTAGACGCGCTCGCGCAGGCGCCGCGTATTGCCGCAAGCGGGTGCGGCCATTCCGGCATTGCCTGCCAGCATTTTGCGCACCTGATGTGCTGCATTGAGCGGCCGGCGCGCTTCATCTCCCCGGCGGAGGCCGTTCACGGCGCAACAGGCTACCTGCAAAAAGGGGATGTGATGGTGCTGGCTTCCCGCGGCGGGAAAACGGCCGAACTGCTGCCCATCCTTAAAATTTGCAGGGAAAAGGGCGCAACGGTCGTTTCCGTCACGGAAAATATGGAATCGCCCCTGGCAAAGGGGGCTGATATCGTACTGAAGATAATGGTCACTAAGGAAACCGACCGGTACGACAGCCAGGGTACGACGAGCTTCACAGTACTTTCCGTACTATTCGACGCGCTGCAGGCGGCCCTGATCGAGGCTACGGACTTCCGCAATGAGCAATTTGCCGTCATCCATCCCGGCGGCGCCGTCGGCGAACGCCTGAACCACAGAGCTTTTCCTGACGTGCAGAAATGATATAATGATTTTATCACGTTAGGGGGGCTTTCACCCAATGGCTGGAGAACTGAAAATCGACGCCCGCAGAAAAAAGATACTGGAGCTGCTCCGCCGCGACGGGCAGGTGCGTGTATCACAGTTGAGCGAGCAGCTTGGAGCCACCGTTGTGACCATACGCAGCGACCTTGATGCGCTTGAACGGGACGGTTATCTGGAACGGACCCAGGGCGGGGCCATTCAGACCATGAAAAATTACTATAATATGGATTTTCAGCGCCGTAAGCAGGAGCACATGGAGATAAAAAAGGCGATCGCCGCACATGCGGCGGATATGGTGCGGGATGGCAACACGCTGTTTATCAACTCCGGCACCACAACCTACTTCACCGCTATAGAGCTGAAAAAACATAAGAACCTGAACGTGGTTACGAACTCCGTTTCGGTTGCCATTGAGCTTGGAGATGTGCCGACATTCCGCGTGATCCTGCTCGGCGGCGAGATCAACGCGCAGTATTCATTTACCTATGGCGAGGATGCCAAGGAGCAGCTTTCCCGTTTCAAAGCGGATTATGCCATCCTGTCCATCGACGGCGTCTGCCCGGAAACCGGGCTCACCACCTATCATGCGGAGGAAAGCGTCATCGATCGCATGATGATGGAGCGTGCACAGCAGACATTGGTTGTAGCGGACAGCACCAAGCTCGGGTACGAGAGCTTTTCGCGCGTTTCGGACTTAAACGGCGTCACTTGCTGGATCACCGACGGGAAGGCCGACCGTGCGCTGACGGAAAGGATCGCACAAAAGGGTGTCGAAATTCACTTTGCCTAAACATAACGCCCCGGCTCTAATGCCGGTCGTCTCTTGCCTGATGTTTTTCACCGGATTCGAGATGGGCGGCTTTCAGTTGGTTCTGCGCAGCGTTTCGAACGAGTTTTCCATGGCGTCCCTCGGTTCCGGTCTGCTGGTTGCGGCGCAAAGCGCCGGCGTTATTTTCATGCCGCTGCTGCTTGGGAACCTTTCCGATCGTATCGGAAAGAAGCGTATTCTGCTGGCATCCTCGCTCATGTTCCTCCTGGGCTGTGCGCTGGCCGCCGCCGCGGGCGATGCGTGGGTGTTCATATGCGGAGTATTTTGTATCGGCGCCGGTTACAGCACATTTGAATGTACCGGTTCCGCCGCATTGGCGGACGAGTTTCCCGAAAAAAGCGCAAAGTATATCAACCTTTCCCAGTGCATGCTTAGCTTGGGCGCGGTTGTCAGCCCGGTCCTCATGCAATGGTGTATCAGTCAGTTTTCCTGGAGCTGGCGTGCGGTCTTCCTGATCTGCGGCGTCGCGTACGCGGTTCTGCTGTTCCCGGTTTATAATATCCGCTTCAGGAAACCCGTACCGCAAGCATCCCCGGAAAGCCGTATGCCGGTACATACTTTCTTTGGGTCGACAGTTTTCTCACTGTTATTTTTCTCGATCGTCCTTTATGTCGGTCTGGAAACCGGTATTGGGTACTTTGCCGAGTCGCTGTTCGCGCTGAAACTATCCAGTGACCGGTTGGGCGCTTACGCTATCTCCGCCTATTGGATATGCATGGCGCTGTCAAGGCTCGTATGCGCCCTCTCGTCATTTTCTGCGAGAAAAACGCTGCTGATCAGCTTTGGCGCATCCTGTGTACTGTTTGCCGCACTCGCCGCATCCGGGCTTCCGTACCTCTCGCTTATTCTTTGCGGTATGATCGGGTTTGCGTTCGGGCCGGCATGGTCGCTTTTGGTCGATCTGGCCGCCAAGCAATTCCCGCAGCATACGGGCGGCGCCATCGGATTGATGAGTGCCGGCTGCGGCCTCGGCGGGGTTGTGTTCCCTTCCTTAATGGGCTTTCTTTCCGGCCAGCTGGATCTTCGTATCGCTTTTGCCATGCTGTCGGTGACGGCCCTGGCGGCAGGCATCCTGGTGTATCTTCTGTATCGCAAAATCAAGTGAGAATAATGGGCGGCCGGGATGGAGGGTTGACGTTGTTTATCGGGGTGGATCTTGGCAGTACCAATATCAAGGCCGGATTATATGACGGGGCGCTGCGCCGCCTGCATATGGAGAGCGTGGCGGTCTCCTATATGCGTGAGAACGGCCATGTAGAGTTTGACGCAGACGCATATGTCAGCGCGCTCGTCGGTATTCTGGGCAGGCTTATGAACGCAGGCGCGGTGAGCGGGCGAAGTATCAAGAGCATCACTTTCACCGGACAGGCCGAATCGCTTGTAGTGCTTGGCCGAGACGGGAATCCGCTGATGAACGCTATCAGCTGGATGGATGAACGCTCACTGGAAGAATGCGATATATTGGAGAAGCGGTTTTCTCCCGGGGAATGCTATGCACATACCGGGCAGCCGGCAGTGCTGCCAACCTGGCCGGCAACCAAAATCCTATGGCTTAAGCGCAATCGGCCGGAAATTTATTCCGCCGCTGCCCATTATGTGCTGCTCAAAGATTTTGTGGTTTACCGTTTGACAGATCACCTGCTTGCCGACTGCTCGATTGCGACATTTACCTTTTATTTTGATATCTATGCCAAGCGATACTGGGCTGAGATGCTGGATTTCATCGGTATCGGGGAAAACCAGCTGCCGCCGCTTGCCGAGCCGTGTACTTCGGCCGGCATGCTGAAGAAGGATGTCGCCGCAGCAATCGGAATTGGGGAAGGCACAGCGGTCAATATCGGTACGCTGGATCATTTTGCGGGTATGGTCGGAACCGGCAACGTGCACGCGGGGTGTCTGAGCCTGTCTACCGGTACGGTTATGGGGCTGTCTACCATAGCCGCCTTGCCTGTCAGGCAGGATACCGGCATACCGATGCATTACGGTTTCCTTCCCAACTCTTATGTGATGCTGCCAGTGGCGGAGAGCGGCGGAATCAGTTTGGAGTGGTTCAAGCGAACCTGCATGGCAACCATTTCTTATGACGAATTGAATACTGCGCTTGTTGGGCGCGCGCCAAGCGAGATCATATTCCTTCCATATATTGTCGGCACAAATGCGCCGGAGTTCAACCGCGATGCGTGCGGAGTCTTTTTTGGTCTGCGCAGCAAACATGATATATTCGACTTGGCATTGGCCGTTATGGAAGGCGTTGCGCACCTGCTGAAAAAGAATTGCGACCACATCCGTGCAAGCGGCACGCCGATCGAACGGATTATTGCCACCGGAGGCGGCGCAAAGTCCCCCATATGGTGCCAGATGCAGGCGGATATTACCGGCATTCCCGTCGATATCCCGGCAGAAAAGGAGGCCGCCTGCCTCGGCGCGGCTATGATCGGCGGCGTTGCCGCCGGCGCATACGCGTCCTACGATGATGCGGCGGCGGCCGTGGTAAGGATGGAGCAATGCTTCCTGCCGTCCCCAGTTACGCAATACCAGCGCAAGCACCGTCAGTTTCTTGCCTTATATGCCGCGATGATTGAAGTGCAAAGGATGCGGTAGATTCTGAAAAACAGCTTTCGGGCGCAGGCCTCGGTACGGGCCGGCGCGACGCGCTGCGCCTTGGAAAAACGGCCATTGATCTCACCATGCCCTCCGAAAAAACATATGTTTATGGAGAGGCAAGAAAGGAGACCCGTATGCGCCGTTATAATACCCGAGGCCAGAGCACCCGCAATTGCAGCGGGGCAGCCCGCCGTACCGATTATGGTCCGTGCCCGTTTGTAACCAACATTGCGCAGGCGACCGTAAAAAACAACACCTATCGCACCGCGCTTTGGACCGGAAACCATTTGCAGCTTACCTTGATGTGCATCCCGGCCGGCGGTGAAATCGGCCTGGAAGTTCACCCCGATACCGATCAGTTCCTCCGGCTGGAGCAGGGGCGGGGGATTGTCATGATGGGCCCCTCGAGGGACCGGCTGACTTTCAGGCGCCGCGTGTCGGCGGACGACGCCGTCCTTGTTCCGGCAGGCACCTGGCACAATATCGTCAATACCGGAAGAGGCCCGCTCAAGCTGTACAGCATCTATGCTCCTCCCCATCACCCCAGAGGCACCGTCCAAAGGACGAAGGCTGAAGCCGACGCGGCCGAATAGATAACATAACGGGCAGCGGCCCTCATGCTCCGGCCGCCGCCCGTTTTTGTATTCCATATTTTTGAGATCATTCCGTCAGGACCGGCGCTTGCGGAAAATCCTTCCGGCCGCCTTCACCAGCTCATACCACAATACCGACGCTGCGGCAACCGCGAGGGCGGTAAGCAGCTGCCCGGCGGACAGGGCGTGGAGCTTCAGCAGGCCCGATACGGGCGTATACAGAATTATGCCCAGCAGCGCCAGCGTTCCAAGATGAATCGCCCACATAATCCAGTCCTTCAAAAGCACGCGGGCGGACCGGAAAGCGAAGTCGTGATCCGAGCTGTTTACCTGCACAAGGAACAGGTTGGCAAAGAGAATGACCGTCAGGCCCATTGTCCGGGCGACGTCGGCGGGGCCGCCCGCAAGCACCGAGAAATAGATCCCAAAGGAAGCGGCAAATATGGCCAGCCCCTGAAAAACGCTCTTGAACAGCAGCGGACCGGTAAGCAGCCGCTCTTTCGCGGGCCTGGGGCCCCGCTCCATAATATTCGATTCCGCGGGCTGGCGCTCCAGCACGATGGAGCAGGTCGGGTCGATCAGCAGCTCCAGCAGGACCACGTGCAGCGGCAGCAGCAGCAAGGCCTGCGGAGCAATGCCCATTAGGGGAGCCATTAGGGACGCGAGGGCAATCGGGATATGGATCGTGAATACGTAGCCGACGGCCTTGCGGATGTTATCATAGATGCGGCGGCCGTCCCTCACGGTTTCCACAATGGTGGTGAAGTTGTCATCCATGAGGATGAGGTCGGCGGCCTCGCGGGAAACCTCGCTGCCGCGCTTGCCCATGGCGATCCCGATATCGGCGTATTTGAGGGCGGGGGCGTCGTTCACGCCGTCGCCCGTCATGGCGACGATCTCGCCATTTTCTTTGAAGGCGCGGACGATGCGCATTTTATGCTCCGGCACCACCCGCGAAAAGATGGAGGCCTCCCTGACCGCCTGGCGCAGCTGCTCGTCGCTCATCGCATCCAGCATATCGCCGGTAATGATATGATCGCTTCCCGGGATGCCGATTTTTTTCGCGATGGCCGATGCGGTCACGCCGTTGTCGCCCGTGATCATGACCACGCGGATACCGGCGCGGTTGCAAACGGCGATATCCGCCGCTACGCTCGCGCGGGGAGGATCGGCAAGGCCCACCAGGCCAAGCAGGGTCAGCGTACAGCCGGTAATGGACGCGGGGATATCCGTCTCGCTTTCGGGCGCGGCCCCCGCGACGGCTATGACGCGCAGGCCCCGGCTGGAAAGCTCCCAGCTCTTGCGCTCGGCTTCCGCGCGCTCTGCGTCCGTAAAGCGGCAAAGGGTAAAGAGACGTTCCGGGCTCCCTTTCGCCGCAATCGCGATGCCGCCGTCCCGGCGCCAGACGTGGCCCATCATTTTCAGCTCGTTGGTGAAAGCGTACTCCGCGAGCAGCTCGCCTTCAAACAGGCGCTCCCGCGCAATGCCCCGGGCTTCGCAGAAGCTGAGCATCGCCTTCTCCATAGGGTCGTAAGCGTCGGTCTCACAGCTAAGCCCCATGGCCTCCACGAGCGGCCGCTCATCCCCCGAAACCGCCCATATCTCCTGAACGGCCATCCGGTTCATCGTGATCGTGCCCGTTTTGTCGACGCACAGTACGGATACCTGGCCCAGCGTCTCCACGCTGGGAAGTTTTCGTATCAGGGAATGCTTTTTGGCGAGCCGCCACGCGCCCATGGAGAGAAACACCGTAAGGATCACGGGGAACTCTTCCGGGATCATGGCCATCGCCAGCGTTACGCCGGACAGAACGCTCTCCACCAGGCGGTCGACGGGCCTGTGATCCGGCAGGTTGATCCAGGTGACACCCCCTACCAGCAAAAACAGGGCCCCCGCGATGACGGCGCAGGTTCTCACAAGCTTTCCCGTCTGCTTTTGCAGCGGCGTAAGCTCTTCCGGCGCGGCGGACACATGGGCGCCTATCTTTCCATACTCGGTGGAAAGGCCGGTCCTGTCGACCAGCACCGCCGCCGTGCCCTGGGTCACCAGGGTCCCGGCATAGCAGTAGTCCCTCCGCCAATGGTCCCCGCAAGGCCCCTCACGGCCGGCCTCCACCTTCCATACGCCCTCGGCCTCGCCGGTGAGGGTGGATTCATCCACGCACAGGTCGGCGCACCGGATCACCTCGCCGTCGGCGGGGATCTTTACCCCCTCATGCAGCATCATCAGGTCGCCTGGAACCAGATCGACGCTCTGGATGGTCTGCTCCCTGCCGTCCCGGACCACCGTTATCTGGGGCGCGGACAGGTCCTTCAAGGCGTTGAGCGTTCGGTCGGTCTTCCACTCCTGGATCACATCGATGCCGATTACGCCTATTACAAAGATCAGCATGATGATGCCGTCGCGCGGCTCGCCCAGCAGGAAATAGATCGTGGATGCCAGCAGCAGCAGCAAAAACATGGGCTCCAGGACGACGTGAAGCGCTTTTGCAAAAAAGCCGCTCTTCTTTTGCGGGGTCAGCTCGTTCTTGCCAAACTGCTCCTGGAGCTTTCTGGCTTGGGCGCTTGTCAGGCCCGCGATGGGCCTCGGGTCGTTTGTCATAAAAGAATCCTCCGTTCCGCCAATGGCTTCGCTCCGATTTCTCTTATGGCACTCCATTTCAAAAGTCGGCGGTTCCCACAGGTATAAAAAATGCACCCGCGGAACAACCACTGTCCCGCAGATGCACGATCGCTTCTGCTGCCGCCCGTTGAGCGGCCCGGCCCCACGCCCCGCAAGAGGGCATCGCCTGCTCAGTTTGTACTGTTGAACTCGCATTCCATAGGAATGTAATGCAGTGCAAAGAGATCACGTTCTATTATATGCCGGACAGCGGATTTGTCAACGGTTCGGCGTATTCTTTACTTGATGACGCCCTTTTGGATGATCACGTTGGCGTATACCGAGGTTTCGCCCGTCTGCACGATGCAGTAGGCCTTCTTCGCCTCCTCGTAAAACCGGAACCGCTCGTAGAAGCCGATGGCGCTCATGCCGCGCGGCTCGTATTTGGCGACGATCTCCTTATAGGTTTCCCATACGGGAATATCCATCCCCTTGTCGCAGGGGGAAGTCTCCATCAGCATCACGGGGGTATCGGCGTAGCTGTCGCAGGGGATCATCTGCAGGATCGCGTCCAGGAGCTTCGGAATGGCGATCCCGTCGGCGCGCACGAATTTGCAGCTGCCCTCCCGCGCGAAACGCCTGCCGGGGAAGTTCGCGTCGCCCAGCACGATCACGTCGCTGTGGCCCATCTCGCAGAGCGTGGCGAGAAGCTCCGGGGAAAGAATCTTGGGTACGTTGAGCAGCATAACAATTGCCTTCCTTTCATTGCGGATATTGCGGGACCGGCTGTTTGCGGACGGAATCCCGGGTTCGGAGAACGGATTCCCCTTTTTCGGATAAGAAATCGGAGAGTGACGGCGAAACGTTCCGCCCTATATCGACAACATTCCCCTCCGGGCATTGCTTCCGGGCTGAAAACATATGAAAAAGCGCCCGATCCGGGGCTGTGGGCTCAGATGGCCGCCACCGATTCGCGCAGAAGAAGCTCTCCCTTGAGCCGGGCGATCACGGGGAAATCGGTATAATCCTCGCGCATGCGCTGAAGAACCGTTTCGGCTGCCATCTTGGCGATGAGCGCCGTGGGCTGCACCACGATGGTGATGGGCGGGTTGATAACCCTGGTGAGCTGAACCTCGTCGAAGCCGATGAAAGAGATGTCCCGCGGGATGCGGTAGTTGCGCTCGTAGGCCGCCGTGACCGCGCCGAGCGTCATATCGCAGTTGGTTGCAAAGAGCGCCGTGGGCGGCTCGGGCATATTCATGAACTCATAGAACATGCGGTAGCCGGATTCGTAGCTGTAATCGCCCATGAGCATCAGGGCGGGATCGAGCGGAATGGAATAATCCGCGAGCACGCGCCGGTAGCCCGTCATGCGCTCGTAGGCGGTGGAAATATCCTGCGGGCCCATCATGATGCCGATCCTGCGGTGGCGCTTGACGACCAGCTGCTCCACGGCGTCATAGGAAATGCCGGAATTGTCCACCAAAATGCGGTCGTATTCCAGGCCGGGGATGAAACGGTCCACCAGCACCAGGGGGACCTTACGCTCCCGGATCTCCCGGATGGCATTGGCGCGCTCGTGCGGAAGGCGCTCAGGCACCAGGATGATGCCGTCTACCTTCCCTTCCGCAAGATACTTCAGCTTTTGGACCTCCTGCTCCGGATCGCCGTTGTAGCTGCAGACGATCATCGAATAGCCTTCGCGGCTGAGATGCTCCTCGATCTCGGAAAACATGTTGGAAAAGAACGAAACGGAAAGGGAGGGCAATAGCGCCCCCACCGTCATGGTCTTGCTGGTCTTGAGGCTGCGCGCGGCCTGGTTCACCTTGAAATCCAACGTATGAATGGCGTTTTCGATCAAGATCCTGTTCTCCTCAAGAACGTTCCCGCCATTGATATATTTGGATATGGTGGATATGGAAAGGCCTGTCACCCTGGCGACGTCTTTGATGTTGGACACTGGAACCCTCCCGCTGCGGTACATGGATCTAGAACGCGAAACCTTTCATTTATTGTAATACGGCGGTTTCCCACTGTCAAGCAATGCCCGATCGCCGCCGTTTCTTTCCACATTCCCCTCCTTTTTCCTATTTCTGCGCCAGTATTATGAAAAATAAGCATTTTCAGGGCGTTTTCCCCCTGAAAACAGAGGAAACCGGCGCTTTGGGACACCGATTGGTATCCGTCGTGCGGATTTTTAATATTGACATTGCGTTTTTTGCCGTGCTATAATGCAAGCGAAACGTTACGTTGTATATTATTTTATGAATTGCCGTCCATAATAACAGGCAAAGAAGCTGACCCTAAACCAAACAATACAGAAAAGAGCAATCGCAAACAATATGCTTTCCCGCAACACGCAACGGTGTTTACAAGGCGTATCCGCCTTATCCCGCATCCGCGAAAAATCACAAAGGGGGTGATCCCTTGGCTGAACCGGTTCTGGAAATGGAAAACATACAAAAATACTTTCCCGGCGTCCACGCCCTGGACAACGCGCGGCTTTGTGTCAACGCGGGCGAGGTGCACGGGCTGATCGGCGAAAACGGCGCAGGAAAATCCACGCTCATGAAGGTGCTGGCCGGGATCTATAAGAAGGACGGCGGCACCATCCGTCTCCGCGGCAAAGAGGTGGAAATCAATTCGCCCGAGGACGCCAGGAAGCTTGGCATCGGCATTATCCACCAGGAGCTCAACCTCATGCCCCACCTGACGGTGGCGGCGAACATCTTCATCGGCAGGGAACCCAGGAAGGGCCTGTTCCTTAACGAGGCCAAGGCAGTTAAGGATTCGGGGGCGCTTTTGAAGTCGCTCAGCATCGATATCGACCCGACCGCCGTTATCAACACGCTGACCGTCGCCATGCAGCAGATGGTGGAGATCGCCAAGGCGCTTTCCTACCAGAGCGACATCCTGGTCATGGATGAACCGACCGCGGCGCTGACCGAGAACGAGATCCAGGAGCTCTTTAAGTTCATCCGCGCCCTCAAGGCCGAGGGACACACCATTATCTATATCTCCCACCGGCTTGACGAGCTGCCGATGATCACGGACCGCATCACCGTCATGCGCGACGGGCAGTTTGTAAACACCGTCGAGACCGCTTCGGTCACCAAGCAGGAGATCATCTCCATGATGGTGGGCCGCACCATCTATGAGGAGCCCAAGCTCAAAAGCGATGTTCCCTCCGACGCGCCGGTGGTGCTCGAAGCCAGGCATCTGATGGCCAAGAACGTCAGGGACGTTTCCTTTACGCTGCGGCGCGGTGAGATACTGGGCTTCGCGGGGCTCATGGGCGCGGGAAGGACCGAGACCATGCGCGCGCTCTTCGGCGCCGATCCGCTCGTTTCGGGCGAGATCCTTCTCAACGGGAAGCCGGTCGCCGTCAAATCCCCCAGCGACGCGGTGCGCTTGGGGATCGGCTACCTCTCGGAGGACCGCAAGGCGTTCGGCCTTTCCACCGGCCTTTCGGTGCGCGACAACTGCGTGATGGCGTCGCTCGAGGAGTTCACCTCCGGCCCCTTCACGGACGACCGCAAGATCGAAAAGGCCGCGCGGGAATACATCGAAAAGATCGACATCAAGACGCCCTCCACGGCGCAGCTTGTCAAGAACCTTTCGGGCGGGAACCAGCAGAAGATCGTCGTGGCCAAGTGGCTCATACGCAACTGCGATATCCTGATATTCGACGAGCCCACCCGCGGCATCGACGTCGGCGCGAAAAACGAGATCTACAAGCTGATGCGAAGGCTCGCTTCGGAACAGAAGTCCATCATCATGATCTCCTCCGAGCTCCCCGAGCTCCTGCGCATGAGCGACCGCATCGTCGTCATGAACGAAGGCCGCGTCACCGGCGAGATGGACATCAGCCTTGCCTCGCAGGAATCCATCATGACCTACGCCACTTCCAATTAATTGAGGTGAAACTATGGAAAACGTCAAACAACAAAGCAGGGTGAACCTGCAGAAGCTGCTTGCGCCAGCCGTGCTGGTGGTGCTGTTCATCTTCTTCTCGCTGGTGGGGGACAATTTCTTCTCCGTCGACTCGGTGGTGAATATCCTCAGCGCCTCCTATTATATCGGCTTCATGGCCATCGGCGTCACGTTCGTCATCATCACGGGCGGCATCGATCTTTCGCTGGGCACCACGATGATGTGCGGCGCGCTCCTGGGCGGCTACGCCTACAACACCTGGCACTGGGGCATCATCCCGTCGCTCATTCTGGTGGTGATCGTGGCGACTCTCATCGGCCTCCTCAACGGCTGGCTGGTCGCCTACCTCAAGCTCCCCCCCTTCATCGCGACGCTGGGCACCCAGATGATGGGCATGGGCTTCGGCGCCATCGCCACCAAGGTCATGACGATGCGCTACCCCACCGTGGGTTCGCCGGACGGCTGGTTCAAGAACTTCTTTTACAAGACAGCTTCCGGCATCCCCATCGGCGCCGCGTGGCTGGCTCTGGCGTTCCTCATCGCCTTCATCGTGCTCAATAAGACCCGGTTCGGGCGCTATACCTTCGCGATGGGCTCCAACAACGAGGCCGCGCGCCTCTCGGGCATCCGGACAGAGCGGTGGCTCACGGGCATCTACACGCTGTGCGGCTTCTTCTGCGGGATCGCTGGCATCTTCTACGCCGCCGTGTACACCACCATCATCCCCAGCACCGGCAACGGCCTGGAGCTTCTGGCCATCGCGGGCGTCGTCATCGGCGGCACGTCGATGTCGGGCGGCGTGGGCAGCCTGACAGGCACCATCATAGGCGTATTCGTCATGAGCGTGCTCAAGCAGGGCCTGATGTCCATGGGCCTGCAGGCCCACTGGCAGACGTTCTTCACCGGCTTCGTGGTCATCGGCGCGGTGCTCATCGACAATTACCGTCTCGCCGCCGCCAACAGGGTGAAAATCAATTAATCTCCTTTTGATATTCCATTTCCGGCAGTTGCCGGAGAGTACCATAAAAAACAGGAGGAACAAATCATGAAAAAGGCTCTCGCAATACTGCTGACCGTCCTGATGGGCGTAGCGGTGCTGGGCTGCTCGTCCACCCCCGCCCCCGCCGCCACAGAGGCTCCCGCCGCGTCTCAGGCGCCGGCCGCTACCGTGGCTCCCGCCGCTACCGAGGCCCCCGCCGGCAAGCCCTATATCGCGCTGATCTCCAAGGGCTTTCAGCACCAGTTCTGGCAGACCGTATATGCCGGCGCGAAGGATGCCGGCGCGAAGTACAATGTAGATATCACGTTTGACGGCCCGCCGTCCGAGTCCGACATCAACGTCCAGATCGACATGCTCAACGCCGCGCTCGCCAAGAACCCCACCGCGCTGTGCCTGGCCGCTTTGGACACCCAGTCCGTGACCTCGCAGCTCAACGACCTGAAAGCCAAGGGCATCCCGGTCGTCGGCTTTGACTCCGGCGTACCCAACGCGCCCGAGGGCACCATCGTTTCCACCGCTTCCACCAACAACGAGAACGCCGGCGCGGTAGGCGCGGACGAAATGTTCAAGATCGCTTCCGTGAAGGCCGCCATCGACGCCGCCACCCCGGATAAGCCCATCATCATCGGCGTGCTCAGCCAGGATGCCACCTCCGCGTCCGTGGTGGGCCGCACCACCGGCTTCCTCGACGAAATGCTCAAGAACTGCGAAAGCGTGCACGCCGGCCAGGTCGCCATCACCGGCCACGACAAGTACGCGAAGGCCGCCACCTCCGGGGAGACCGCCGTGGAGCTGAACATCCTGGTTCCCGCCACCACCAGCACCACCGACTGCCAGACCACCGCGCAGGGCCTGCTCGCAAAGAAGGGCCTCGTCGGCATCTTCTGCTCCAATGAAGGCACCGTTTCCGGCCTGCTCGCGGCCACCACGGACGGCCAGGACCTTGACCGCACCAACGGCAAGTTCAAGGACATCACCGTCATCGGCTTCGACTCCGGCAAGACCCAGAAGAACGCCGTGAAGAACGGCTGGTTCGCGGGCTCCATCACGCAGGATCCGTACCAGATCGGCTACCTCGCCGTTGAGCTCGCCGTTAAAACCATCAACGGCGAAAAGGTAGACGCCATCGTGGACACCGGCTGCCAGTTCTACACCAAGGACAATATGGACGATCCCAAGATCGCTCCGCTGCTCTACGACTAACCCGAGGCATCCGAATGCGCCCCCCGCCGCAAGGCGGGGGGCCTTTCAAAAAAACTGCCCGGCATGTTCCGGCGTGCCCGGTATGGGGCGCGCCCAATTGAATCAGGATATATCCCGAAGGCGCGCGGCGCAAAGCTGCCGCGCGCGGGAAAAGATAGATGCGGCAAGGGAAAGGAGTTTTCAGATATGGTAAAGATCGGCATCCGGCCCGTGATCGACGGGCGGCGCAACGGCGTGCGCGAATCCCTGGAAGACAAAACGATGGGCATGGCCCGCGCGGCCGCGGCCCTGCTCCGGGAGCACGTCAAATACCCGGACGGCAAACCCGTGGAGATCGTTATCGCGGATACGACCATCGGCGGCGTGTACGAAGCGGCCAAGTGCCAGGAAAAGTTTGAGCGGGAGGGCGTGGGCGCAACGCTTAGCGTGACCCCCTGCTGGTGCTATGGCACCGAAACCATGGATATGGACCCCAACACCGTCAAGGCGGTGTGGGGCTTCAACGGCACCGAGCGCCCCGGCGCGGTGTATCTCGCCGCGGCGCTCGCGGCGCACGCGCAAAAGGGGCTGCCCGCCTTCGGCATCTACGGCCGCGACGTGCAGGACCTCGCGGACGACAGCATCCCCGAAGACGTGCAGGAGAAGCTCATCCGCTTCGCGCGCGCGGCCGTCGCCGCCAAATCCATGCGCGGGAAGAGCTATCTGCAGATCGGCTCCATGTGCATGGGCATCGCGGGCTCGGTTTTGAACCAGGACGTGTTTCAGGAGTATTTCGGGCTGCGTTCGGAATCGGTGGACGAATCCGAGCTGCAGCGCCGCGTCGACCTGGGCATCTACGACCACGAGGAGTTCGGCCGCGCCATCGCGTGGACGCGCGCCAACTGCAAGGAGGGCTTTGATCCCAACTCGCCCGAGACCCGGTATTCCCGTACCGAAAAGGACGCGCAGTGGGAGTTCGTCGTCAAGTGCATGCTGATCGCGCGGGACCTGATGAAGGGGAACCCGAAGCTGGCGCAGATGGGGTTTGCGGAGGAAAGCTGCGGGCACAACGCCATCGTGGGCGGCATACAGGGCCAGCGGCAGTGGACGGACTTCCGGCCGAACTTTGATTTTCTGGAGGCCATGCTCAACTCCCAGTTCGACTGGAACGGCCTGCGCGAAGCGTTCCCCATCGCGACCGAGAACGACACGCTCAACGGCATGACGATGCTCTTTGAGCATCTTCTGTCCAACCGGCCCAGCATGTTCGCCGACGTGCGCACCTACTGGAGCCCGGAGGCCGTGAAGCGCGTCACCGGCAAGGAGCTGACGGGGGACGCGAAGAACGGCGTGATCCACCTGCTCAACTCGGGGGCGGCGGCGCTGGACGGCACCGGGGCGGCGCAGGACGCCGCGGGCAACCCGGTGATCCGGCCGTGGTACGAAATGACGGAGGCCGACGCGAAAGCGTGCCTTGCGGCCACGCAGTGGTGCCCGGCCAACAGGGGCTACTTCCGCGGGGGCGGGTTCTCCTCCAACTTTATCGGCGGGACGCAGGGCGGCATGCCGCTCACGATGGCGCGGCTGAACATCGTCAAGGGGCTGGGGCCGGTGCTGCAGATAGCGGAAGGGTATTC